>Ga0233425_10001234_pt1 | contig 59201 bp, 59 predicted proteins | sample Watercolumn_Towu_2_FD_181712 | JGI IMG/M metagenome (GOLD analysis project Ga0233425, IMG submission 181712) | Freshwater microbial communities from Lake Towuti, South Sulawesi, Indonesia - Watercolumn_Towuti2014_140_MG | ecosystem: Environmental > Aquatic > Freshwater > Lake | place...
TTCGCGATTCTTGCCGAGAGAGAACGGCATACCCGCGGGAGACGGCGCATTTATCGTAAAAAACAGTCATGGTGAGACTTTCTGTGAAAATGGTTATTTTTATGTTTCATACTATGACGCATATGTTGGACAATCAAATTCGGTTTTTATTGCCGAGCCCGTAGATAACTACGACAATATATATCAGTACGATCCACTGGGAAGGGTTGATATATTTTATGCCACTTCCGACGCTACCGGACAGACGACAAATACTAGAGGCGCCAATGTTTTTAAGGCGTTAAAAGATGAAAATCTTAGCGCAGTAAGTTTTTATACTACATACGCGCAGACAACTAGATGTCGTGTAGATATATACCTTGACCCGATAGATGGCCCGATAAATCCAAATGGCCCAGCGCAAACTACCTGGAAAAGCATAAACATTCCCGGTTATCATACAGTTAAACTAACAAAAAAATTGAGAATTACAGAAGGTCAAAAATTTTCAGTCGTTGTCTCGTTTTTTACAAACGGAGATGATCTTTGGTCTAATCCTATCGCGATTGAAAGGAAGTTTGAGTATTATTCTTCTAGTGCGGATGCCTTGCCCGGACAGAGTTACGTTAGTTCCGATGGTGTAAATTGGCTTGATTTAACAACCCAGTCTGCCATGGACTATGATACCCAAGAAATGGTACTACTTGACAGTGCTAATGTGTGCATTAAAGCGTTTACTGATAACTCAAATGGCTATATGATCGACGCACACGTCGACTGGGAGAATCTAAAAGTTGTTTGGAATATTACAAATAATACAAGAGAACCCGCGTGGTTTATGGCCTACGCCAAGCAAAATTTCGCACGAAGGACTTTAGGAGGCTTGTTTGACAGGAATTTTATAATCGCTAAAAACTACACAACTTCCGGCGGGGATACAAGGCGCGCGTATTCCGGCTGGGTTTATGTCCCTGCAGGAGAAACAGTGACAGCAACGTCAAATACCGGCGTAAAATTAAACACTTTAAGCCTTGATGTAAATTCGTTTATTTTTTCAAACGGCAAGATAACGATTAACAGAGACTTATTAAAACATTTAGATCTTACGAAGAATTATTTGAAAATAGATTATACAGAGCCGGCGTCTAACGCGGTAGTGCCTCCTCATGCTGTCGTAATTGCGGTTTTTGACCGACAGATTAAGAAAGGTCCACAATTCTCCGGAATACAGCTAATGTCAGCGTATGAGAATAAAACTATTTTCCCTTCAATATCCGGAAACATTTTATATTTAAATCCTCAAGGCCTGCTTGTGTCGGAAGAACTTGGCGATAATAAATGGTTGGTAACTATACCGAAAGACGCGGTAACGGATGAAAAGGGAAACGGCCTAGAGTCAGATTATACGTGGACATTTACGACCACGATAGTCAATTGAATATAGAATTAAAGAAAGGCGCCGCATTCTGTATGTCATAATATGACTAATTGTGGTAAAATGTTATATCTTTTACGCAGTACCAATTCGGTTTTATTGTTATAGCAATAATCATGGAGAACGAATATGAAACGAAATGCCGAAAGAAAAATTGATACTACGCGTAAAGTTTTATTAACAGAGCTTAAGTCAAATCCTTTTGTGGCGGTGAAGATTGCGTTTGCCGTTATAGGTCTAATACCTCTAATGGTGTTTTTGTATATTATTTTGGGCGAGAATCTTAATTATCAAATTCTTTTGGGAAATAGCGGTTTATTGGCTGTCACGGCTATTATTATTTCAGTAATGGGTTTTTTGTACTCTTACCAACTGATTGTTGAAATAGTAAAGAAATTATTGATGTTGTTTAACGAAAGGAAATCCGTCGAAAATGAAAAAATGGAACTTGTGATAGGTGTTTTGCATGATTTAATGACTCCCTTGTCGATAATTAAGATGGGCATCAGCAACTTGCAAGATTCCATAGTCGGTCCGCTAAATAAAGAGCAGGATGAAATAGTCAAAATATCCCTAAGGGCGGCGGATAGGCTTTCAACTTTTATCGAAGAGCTTAAGGAAATTTCAAAAGAACATATCACAAGAACTGATTTAAGAAGAAGTCATTTTGATTTTAGTAAACTGGTTGAGGACGAGATAGGTAGAATATCAAAATCGAACACTGTCGAGATAAAAGCATTGGAATACAAAAAAACATCTGCCGATACGATGCTTTGGGCGGATCAAAAGAAAATATCGATAGCTCTTGCGGAGCTTCTATATATAGTGCATCAAAACGCCTTACCTTCAGCCAAAATAGAGATTGCGTTAATGTCTGATTCGAATACCGTTAAATTGACGCTAATAGTAGGCCAAATAAACTGGCCGGACGAATTAGGCGAAATATTTCTTAAATACGACAGGCCTGAAGAGCACGCTGGGGTAAAAGGTGCCGGACTAAATCTGTCTATTGTAAAAGATATTGTAGATATGCATAACGGACATATTTCCGTAGAGCGAAAAACGGATAACAGTATAGAATGTGAATTAGTTCTGCCAAGGGATCTGCGAGCTTAAGGTACATTTTATGAATTCGCTATCTTTTCTTTTTGAAAATAACCGAAAATGGGCGGCACAAATATCAAAGGCCGATCCGTCTTTTTTTTTAAAGCTTGTAAAACAGCAAACTCCCCAATTTCTCTGGATAGGATGTTCCGACAGTAGAGTCCCCGCTAATGAGATAATTGGGCTCCTCCCAGGAGAACTATTTGTTCACCGTAATGTCGCAAACCTTATTGTTCACACAGACATGAATTGTCTGTCAGTACTGCAATACGCGGTAGAGATATTAAAAATAAAACACATCATTGTTTGCGGACACTACGGGTGCGGCGGGGTGAGGGCGGCTATGGAAAATAAGCCGCATGGACTGATTGATAATTGGCTTCGCCATGTGCGCGATCTTAATGCGAAGAGACGTGATGAATTATCGCGTTTCCCCACCTTAGAAGAAAGAATAAACCGGCTCTGCGAATTAAACGTGATTGAGCAAGTAAAAAATGTCGGTAACACCACCATTATCCAGGAGGCGTGGCAAAAAGGGCAAAAGGTCACAGTCCATGGCTGGATTTATGCCATTTCTGACGGATTATTAAAAGATTTGAGTGTCGGTATTTCCTCTGTTGAAGATTTGCTTAAAATAGAAAGAGTTAATGGTGTTGGAGTGACAAGGGCATCTCATTTATAAGTCGCGTTCCCCCGGAAGGCGCTTCGACAGAAGGGCAAACGCAGGCAATCGGTAATTTTTTTGCATACGATAAAAAGGCTGACCTGAGGTAATTATGGCAGATACCCCCGCAATCAGAAAATGCGAAACCTGTAGCAGAGAGCTACAGCATATTAAAGGTATCACGGTTATAAACCCTGCGGGAAATGAAGAGTCATTCTGCTATTATTATTGCGAAAACGACAATGTGTATTATGTAGAGGTATTTGAAGACCCTTTTCTCGCAGACAGCGTATTTACATCGTTTCAAAAGATAGATAGCGATAAAGCCAAGTCAGATATCAAATTAATAAATACCTGTCCCGACAATCAAAATAAATTTTGCAATTGCCCGGTTCATCGTTCGGCGCATAGGTTTGGCTAAAGGAGATAATAGGGCTTATGGATGTGTTTAGATTGGCGATAAGCATAATAATTTGTCAGGGCGTAGGCTTTGTCGGTTCGATGTTCACTCGTAGGGCGATTCCGGAGCGGCGAGGGGGTATCTCATGGGCAGAAAAGATAAAAAAATAATTCTTGTCGCACAGTGTTTAATCAATCCATATTGCAGGGTGCATATCTTAGGGCAAAACTTTCCGCTGTCGCAGGAGCTCATGAATTATCTTATGGAGAAAAAGGTAGGAATAATTCAGTATTTGTGCCACGAGACAAGCGCCATGGGCCTCATGCAAAATCCACAAGGGCGCCAGCAGTACGACAACACTTTTTGGAATTCCCGGCGCTTTCTCCGGAGGGATCAGAAAATAGAAAAAAATTCTGGGAAGACCTTAAAAAGGCAGTCGAGCCGAATCTGATTCAAGAATAATTGGCGAATTGCTGATTGTGTGTCGATTTGTGATTTACTTATAAAAAAATAGGACAAATAAAATGAAAGCAGAGCAATGCAAATTTATCGCTTTAATTCTTTTTTTTGCTGTTGTTTCACTGGTTGGCTGCATTTGCAAGGAGGTTAATCCGGAAAAAATGAAAACAAAATTTATAAAGGTCGACGGATGCAATATAGGTTACAAAACTCTAGGAAAGGGATATCCGCTTGTCATGATCATGGGTTACGGCGGGACAATGGAGATGTGGGACACGAGAGTTTTAAAAATGCTTGCTAAGAACAACAAAGTAATTATTTTTGATAATCGCGGCATGGGCGAATCAACTGCTACGGATAAGGAATTTAGCGTTAAATTGTTTGCCGACGACACCGCAGGTTTGTTGAAGGCGCTTAATATCGAAAAAACCAATGTGTTGGGCTACTCTATGGGCGCTTATATTGCCTTGGAATTAACGCTCAAGCATCCTGAAATGGTGAATAAACTTGTTCTTTACGCGGGTAAGTGCGGCGGTGAAGAAGCCATAAAAGCCCCTCCGGAAAATACGAATAAATTAACTGATACTTCCGGAACTTTTGTTGAAAGAAGCCAAAGATTGCTCCCTCTTTTTATCTCGGATGAGTGGATTAAAGATAATCCGGATTATGTCAAATATCTGCCTAAAGTTACTAAGATTCCGTCTACTGTTATTATTGACCGGCAGACGAAGGCATTGCTAGGATGGGAAGGTTGTTATAATAGATTGTCGGAAATTACTAATCCGGTGTTGGCCATAACAGGGACGAAAGACGTAATTGTTCCGCCCGGAAATTCGTTAATTCTCGTTAATCATATTCCTTCCGCGTGGCTCGTACAGATTAATGGCGGAGGGCATGGAATGATGTATCAATATCCAAGGAAAATAAGTGAGGTTATACTGGCATTTCTTGATATATAGGAATTTCAATGTTCCGACGGCATTAAGAAAATAAGTCTAAATCGAGCATATCGGGATGTTCGTAGATTCTTTGCGCGACGGTATCAGGGTCTAAGTTTTTGATTTTCGGTTAAATTTTGTCGTATAAGAAGGTTTTGCCGGGTTTGTAACGGCGCGGGAATACCCCGCAGCGGTCATTAGAGACCGTTAGGGAGAATGGGCGCATCCTACAGCATCAGTAGAGTGTGCTACCAAAAAGTTAAGTACGAATGGGGGGATGTATGAAAAAAGTGGTTTTGTGCTTTGTTTTTTTATTTCTTTCAACTTTATCTTTAAACGTTATTTCTGAATCTGCATATGCGACCAACTTTATGACATTACATTCATTTGCCGGCGGAGCTGGTGACGGAGAGGCGCCTTATGGCAGTCTTGTTTTGTCCAGAGATGGCACTACGCTTTATGGCATGACTGACTTTGGAGGATCTAGTAGTAAAGGCACTATATTTTGTATACCAACGATAGGCGGAACACTCACAGTATTGCATTCATTTACCGGCGGAGCTAGCGACGGACAATGGCCCGGTGGCAATCTTACATTTTCTGAAGATGGAACTACACTTTATGGAATGACTATTGCCGGTGGATCAGTCAGTAGTGGTACAATATTTAAGATAAGAACAGACGGCACCGGATTTGAATTACTACATACTTTTACTGATTCGGAATATCCCGAAGGCAGTCTTATCCTCTGTAATTCTGTTCTTTATGGCATGGCTTCTGGCGGCGGAGATCATGATTTAGGTGTTATATTCAAGATAAACACGGACGGAACCGGATTTACAACACTTCATTCATTTTCCGGTGATACTAGTGATGGATCATCTCCTCACGGTAGTCTTACTATTTCAGGAACTACTCTTTATGGTATGACTTACAGGGGCGGAGAGCTTAACATGGGTGTTGTATTAAAATAGAAACAGATGGCACTGGTTGTGAAGTATTGCATTCATTTGGAGGGCCTGCGGAAGGTGACGGAGCTTATCCCCAGGGTAGTCTTTTTCTTTCCGATGACGGTTCTATACTTTATGGTATGACTACGTTGGGCGGGGCTAATAATAAAGGCACTTTGTTTAGTATACCTATAACTGGCGGAAGCAATACAATACTTCATTCATTTGCTGGTGAACCTAGCGATGGGAGATATCCTTATTACACTAGGATAATTCTTTCTGGATCTATGTTGTATGGCATGACTGAATTTGGCGGAGCTAATAACAAAGGTGTAATATGTAAAATCAAAACAGATGGAACCGAATATAGTGCAGTGTATTCGTTTGGGAGCATTGATAATGACGGATCTAAGCCCTGTGGTGATCTTATTCAATACAAAAATCTTCTTTATGGAATGGCATTGGAAGGCGGAGAATACAATAAAGGCACTATATTTTATTATGTTTCTGGTATGGCGGAGGTGGAGACAGGTGCTGTGACTAATGTAGAAACTACAACGGCAACAGGGAACGGCAATATAACGTCTTTAGGGTCATCTAATCCAACACAACATGGTGTTTGCTGGGGGACATCGCATAATCCTACAATAGACGACGATCACACAGAAGACGGGACAGTATCAGAGACAGGTGCTTTTACAAGTAGTATAACTGGATTAACTGAGGGGACTACTTATTATGTTAGGGCATACGCTACTAATACTGAAGGGATATCATATGGAGATGAGGTGAGTTTTACAACTAGTACTTCTACAAGCACGGCCTTATATCTTGCCGAAGGATGCACGAATGGATTTACCGAATATATACTTATACAGAATCCAAGTGACACAACAGCAACCATAACAGTAACGTTTATGGATGATAGCGGAACCAAAACTCCGACAACTTTTAGTGTTAATCCGTACAGCAGATATACGCTTAATGCAAATAACATAGTCAGCAACAAATCCGTAGGCGCAAAGATAGAATCTACAGTAAATACTGTATCGGTAGAGCGCGCCATGTACTGGCCGGTTGCAGACAGAAATGGGACTGGGGGGCATTGTTCGAAAGCAATATCGGCAGCTGCGACAACATGGTACTTTGCTGAAGGGTGTACACAAGGTTTTGATGAATGGATGTTAATATTAAATCCCAGTGAGACAGAAACAGCACAAGTAACGGTTAACTTTTATGATAACGCGGGAAATACAACACCAGCGAGTTTTACAGTATCTCCGCATAGCAGGTATACATTACATGCGAATGATGTAATATCAGGCACGTCAACATCAGCAGTCATAGAATCAACAAACAGCGTGTCCATAGTAGCCGAACGTTCCATGTATTGGAATTCCGATAATTCCATATGGACGGACGGCACATGTTCATTTGGGAGCTCTTCACTCGCAACAGATTGGTATTTTTCTGAAGGGTGTACAGATGGATTTACCGAATGGATACTGATATACAATCCGAATGGATCAAGCATAGACATTGCAGTAACATTCTATGATGAAAGCGGAAATCAAGCAACAGTCCCAATTACTGTTGGAGCCAACGCAAGGTACACACTAAATGTAAACAACGCAATAAACGCCAATAAATCAATATCCGCCAAACTACATTCAACATCACAGTTTACCGCGGAGAGAGCTATGTATTGGGATAGTAATAGTATTGCCTCAATAGGCGGGCATTGCTCTGGCGGAACTGCTACACCGTCAACTAATTGGTATTTTGCCGAAGGATGTACTAAAGGATTTGATGAATATTTAGTGCTTTTTAATCCGAATACCGCTGCTGCTACAGTTACAATAACTACAATGGATAGTGACGGAAACACAGAAAGTTTCAATTATACAGTGGCCGGCAACTCAAGAAAGACTATAGTAGTGAATTCATTCTATCACGGCAATAAAGATGTTTCGCTATATATAACTTCGACACAAACAATAGTCGCCGAACGTTCCATGTACTGGGAGGACGGTAGTTCTTCTTGGACAGGCGGGACATGCGATTTGGGAAAAGAAGTGGTTATTAGTTAAAAAAATTGGGTTATCAATAGGCGTGGGATTAATTTCTTACGCCTATTTTTTCAATTTTTTACCAAAAAAAGCGGACATTTCTTAATTGGTAGAAAGAACCTTTAATCTCTTCGGGTTTAATTCCTCGCGGCTTGCCGGATTTTACTTGTAATGAAATAAATGTTTCATTGTATAATAATGACACGGGTGGTTGGAATTTTCTGTTTGAAAAACAGATGTGGATTTTTACCGTATGGTTTGTTGTAAGTATAATCGCCTTTACTCTTATACAATTTCGAAGAGCAATGAATTTATTCGAAGAGAAACTCTACAGTTACGCATGCTTTTATATACTTGCCTATTATGAACTTCTGATATCGTTGTCGTTGTTTAAATTCTTGCTGGAAAGAGAAAACTTTACCATCGGCGCGTTTTTGCCGTGTGCTATCTGGTTGCGGATATTTTGATATATACAGCGCTATTTTTAGCGCCTTATATTGCCGTGGTTAACAGATGGACAATCAATCGTCGTTTGATAATAGCATTAGGAATGCTTGTCGTAGGACTAACAGTGTTTTTGGATGTGATAATAAAAACTCCCCCAATTTACATCACAATATTAGCACTCTCTATTAAGCAAATCATCCTGACTAAGAGTAATTAATCCGCACAAAGTACACGAGATTTACGACTAGAAACTGCAAAAAAATATAATGACATAAGAACTATTTTATTTTAAGATAACGCCCTACTGTTACAGATAATGAGGGTATAAGGAAATGAATATTCAAAGTAAACGGCTGTTTTCAATCTTCGCAGTCTTTATGGCTGTTGTTTTCGCTATAGATTTCTCGGCTACGGCTGGTGTCGAGAACTCTTACCTTGCCCCGCAAAGCCCGTTTCTTGCGGCTGGAAATGCCTTCCTCGCGAGATATGAAATAGATCTGCACGGGACAATACTCGAAGACCTACGCTCGATAGAAGAATTTAGCGCGATGGATATTTCCATTTTTTCCACCAAAGAATTGTATATACTACAAAGAATTGTGCGATTTTTGCCTAAGAACGACAGAGCGGTTTTAGATAATATTATGACTTTTTTCAGCAAACGCTTTTTCATGGAAAACAGAGAAGATGTTTTAAAGGCCATAGAAAACATAGTGAATTGCTCTTTGCGTGAGGTTACGGATAATGTCCGGGAATTTTTAAAATACTTAGAGGAAGATGATTTTCAAGGCATATTTTTGGATAAAGGAAATTACTGGCATGATAAACAGGGAGACTGTATTGAAGTCTTGACAAACCTTATTGTTAGCAATAGCGGCAGCAGTGAAAATGGTAGGACCGCGTTCAGACAATTAATTGTCTTTTTAAAGAATGTGGAAATTAATTTGGCTTTATCGAAGGATTCAAGTCCTTGGTGTGGGAAAGGAGAAATAATAGCAAAGATTTTAAAGAATATTTCTCACAGGTCGGAACAACGCGCTTCCGAAGCGATACATGAATTATTTTTATTTTTAACAAGCCCGATTATAATGTCATCACTGCGCGAAAAGGGAAGCCCTTTGAAGGGTAAAGCGGACGAGGTCTTGAACATACTTGTAAATATTTCCAACAAGGCTAGAGAGAGGTGTTTCTCGGCGATAAAAGAATTTAGGTTGTTTTTGGAAGATGAGGATTTCGAAAAGGATTCTTTTGGCAGGGAAATATTGTCAACTATATCGAGAATTTCTGCAGGGAGAAGAATAAGGACAGCCGCGGGCATAAAGGAATTCGCGGCTTTTTTGAAGAATACAGGAATGCGGACTAGTTTGTCGCAGCAAGATAGTCCGTGGCGAGGGAAAGAAGACAAAATGTTTGAAATCTTCTCCGAAATTATTATTAATGCGGAATACTACGCGGAAGATAGCGCAAAAACACTTATATCGATTTTAAACAATTCAGCCTTGCGTGAAGCATTAAAAAATGAAGGAAGCTTTTGGTATGGAAAACAAGATAAGATATTGGAGATATTGTTAAATATATTTACGGAGGAAGAGGTGTGGTCTCAATATCTCATTAGTGAAATAGGACATTACTTAAGTAATCCTGATATTTTTGGGGTGTTGTCACGTGAAGACAGTTTATGGCGCGGCAAAGAAGATAGTATCATGGAAATTTTGGTTGCATTATCAAAGAAAAAAAAGAGAGCCGACGCAAAGAAGACCATCGAAGCATGCTTGTCATGTTTGAACGATAATAGCCTTCGAAGTGTCCTAGTAAGAGAAAAAAGTCCATGGCTCGAAAAAGAGGATAAAGACAAAGTATTACGGATCATTGCTAATATTGTCGCAAATGCCGGAGGAAATGCCTCTGAAGCGATAAATGTGTTAAAAATGTTTTTAGTCGACAATGTTAACTACGCAAGAGATGCTTTACGCAACAGCGCCTTGTGGAGAGGAAAAAAAGAAGTGATTTTAGAAATATTGCTTAATATTGCGTCTAATGCGGGAGAAAATACGGCGTCCGCGCTTATGTCTTTTTATAATTTTCTTACGGACATAAATAGTGTCATGACAAAATCTTTAAAGGAAGGCGGTCTATGGCACGAGGAAGAAGACACGATTGTTGAAACCCTGCTGAGCATTTCCATTAATGCCGGAGAGATTAGTAGCCGCGCGATAAATGCGTTAAATTTATTATTAAGAAATAGACATTACGGGATGCCTGAAGTACTAAAAAATGACGGGTTTTGGCGAAATCATAAACGAAAGATTTTCGAAATCATGAATGTTATGCTGTCTAATAATAACCGTGAAATAAACGACTCGATTGATATATTTTTGTCTTTTCTCGCAAGCCCTAATACAAGAGTTTTATTTGAAAAATCGAGCCCTTGGCATGGGAAAGAGAAGGAAATATTGGAAGTTTTGGCAAAAATATTCAACGCGAGGCAGGCGATACCTAAAGTTGCCGTCGATGAATATTTATTATTTTTAAACAGTGATGTTGTTAAAGCGGCATTAAATGATGCGGGAAGCCCAATGTATGAAAGAGAAGATGTTATTTTGGAGATATCAGCAAATATTTTAGTCCACCCGGGTGTATATACTGACACCGCTTTTAGGGAATTGAAAGGCGTTATGGCAAATCCTTACGCATGTAACGCAAGAGGGAGAAAAGAACTCATAGATGATCTAATTTCAAGGTGTTTGTCTGCCGAGAATAGAAATGTCCTTTTAAGCGCGATCTATGCCAGGAGAAACTCCATTATGGAAGCTGAGGCAATGGAACCATTTTTTACCTTGGCTATGTTGGCACAGATATTTCCTGAAAATGATATTCTGGATAGAATTATCAGCCGTGTGATGCTCCAAGACGGGCAAATTGATCTGCTTATTCATCCATTTAGTGTCGCGTTCTCTATTGTAAGCGATAGACCTGTCTCTTTGTCTCTTGATCTGCCGAATGATCTTAGGGCAGGGCAATATCCGAAATTGAGTTACACCCGTATACGTGAATTGCCAGTCATTAAAACTTTAGATGAGATAGGGTTCCCAGAAGATAGTAAATTTGTAACTGCCGGCAGGAATATTCAGACACAAGATATTAATGGGGAGCGCTGGAATTTGAAATTACTTAGGAGTGGCGAGTCTATGACGGATTTGAATTTTGAGGCGTGGGCTTATGAACAGATTAGAAACACGCCGGATTCCGGATATACAGGCATTATTCCTGAGGCTTTACGGCCGGAAGGGGTAACAGGTGATGTCTATTTGGTTAAAATCCCAAAAAGTTTAGTATCTCCGGACCGGTCACAAAAACTCTTTGTTGCAAGTGATGATTGTTACGTAGGTTTTGCATACAAAGCTAAAAGCGGGTATTTTGATTACGTGGAAGGTAAAGTGAGTCCGAGAGAAATGATAGCATGGTATAAAAATCTGGCTGTTCTTGGCAAAAAATATGGACTTTTTCATAGGGAGTTAATTTCCATTTTTCACAACATTGCAACTGATAGGAGATATTCCTTAGATAACGTTCCATCAGGGCGGCTCGATGATGTTGTTTCGGCAGTGAGATATGCCAACGTGAGAGCAGAAGAAACGGTAGGGGATCTTGGGCGTGATCATATGGGCAATAATTTATATAGCAGTATAAGAGAACAACTCTTTGAAATAACGCTAGTTGTTGCCGACAGAATGCACAGGCAGGGTATAAGTGTAGAAGAATTTGCTATTCTTCTTAAAGAAGGGCTTGAATCGTATTGTTCGGTGATATTTGAAGATGATCCTGTAGGTATGAGTTATACGAGAGTAAACATACTTAACAAGATTAATTACTTCTATTACGCAATGCATACATTGTATGGTTTTGAGAATAAACAAGATCAGGGTAGAGGTTTAGGGAAGATTGACCTTGGGTACTTTAATTGTGCCTTATCCATCCACGGTCTTGTGGACTTGGTTGATTTAGTAAGTTTAGGAATCGTAAGTGGCATCACAAAAACAAGCCAACCTTTTAAATTGTTGCGTTCAGAAGCAACTAGGCATGCGTGCGGTACCGCCTTGTGATTCATAACAACTAATCGAAAATAAATAGATCCCTTTTGAAGATTGTTTGTTTGTGTGGTAAAATGTCCACAAAAGGAGGCGTTTTATGAAAAACATTTATTTAGCATCGGTCGTGGCATGTTTAGTCGCAATGGCAGGATTCGCGTATGCTACTTGCGGTTCATGCGGGATCCCGAACGGTGATGAGTCAGTCAGTGCCGGAGTTCCGGTAAACAGTGTTTGTCCCGTGACTGGAATGAAAATCACAAAAGACGACAAATATACCACGCAGTACGACGGAAAAGTGATAGGTTTTTGTTGCCCTGATTGCATAGAGAAATTTAATCAGGATCCAAAGAAATACATGAAGATTGTTGATCAGAATATAGGGGCTAACTAATTTGCATTGGCGAAAAGTATTTCTAGTAGTAGCTATCGGGTGGATATTTCTTGATTGGTGGGGGAGTAGGGCTGTTTCTCAAGGGCCGGGCGTGCTAGCGCCGTCAGAGCCGGTCCAGGAAACAATCTCTAATCCCAAACCCATCAGGTATAAAAATTATACGATTACTCCTCTAGCCAAATTTTCAGCGCAAGCGCGTGTTTTGGGTAAGGAACGGTATTATATTGACGGATGTTCCGGATTGTCAAAATTTGACCTTGCCCTAGGATGGAAACGAATGTCCGACGAAACCATTCTCAAAAAATTCAGTATTTCACAGTCATCACGCTTTTACGCCTGGTATGTTAAAGAGCTACCAATCCCAGAAACAGAAATAATATCTTCAAGCGCGAACATGCATATAATATCTACAAGTAAGCCAGTTTCCGACGAATTAAAACGAGTAAGAAATGGAAATATCATTAAATTCAGCGGGTACCTTGTGAAGGCTGAACGTGATGATGGCTGGACTTGGCAGTCTTCATTAACTAGGGAAGATTCGGGATATGGAGCCTGCGAAGTAGTATTGGTAAATGACCTAAAAATAGTAAGATAAGAAGGGGAATATACACCTATATAGGTTGACGGCATATGTTCTTGCCAGCGCATCCAATTCTTCTCGTAATAAAATACCCCGCAGCTTTGCTGCGGGGTATCATTGCGTAGGTCGGAAAACTCAGTAAAGTGTTGTTATTTTTTTAAGTTTATGATTTCCAAAAAGGTGTCCACGACTTGAGGGTCAAATTGAGTACCTTTATTGTGAATTAATTCCTGAAGGGCCTGCTCCTTTGTGAGGTTTTTTTTGTACGGACGTACCATTGTCATAGTATCGTAGGATTCGCACACGGCTATAATTCGCGAACCAATAGGAATATCTTCGCCCTTTAATTTGTTTGGATATCCTTGACCATCCCATCTCTCGTGATGATGAAGAACGATAGGCGCGGCCTCTTTCAAATAGTCTATTTGAAGAAGAAGCTGGTGTCCGTGTGTGGTGTGAGTCTTCATTGCTTCATAGTCTTCCGGCGTGTATTTGCCAGTTTTTTTTAGGACGTCATTGGGTACTCGTATCTTTCCGACATCATGAAGTTTTGCTGCCTTTCTTATTGTCGATACGGATTTTGAGTCGAGTCCTAGTTTTAACGCAATCAGTTCTGCATATTCTGCTACTAATCTGGAGTGCTCCGCGGTATATCCGTCAACTTCATCAATCAAATCAATAAAGCCTTCAAGCGACCTAATGTGCGTCTCATGTATAGATGTTTTTTTCATGCTTTAAATTATACCGTATAAAAAACAAAAATTAAACCCAAAAATTCGATAAAGTAGTGTTTTTGGACAAATCTAAGGTATAGAAACTAGACGTATCTCTTTTATTTGTATTGTAAGTATCTGCAAGCAAACACAATATTTTTAATTATCTCTGGCACAAAAAATGCTCATACTAATGCAGGGCATGGTTGAGCGCGGCTATCTAGCATCTGCAATATGTTGTCTGACGTCTGTTTTGTGTCATTTGCTTTTTTAGAGGAGGTGTTATGAAAACGTTGATGTGTCTTATGTTGTTGGTGGCCCTTGTGGCTGTGACAACTGGATGCACAAAGACAGAAGAAGGCGCGGTAATAGGCGGCGTAGGGGGCGCGGGTTTAGGCGCTGTTGTTGGTAATGCGGCAGGAAACACAGTGGCCGGCGCGGCGATAGGCGGCGTTGGAGGAGCTGTAGTCGGGGCATTGATCGGCAATTCAATGGAATAGGATACTCTTTAGATGCGGATAATTAGGAGCGAATAATATTGTACCTAATTATCCGCCGGCAGGTTGGTTAGCGGCCACTTGTCCCGCGTCAACGTTGTAAACCTTGATAGCGCGAATCGGCGAGGCAGGGCAGCTGTTTTCGCAGTGCCCACAGCCCCTACAGAGCTTGGGATTCACTCTTGGGCAGGGTGTGCCACTAATGTTTTTCTGTTTTTCTATCGCTAAATACGGACAAACTTCCTGGCAAATAAGGCACAAGCTGTTTTTTGACCACGCAATGCATTTTCTTCTGTCTATATCTGCTGTACCTATTTTTATATTTCGTTTTTCTTCTAGTGTCATTTTTTTTATCGCAAATGTCGGACATGCCTCGTTGCATTTATTGCAAAATTCATCGCATTCCGCGATTTGAGGTGTCAATTTAGGCGTAAAAATACCCTCCATTCCTCCCTCTGTAAATGAGGGCGTTAAAGTTCCGGTAAGACACACGGATATACAACTCCCGCATCTTATGCATTGTTTTACAAATTTTTCTTCGGGTAGTGCTCCGGGCGGACGAAGAAGCCTGTCGTTAACGACACGACCAAAAAAGCTTTTTGTCCTATATATGGCTGCTGCTGTAAGTCCAGCGCCAAACGCTAACAAGGTTTTTCTTTTGTCAGTATCGATCTTCTTTTTATTCTTAATGTTTATAATCCAATCAATAAGCGCCCCCAGCGGACACAATGACACGCACCAAAATCTCTTTCTGTAAACATTCAGAAGAATAATCACAATAAGCGGCAAAACGAAAATTAATAAGACGGTGGATTTGAATTTTATGATAGTGAAAATCCTATTATAAGATACTAAAGGATCAAATACCGCCAAAAGATTAACGCTAAAGATTGAGGCGCTGAATAAAGCAAGAAAAATCAGCAAATTGACATTAGTAAAACGCGGTTTTCCTAAAGAAGGTATTAAATCCTGAATGATACCGACCGGACAAATCTTCCAACAAAAAAATCTGCCCTTTAAAAAAGCTAGCAATACTAGCGGCAGAGAAATCCAGATTATCCAAAAAACATTTTGGGTTATGCTGGAAATTAAAAGAGAAGGGGATACGTTTTGCGCAAAACGCGCAATATAAGGCCGCTCAAACTGCAAATAAAAAACAATCGTCCATAGAAGTAGCAGTGCAATTTTAAAGAGGGTGGATAATATTTTCTTTAGCATCAGATCTTCTTCTGTGTTATTTTGAAATTTTCAACATCAGTTTTGCCGATGCCCATTGTCTCGGCTATTCTGATATAACCGATATCTTTTGGTTTGAGTCCAAAATAAGTCGTTGCTAATGAATCCACGGCAACTTGGTTTATGCCAAAAATTACTTTATTCAAGGTCTTAACCCTTCCGGGCCCTTTAGGGCCGTGATCAAGAAGTATCCTTGTGCAATCCATTATGTTTAAATCCGGTTTAATAAAACTACTAATATCCGCGATGCATTCATGTAGCCCGTTTACGTGAAAATATCCGCGATCTTTAACAATGCCCATGTGGTTTTTCATACAAAGGGTGAGTGTAGCCGAGCCGTGGTCTTTTGCGATAGGCATGTTGATAAAACAATCCGCGTTAAGAACCTGTTTGGCTACCAAAGTTTTTTTCAATATCTTCCCATTGGGGATAGTCACCTCCGCGAAATGATCCCCCTCTGAAAGAGAAACCATGTTGCCGCCGGCATTCTTCACCGCTTCTTCTATCCCGCTTATTTTAAATGAGCTTTTGGAATTATCGCAGGTGTGGTCAATGATATCAACTTTTTTTGCTCCGGCATCGCGGCACAGCTTGACAGTTTCAGACACTAAATCCGGATGCGTATTTCCCGCTTCTTCCGGTTTTCTAGACCAAGCGGCGTTCGGCTTGAGAACAACATAATCGCCGGGTTTTACGAAAGTCTTTATGCCGCCACAGCAATCAAACCCCTCTCTTATCAGCTTCTTGTAGTCGGACCCCTCCAGCTCGTATAATTCATGCGGGTTTATTTCGGCAAAGACATCTTTTGTTTGTCCAAATAGTTTTTCGCTTAGAGGAATACTATTCAGGGCAAGTAGAGAAGCCCCTGAAATAGCGTATTTCAGGAAGTCTCGTCTAGAACATTTATTATTCATAAACATTCTGCCTGTACTTCTTTTTTGGAACGCATTTTAGGATAGAGTTGTACCGAGCATCGTTTCTTAGGTTTTCAAGATCAGGATCCTTATTCATCCATTTTATATCTTTATATCCAAGACTTAGCGCCTTTAAAATAGCTTCGACCGATGCTTCAATATTATTCAGCAAAGAATAACTGCATGCAAGATTATAAAACACGTAAGGATCGTACGGTAAAAGTTTTGACAGGCGAAGGTCAACAGCCAAACCCTTCTCGTATAGGCCGCGTTTTGTGTAGTCGTCTCCAATGGCGACCAACGCGTCCGTATAATTTGGGTTGTTTTTTAGGACGCCTTCGTAAAAAGATATCTCAAAATCGAGACTATCTGCCTGTTTTTTTGATAATTTTTTTTGTGTAGTTTCCATAAAAAAAAGCTTAAATCCCAATGACCAAATCCCAACAAGGTAGATTAGTTAAAAATTATTTTTTTACTTTTTCCGCTATAGGCATTTGAACCTCAATTATGCCGCCTTTACCGTAAATCTCTATTGAAGGGCCCATGATATCACAATTGTTACTTTTCGCCCACTTTGTTATTGCCGGATAAACCTTAAAAGGCGCCACCATAGGGCTTGCCTTAATTTTTGCTGAGATGACTTCTCTTTCCTCAATAGTAATCTTTTCCAGCAGATTAACCTTTACGTCGCCATCTAGGATAAAACCCGCCTTACTGCGCAATTTGTCGCTCGGTGTACTCTTTGGGTCATCATAGTAAATGCCGCACGCGGTTACAGGAATTATCGCCTGATCATTTAATATCTGCTTTGCCGCGTCAAATTTCTTGCCAATATTTTTGTAAGGCCCTATATGATCCAGGCACGCCACGAAATAAGGCCCTGTTTTTATCTTTTCCATCTTTACAGCGTTAAATACCCCAAAATAGTACAACATCCCGACCGCGCAAATCAAGACAACTGCCAAAACTATTGATAACATCTTCATATCTTCTTCCTCCCATATTTTAAATTGACCTTGCCTTATTTTACTACGACTATTGCCAACATTCAAGATGTTTAGTATTCTTGTTGGAGGAGGGTTATATGTTTAAATCAATGATTTACTCGTTAATCGTAGTTGTTTTACTATTCGCGTACATGTCCACATATGCGGACGCCGCAGGGCCGGTTTTGGGTACATTAACCACCACCAATTCTTCAGGTCGCACGGGAAGTTATTATTTGCCAAGCGGTTATGATCAAGGTGTAAAACCCTTGCTGGTTTTGTATCATGGCACCGGAGGAAGCGGTTCTGATATGGTAAATTCTTTTCGAGACTTAGCGGAGAGCCACGGTTTTATCATAGTCGCCCCGGATTCCCGCAGGTCGCCAGGCGGAGAATATACATGGGAAGTTGGTACATCCCCCGGCGAGGTTACAGAAGACTATACGCACACGCAAAATTGTATAGCCGAAGTAGATGCTATTGCCAATGTTGGTTTCGACCCCAGTTATAAGATGGCGGCCGGTTTTTCCGGGGGAGGGAGTTCAGCGCCTTATTTCGCTACCAGAGAGGCCGGGTTTACCCATTTTGCTATTCTTCACGGCGGAGTTTTTGTCGGCGGATTAGGGAGTAATAAAATTCGCGGTTGGCTTTCTACCGGAGACAGCGATACAACAAGGACTCCTGATATGATGCGAAGTTATTACTACGTTCTCGTGGCGGCAGGTTTCACGGATTTGATGCTCAATTTTTATTCAGGCGGACATTCCTTGCTCAGCGATGAAATATCGGCGTTGATAGATTGGTGGCTAGATAAAGGTTTTGTTACGTGGATACTGGTACAAAATCCGAGCGACACGGCCGCAAATATAAAGCTCACATTTATGACTCCTGATGGTGCCACCGAATACACTGATCCATCGCCATTAAACGCGAATACTCGCAGGACATATAAGGTCAATGACCATGTGTCAGGCAAAGATGTATCTACGAAAGTTGAGAGCACCAACGGAGTCGGAATAATATCAGAACGAGCGATGTATTGGTATGATCCAACAGATCAATACTGGGAAGAAGGGCATGACGCGGTAGGCGTTACGTCTACATCCACGATTTGGTATTTGGCTGAAGGCTGCACAAACGGATTTGATACGTGGATATTGGTGCAGAATCCAAGCGGTAGTTCAGCGAACATCAAGTTGACATTTATGACACCGGAGGGCGCGATCCAATATGCAGATCCGACGCCTATTAGCGTGTCCACACGAAGAACTTACAAGGTTAACAATTATGTTTCCGGAAATGATGTATCAACAAAAGTTGAGAGTACAAACGGGGTCGGAATTATAGCTGAAAGAGCAATGTATTGGTATGACTCGACGGGACAATACTTGAAAGGCGGGCATGACGCGGCCGGAGTGACATCCGCATCCACAGTGTGGTATTTAGCGGAGGGTTGTACAAGAGGATTTGATACGTGGATATTAGTGCAGAATCCAAGCGGTAGTTCGGCGAACATCAAGTTGACATTTATGACACCGGAGGGCGCGACCCAATATGCAGATCCGACGCCCCTAGCCGCAAATACCCGAAGAACGTATAAAGTCAACAATTATGTTCCCGGAAAAGACGTTTCCACTAAAGTAGAAAGCACAAATGGAATAGGCATAATAGCGGAAAGGGCGATGTACTGGTATGACTCTTCAGGGCAAAACTGGCAAGGAGGGCACGATGCGGCTGGTGTTACTTCTACATCTACAGTGTGGTATTTAGCAGAGGGTTGTACAAGAGGATTTGACACGTGGATATTGGTACAGAATCCAAGCGGTAGTTCGGCGAATATCAAACTGACGTTTATGACTCCTATCGGGGCAACTCAATATACGGATCCGATACCATTAAGCGCAAACACCCGCAGAACATACAAAGTCAACGACTACGTATCAAATAATGACGTATCTACAAAGGTAGAAAGCACAAATGGAATAGGCATAATAGCGGAAAGGGCGATGTATTGGTATGACTCTTCAGGGCAAAACTGGCAAGGCGGGCATGACGCTGCCGGTGTTACATCCACTTCTACGGTTTGGTATTTAGCGGAGGGTTGCACGCGGTAGTTGTGAGAAGCTAATTATTCGAAAAACATTATTGTTCCCGCGTCAAACAGGGGCAGACCTTTAAGATATTGGTACTCGACCCGATGTTTTACTAAAAAGACTTTTATTTTCTCAACATCGGGATGTAAAGTAATATCGCCCAAAAATACGATACTGCCATCCGGCATTATGCCTGACGCGCCACCCAGAAATCCGTATTTTTCGCCCGGTAAAAGAATATCTCCTTTTGAAATACACAAAACATCAAATCCTTCTTTCGCCGCGGCACGTGCTATTCCCAAATCAGAAGTTATTAATCCTGTGTCACCGACAGGAACTGTAGAGCAACGCGTGTATCCTTGGCTGACGTGGATTTGCTTAATGGTATATTTATTCAGAGCGTCTAACAAAACAGTGTCTGTACAAGTTAAATTATGAAAAAAGAACTTCCCTATTTTTACTGCGTTGTAGCAAGAAGTATCGGGATATCCACCACGAGGAACATTTTTTCCAAATACTATTTTAATCCCTGCCATATGAAAACTATCAATAATCTCTTCGGCTATCATTGGAGAACAAACACAGGTATTTGCATCAAGCTGAAATATATAGATATCCGGATGGCATAAAATTGAACCGTAAATATTGTGGCTGGTCGGGATATTTAGCGGCAACAAGGATGCGGACGGGAACAATGCTGATATCCCGATTAAATATTCTTTTGGAAGTCTCCTATCATAAATCGCCATCATATTAATATCGTCCCGATTGGCACTTTGTTGTCTTTATGAATAATAACATTTTTTTTACTAAGCTCGTTAAGTAAAAACGCGTTACATCTTTTGTAACCATAAACAGCCGGCTCATCGGATGGATTATAACGAACGGCTTTGACCCCATCCGCTTTGTTAATTTTTTCCAAAATCATAGCAAATATCCGGCTTTCCACCTTGTACCCAAATGCCGGATGAAACGGTCCGGCGAGAGTATCACTGCCGCTCAATAAGCCCTCCGACGGATGAAGGCCGCATTTAATAACCTTGATACTATTTTCGGAAAAATAGACGATTATTTCAGCGCATCTAGTTATGGCCTCGTTTTCAGTTAATGGCGCGTACACGCCTTTTTGCCACAATTCCGCGAGGCCCGTATTTTTTATCACAATAACCGGATACAATCGGGCTTCCCTCGCGCCCAGATTCTTGGCGCATCTTGCGGTAAAATATTCGTCTTCTTGCGTACTTAGAGGAAGGCCCAGCATAATCTGATGAACCAAAGTAAATCCTATCTTAGTAATGAGCTGAGAAGCCTTTTTTACATCCTTTGCGGTGTGGCCTCTTTCTGCGGCTAATAAAACTTTGTCAGACATAGACTGAACGCCAAGTTCTACGGTTGTAACGCGGTTATTTTTTAAAATGGTAAGAATTTCTTCATTTATAAAATCAGGTCTTGTGGAAAGACGAATACCTTGAATAAACTTATTAGAAATGAACGGCTGTACTGCCGATAAATATTCAATTTGTTGCGCAATAGGAAGCCCCGTGAAAGTCCCGCCAAAAAAACCAACCTCTATGTGTAAGTCATCTCCTGACATGGTTGCCAGATATTTCTCTATTTTTTGTGAAATGTCAGTGGGGGAGGGGGGTACTGCCCCTGTTATCTTATTCTGGTCGCAGAATATACACTTGAACGGGCAACCTCTGTGCGGGATAAAAAAAGGGATTGTGTGATGTTTTTTCATGCTTTAAATCCGTGTAAACCGTGGCTACGCTTTTTTACATACAAAATCCGCCAGATCTAATCCTATTTCCTCAAACAATTCCCGCAACTTCATCATGGGTAGTCCGAGTATATTAAAATATGACCCGTGTATATTATCAAAAATCATTGACCCCACGCCTTCAACGGAAAAACCGCCCGCCTTATCATAAGGTCCGAGATGATGAAAATATTTACCGATATCTTTTTTGGAGATATTTGCCACAATAATTTCACTTTTATCTACGGCTTGAGCCCTCTTTTTTGTTTTAATATCGTACACGCACAAGCCAGTGTAAACTTCTATACGGTTACCTGAAAATTGGGCTAACATTCTTTTGGCGTCACTTTCGTCTTTTGGTTTTCCCATGATTTCTTTTCCATGAGCGACAAGGGTATCAGCGGCTATAATTATTCCGTCCTTTGCCCGAATTGCCGCCAGGTCAGCTTTGGCGGCGGCATTTATGGCTACCATTTGTCTCACCGAGTATTTTTGATCCACAATTTCTTCAGCGTTAGTAACAACTACCTTATGTCTAATACCACACGAGTTGAGGATTCCAGAGCGCCTCTTTGATGCTGATGCGAGAATAATTTTTGTCATGCTATTCCTCTAAATACAGCCAGTTTTTATTGTTTAATTTTAATCGTCCGATAAACTCCATAAATTGTTTAAAAGTTTTTGACTCCCGATATCTGCACATAATTTGATGCCTGTTCTTATATGGCTTAAAATACCACTGCATATGCTTATACATTCTCTGGAGCGTCTTTTCTTCGCCATAAAACTGGGCGCTAAGTAGAAAATGCTCAGCGGCTATTTTTTTGATATCATCGAACCCTGGGTTTTTATAGTTTACATCACCGGATAGATGAGCGCAAATTTCATTAAATATCCATACCTTTCCCAATGACCCGCGCGCGACAGCGACAGCGTCGCAATTTGTGGTCTTCATTAATTCCGTAACCCTATCCGGGCTAAAAACATTACCGCTAGCAAACACAGGGATCTTTACGGCTGCTTTTACCGCGCGCGTAATTTCATGGTTTGGGATACCGGTGTACATCTGCATTTTTGTGCGCGGGTGCACGCAGATTGCTGAAGCGCCCTCTGATTCAATTATTTTTGCGACTTCTAGATAATTTAATTCCTTATCACTCCAGCCGCTACGCATTTTTACTGTCACCGGAATACTCAATTCCTTTACCAGCCGACCTAGCAACTTTCCCAGCTTTTTTGGCTCCCTCAATAAGGCCGAACCCTTGCCGTCTTTAACAACTTTTTTCACAGGACATCCGGCATTAAGCTCTAGGACGCTAAAGCCTTTGTCCTGGCACATCTTCGCGGCCTTTGAGACATGATTTTCGTCTACTCCGACAATCTGGGCGCCATAGGTAAAAGCGTCTTCGCCTCTATCAAGCATCTTAATTGTTTTTTGACTATTGTATGAAAGCCCATTTGCGTCAACCATTTCTGTAAACATAAATTTACAACCATAGCGTTGAACCATGACTCTAAAAGGGATGTCTGTCACTCCCGCCATAGGAGACATAAAAACCCTATTCTTTATTATCTCCTTGACAGGATTTAGTATGAACGGCTGCATAAAAAGCACAGAAGGGCTTACTCTCTTTTGAATAACTTATCTCTTAGTTGCATAAGATAGACAATGTGTTGTTTTTCTTCTTTGATGAGCTGTTCTATCACTTTTCCGCTGCCGGGCTCAGCGTATTTTTGAAGCTCCACAAACAATAATATCGCGTCTTTTTCAAAACCTATGCCGAACTGAATAGCAGTCATCGGATCTTTAACGTTTTTTGTAAATTCAACGTCAGAAACGTCGTTATACAGCTTATCGTCAACAAGTGTGTTTATATACTCTTCTAATTCTCCTGAGTAGGATTCAGTTGAGGGTAGGTCATGGATCTGTTCTCCGATTTCAGTAAATTTTTTTACATGTTCCACTTCCCAGTCTCTAAGACGCGAAAACAACTCTTTCATCATATGCTTGTCCGCAAAAAAATCCGCGGCTTTAGCATAAAAATCCCGTCTCTTTTTTTCTTTTTCTATTCCGATTTGAACGATTTCCTTTGCATTAAAAACGCTCATAAGACCTCCTTGTTTTAAACCCGATTCCAAATCACTCTGGGTGCGAAAATATAGCACAAATTGCGTTATAATAATAGGGTTTTTTATGCTATCATATATGCACGAAAATAAATTTACGGGACAACATCTAAACAAGGAGGAAGATATGCGACTTAAATTGACATTATTATTGTGCCTTATTACGCTGGCAGTCAACGCCGCTTACTGCGAAACATATAATGAATTTGTAGAAAAAGCGAAAGCAAGGTATTCCGCATTTCAGTCACAAGTAAGCGATGTCACCATGGTTCAGGAGTCTAAAATGATGACGGCTAACGGAGATATTCCTGTTGAAACAAAAATATTTATCAAGGATAAAAAATTCCGCGCCGAATCAAATATGAATATGGGCCAAAATGTTCCGGGCATGCCGGCAATGACCACAACAATTATTTCCGACGGAAAAGAAGCATGGATGTATTCTCCGGTAATCGGGAAGAAACAGCTTTCTCTTAGCGATCAAAGCCAGTATCAGGATAAATCTAGCTGGTGGTCACTTATGTCAGATAAGGCGCAGATAACAGGAGAGGAAAATGTCGGCGGCAGGAGTTGTCATGTAATAGAAGCAAAGCCTAACAAGCAAAATATGTTTAAGAAAATCTGGATTGATAAAAACTTATTTACCCTGGTTAAAGCAGACGCTCAGACAGAAAACAATGACACAATTACTATGGTTTTTTCCGATTTCAAATCAACATCCGGAGATTGGGAAATGCCCTACAAAACTGATATGTACATAAACGGACAGCAAATTTCCGTGACTTTTGTTAAGAGCATTGAATTAAACAAAGGCGTAAGCGATGATCTTTTCGATGTTAATCAATTAAAGTCAAAAGAATCCGGGAACATTAACGATCTTCTGGCAGGCGCCGGCATGAATTGATCGTCATTTAATTAAAAGGAGCCAATGAATACCACAATCTATTATTTCACGGGCACCGGTAATTCATTAAAAATAGCGAGGGACCTGGCTAATGAAATAGGGGATACGCAAATTATTCCTGTTCACAAGGCAATAAAAGGCGATTTGGATCTGTCCGCAGACTGTATCGGTGTTGTGTTTCCGGTGTATATGTGGGGTATGCCGCTCATTGTTGCGAACTTTGTTAGTAAATTAAAGACAAACAAATATGTATTCGCCATAGCGAACTGTGGCGGTATGGGAGTAGGGGCCCTGAATCATACCGAAAAAGTGCTTTCTTCAGTCGGCACCAAATTATCGGCGGGTTTTAGAATTTCTATGCCAGGCAACTATACCCCGATGTACGGAGCGCAATCTGTCGAAACGCAGAATAAATTATTCGCAAGGGAATCGTCAAGAATAAAGGAAATAGCCGTAATAATAAAACAACGCGCCATAATGCCGATAGAGACAAGCATTTTGCCGCTAAGATGGTTGTTTTCAACATTTATCTACAATTTGGGGGCAAAGAGACTGCCGCTGTACGATAAAAAGTTTTGGATTACCGATAAATGCAATAGTTGCGGAACCTGCGCTAAGATTTGTCCGGTAGAGAATATAAGGCTTGTAAACGGTAAACCCACTTGGCTCAATCATTGTGAGCAATGCATGGCCTGCCTGCAGTGGTGCCCAAAAGAAGCAATACAGCTAGGGAAAAACACGATTAATAGAAAACGCTATAGGAATCCTTTTGTAAGCCTAAAGGATATGATGATTTAATCTGCTACAGTTTGTAATTACTGCTCCTTTCTCTCTTTTTCACATTTCGAAATATAGACCTTAGAATACCCAGAGGTTTCGAACCACAACGCAAAGTTATCAACAGACAGGAGCTACACTTATTAACAAGTTGCTATATATAATTGCGCCGGAGAGAGATACGGCGTTTTTTGAAGATATTGCAGGTTTACATAAGATATATTATGCGACATTACGGCTATTGTAAAAAAATAGCCTCCAAAACTTTTCAGTTCTGGAGGCTATGTGGCGGTTTGATCAACGGCGGTTATTTTAGTTTCTCTATCACTGCGTCAGCTACTTGCGAAGTTCCAACAGCTGTTGGATCATTTGGCGAGTGCTTCATGTCGTATGTAACTTGTTTTCCTTCTTTTATTACTTCGGCAATAGCGTTTTCTAGTCTTTCGGCGGCGTCATTTTCTTCTATGTATTGAAGCATCATGACACCGGAAAGCATCATTGCCATAGGATTTACTTTGTTTAAACCTTTATATTTTGGCGCAGAACCATGGGTTGCTTCAAATACTGCTACCCCTTCCCCAATATTCGCGCCTGGCGCGACACCTAGCCCGCCGACCAATCCGGCGCAAAGGTCTGACAATATGTCACCATAAAGGTTCGGCAGAACCAAGACATCGTAGATTTCAGGTTTTTGGACCAACTGCATGCACATATTATCAACAATTCTGTCCTCAAATTCTATCTCAGGGTATTTAAGAGCTACCTGTCTAGCCACTTCAAGAAATAAACCGTCTGTAAATTTCATTATGTTAGCCTTATGCACCGCGGTAACTTTTCTTCGATTATGTTTTTTCGCGTATTGAAAAGCGTAGTCAACAATCATTTGCGTTCCGTGCACTGATATCGGTTTAATACTTATTCCGGAATCACTACGAATTTCCTGTTTCGATAGTTCCTTAATATTTTGAATTAATTGCAGTGTTTCAGGCTTATCTTTCTGAAATTCAATTCCACGATATAGGTCTTCGGTGTTTTCTCTTACAACGGTTATATTAATTCCGGTGTATTTCGATCTAATGCCGTGATAGTATTTGCACGGCCTAAGGCACGCATAAAGCCCGAGTTTATGTCTTAATGCCACATTTACACTTCTAAAACCGGTACCAACAGGTGTTGTTATAGGCCCTTTTAACGCGATTTTATTTTTTCTTACAGAGTCAAGCGTCTCATCCGGTAGCGGTGTTCCGTATTTTTCGATTATATCAGTTCCGGCGTGCATTACTTCCCAGTCAATTTTAACGCCTGTCGCGTCAACCACCCTTCTTGCCGCTTCACTTACTTCCGGCCCTATTCCGTCACCGGGGATCAATGTTATAGTATGCTTCTTACTCATTATTATTCCTCCACTCTTGCTATATCTTCAAATTTTATATCCGCAACCAATATCCCGACTAACTTTTTCTTTTTACTGAAAATCGGTGCCGATACAGACAAACAAAGTAAATCCGTGTATATGGATTTATAAAAATCAGAAATATAAACGCGCGGTTCTTTTAACAGTTCAGTCACCCATATACAATCGAGCTTGTTATCACCGTATCCGTGCCCCTGATATATAGCCTTTATCGAAGGGTCAACAATATTGTCTGTCACTTGTATGCCGCCGGTGTCGGCAACGTATAGACGCTGTACAAACGGATTTTCTTTTAGAACCCTTTTGAGCATGCTTTCCTGTCTCTTCCTTGACATCGATCGGACGTCAGGGTCTTCGCTTGTAGATTTTAGTATGCCTTCCGCCATCTGTAGCGCTTTTTCTTTTAGCCTGTCAAATTCCGAAACAAAAAGCTCGGGCATAAACTTCCTAGCCTGCATTGCCATTTCTTCAGTCGATATACTTGTTGTTCTGCCGTCGTCATATTGCTTCATTACCCAGCTGTAGATGCTCATGACTCCCGGATGTTTTTTATCAATAATATTTTTCCCAGAAAGATTTAGGTTCTGATTTATCCAATACGCTATGCCGGCGGTGCCGGACTTATCGGTAATAATAATTCCAAGCGGCCTTCCTAATATTTTTCTAGTATCAAAAATACTGTAAATTTCCTCGTTCTTAATGACGCCGTCGGCGTGTATTCCGGCGCTTGTCACATTAAATTCTTTACCCACAAACGGATAGTTGTCTGCAATATGCGTACCCAGCTCCGTTCTAAAATACTCGCCGATTTCAGTTATAACCTTCGCATTTACGCCGTTTGTCTTCCCCATTAAACTCATGTACTCTATAATTAGCGCTTCGATTGGAGGATTTCCTGTTCTCTCACCGAAACCCAATAGCGTCCCGTTTGCGGCACTGCATCCGTATAGCCATGCCGTAGATGCGTTTACAAGAGCTCTGTGGAAATCATTATGCCCGTGCCATTCTAAACATTCCGATGGAACACCGGCTTCTCTGACAAGTCCGTTTACAAGTTTTGGAATACTTCGCGGCAACGCGCTTTCCGGTGTCGGAAGTCCGTATCCCATGGTATCGCACAACCTTATTTTTACCGCATTCTTTAGATTAGATTGGCGCGACAATTTCATTAGTTCCTGCGCGAACGGCACGACAAAACCATAAAAATCGGCTCTTGTGATGTCTTCGATGTGGCACCTAGCTCTTATATTGTTGGACAACGCCTCTTTCGCGATCGCGAGATAATCATCCATCGCTTTCTGTCGGTTTTTCTTTAATTTTAGATAAATATGATAGTCAGACGCGGAAGTGAGAATTCCTGTCTCTTTTAGGCCCATTTCCTTTACTAATTTAAAATCCTCTTTCACCGCGCGTATCCAGCCGGTTACTTCTGGATATTTAAAACCCATAGCTAAACACTTATTTACCGCTTCTTTGTCTTTTTGGCTGTATAGAAAAAATTCACTCTGGCGAATAACTCCCTGCGCCCCCCCTAGCCTATTAAGCATTTCAAAAATTTCAACGATCTGCTTAACGGAATAAGGCGGCCTCGCCTGCTGTCCGTCCCTAAATGTCGTATCCGTTATCCAAAAATCCTTTGGAATGTGAATTGGCACCGGACGGCCGTCAAAAACTGTCCTCGGCACTTTGTGGTAAGGAAATAGATCCCGGTAAAGTACTGGTTTGTCCATTTCTTGTAAAGCAAATTGCGGTGGTCTCAAATATTGTCTCATTTGTTTTTCTCCTTTTTTACAGGCGCAAATACTACCAAAAGAATTCCCTTTTAAAAAGGAAAATATTACTTCGATTCCTTTAGAGTTTTCTTTGCGTCCTTGCTCTTTGTTTCTTGTTCTTTGATTTTTGTCTCTTGTTTTTTTATCCTTTCTGCTTCAATTTTTTCTTCTAGTTTTTTCAGTAGCAGGCTTCTTGATTTTTCAGCACTAGCTAAAGAATTAGTTAGCTGATTTATCCTAAGTTTTGTATCGTTTAAGTCACCGATCAGTCTTTCTTTCTCTTTTTGCAGGTTGTTTATCTCTGTTTGCAGATCTGCCTGAATCGTGTACAGTTTTCCTGTCAAGCTTTCCACTTCCTTGTTGAGCAACGCGTTTTCCTTTTTGCTCGCTTCAAGCTCCTGCTGGAGAAGTTTTATTTTTTCTTCATCCGGGTTGTTTTTTGATGTGGGCGTCTCTAGAGAAATTTCCTTGATCCAGGTTTCTACCAGCTGTCTTTTATTGGTATTAGGCGCCAAATTCAAATATTTCCTGTATAGATCAGCCGCCTTTTTATCCTGATCAAAAATATCATCATACAATATCGCCAAATCCAATACGGCTTTATCATTGCCGGGTTCAAGCACAAGGATCCTCTCGTACATATTGAGCGCCTTATTATATTCTCCGTCTAGATAGGACTGTTTGGCATTTTTCAGAAGGAGCTTCCTGTCGGTTTTATCCGTAATGCCGCTAAATCTGATCATTGCTCCTAAAAAAATAAGTCCCAGAACGCCGATTACCCCGAATGCGATAAATGCCTTTATTTTGTTTATTTTGTTGAACATGATTTATAACGGCGCTCTAATTCTCGGAGCTTGTTCCGAGGATTAGAGCTCATCCATTCCTTTCGTAACAAAATACCCCGCAGTCTTACTGCGCGGCATTTTACTTTACCTTCAAAACGACAAGCGTGAGATCATCCTTCTGCGGGACGCTTCCTGTAAAGCGGCTTATTCTTTCGGAAATATTCTGCACAATATCATCCGCGCTTCCACCGCTTGCGATTTTCACGGCATCCATCAGATTGGCTATGCCGAATTCTTCGTTCTTTTCGTTTACGGCTTCGGTTATCCCGTCGGTGTATAGTACAAGCACGTCTCCCGGCTGGATACCGAACTTTATTTCTTTTATGCTATTATTAAAAGTTGGCCCGCTGTCCATCCCCAGGACAACCCCTTCCGGACCAATCAATTCGCATACTGAATCCTTCGCGTGATAGTGTATCAGCGGCTCATGCCCTGCCCTGGCGCATGTCACAATATTACTAGACGTGTTAACTATAAGATACAATAAACTTATGAACATATCCTGTTCTATATCGTGACATATCAATTCATTAGCGGAAATAAGAACACTACTCGCCGAATGTACCCCGATGGCTTTGGAGCGAATAATACTCCTTGTCATACTCATTACCAGTGCGCCAGGAATGCTTTTGCCTGACACATCCGCTATAACAACACCGAGCATATCTTTCCCGACTTCAATAAAATCGTAGTAATCTCCTCCAATCTCCATTGCCGTTTTATTAAGGACTCCGATCTCTAAATTTCTCACTACAGGGCATTTTCTTGGAAATAACATCTGCTGAATGTCGCTGGCAATACTAAGATCATGATCCAGCTTCTGTTTTTCGAGAATTGTTTTATAAAATCTCGCGTTTCTTATGGCGATTGACGATAGGTCTCCTAACGCCTGCAAGAGGCGCATGTCTGTTTCCGTAAACGACACGTCATTTTCCTTATTTACCAATACAATAACCCCTAAAATATTCTCTCTTATTTTGAGCGGCGCTAGAAGCATTGTTTCTATTTCCAGCATTTCGTCTTTAAAGACCTGTATGCGGCTATCCATCCACGCATTTGAAATAAGACAAGGAGTACCTGTAGTAACGATGCTACCAATTACCCCTGATCCGCAAGGTATCTTCTGAGCCTTCAAATACTCTTCGAGATATTTATTTTTGGATAGGACTTTTTCCATTATTGATTCTTCCGGTTGGAACCAAGGAGGAAATGTCCCTTCAATAACGGCAGCTTGAAGATAAGTACGTGTTTCATCAATCAAGAAAATAGCTCCGCTTTTTGCTTTCAAGATTTGTATAGTGGAATGCACTACCGAATTCAAGAGCCCATCCAAATCAATTGCTTCCGTAAACACCGTGCCTATTTCTTGGAGGAAGGATACAATTATGTTACCTTCTTTTTGGGCCTTGCGACAATTTAATTTGCTGCTTTTATTTTCCGAAAGAAGGCGCAAAACCGAATACAAAAGCACAACACAAATAAAGATAAGAAATATCGCTAGGGATGTCATTATTTGTCTTTTTTCAACTGCCTTTCTAGATCCTCTTTTAGCATTTTGTGGACACCTTTAAACTGTTCGTAAGCAGTTCCGCCAGTATCCATAAGATCTTGATGAGCGTCAACTATATGCTTCGTAGTTCCTAATTTATCAAGCGATTCCGGCTGGAGTTTGTCCAGCTTGACATTTTCATCGATCGCGTACTTTTCTTTTATTTCAACAAACCTGTTTAGACCTAGCGTTTCTAAAAGCCTTATATTATGCGCGCTTGGATTAATGACTTGCAAATATTTATGAAGACGTCCGTGCATTCTTAGGGAAATTCCGGTTAGAATTCCCATGCAGGTGCTGTCCATGCTTGCGCATTCCGACAAATCAACAAAAACATTCAGGCATCCCTGATCAAGTTTCTGTAAAAGCCATTTTTTTATCGGATGACTGTTTTGAAACGTTCCTCTTCCCACGATCTTAATCCAAGCAGTATTTACAGTCATGCCAACATAAACAACGTCAGAAGTCATATTTTTTGCGTTAGGCAGACACACTAAAAAGCCCTTTAACTATAGTACCATAGTTCCTGCCAGAAGGGCAACTAGTTCGCTTGTTTCTGCTATCACCGCAAGGCAATTTTTGTCAATGCCACCGTTTTTATAGACAAGATATTTCCCCATAAAAACGGAAACCGCGGTCGCGCATCCGAGTATAAGAAAAAATCGAAAACGCAATAGCGCAAGTCCGATTATTAATATTACAACAAGAGAAACAACAAAATCCTTAACGTCACTATTTTTCTTGTAATTAGTCCCGTCGGACATGGAAAGGTAAAGCCAGTAGGTTAGAATCGAGGAAAACGCTCCTGTTATGGGGAATACTATTAATATTGCAAATAATTCTTTGCCAAAATACTCTCCTAGAGTTACGTACTTAAAAAGAATCACAAATACTATTGTTGCGGTAAAAAAAATCGGAAAATAATTGTTTGTTCGTTCATCGCATTCTTTTTTGAACAAGACCTTTTTTACTACCGTTAATCCGGCGGATAATCTATGTATTTCTGTGGCGTAAATGATTGCCGCAAGGAGAAGCAATCTAACAATAGACGAAGGAAAATAATATAGAGAAAAAAATGCTATTACAACGAGTGATACGCCGAAAATAATATTTTTTAACGGCAGATAAAAAAAAGATTTATCAAGCTCGCCGAAATTTTCTTTCTCTACAGTAAACTTCCACAACAATCGGGCAAAAAGGATCAATGTATCCATGGGCATACTATATCAAAAAAAAAGCTATTATTCTCTAAAATACTTGTCCGTTTCAACATTAATTAAGTCGCCTATCCGAGAGGTATTTAGATTTGTGTTTTTTACCGTGTGCGGAATTATATGAACGGTGAATCTGTTGTGAAATACTTCAGCTACTGTGAGACTTATCCCATTTAACGCGATAGAACCCTTTTTTGCTATTTTCTTTGCGGTGACGGGAGGTATTTCGATTTCAAGAATTAAATCTTTTTGTTTTTTGAATTTTCTTGTAATTTTTCCGATACAGTCAACGTGTCCGGAAACGACATGTCCCCCTAGTCTATCCCCTGCCCTTACAGCCAATTCAAGGTTTACTGGGTCTCCGATCCTGATTTTCCCCAGATTAGTGAGTTTTGCTGTTTCACTTAGCACATTCGCGTAAAAACAATTATCATCTTTCGAAGCAACGGTAAGACACACGCCGTTAACGCTGACACTATCGCCTTCCTTTACCTGCATAACTGTTTCAGACGCGGATACGATAATAATATCCCCGCTTCGTTTTTTTATTTTTCCGATATCGGTTATTATTCCCGTAAACATCCTGTCACCATATAATCTCTGCCGACTGATTTTAAATTCACGTTTTTTATATCTAAGGCGTTGGAAATATATTTTATTCCTTCGCCTTCAACCAATGTAGGAGCATTTCTGCCACCGATTATAATTGGAGCTATGAAAACACAGATCCTGTCCGCTATGCCGGCTTCTAAGGCGGATGCTATTGTTTCTCCGCCGCCCTCAATAAGGACATGCATAATATTTTTCTTAGCCAAATCTCTCATTAATATTTTTAAGTTTGCCCGCTGCTTTCCAAGATATATTTTATTCTTTACGCCTTTAAAACGCGGTTTATCTTTTAAATATGTATTCCTCCCGACCAAAACAGCGTCTACCTCTCTCCGCATCTTTTTCACTAAATTCCGAGATTGACTAGATGAAATCCATTTTGAATTTCCGGTCTTTGTGGCGATTTTACCGTCTAAGCTTATCGCGGCCTTTATTGTCACAAAAGGCATGCCTGTACTTATGAATTTGTTATACGCCCTGTTTAATTCATCGGCCTCGAAGCGCAAAAGTCCCTGTTCCGCTTTTATCCCGTGCTTTCTTAGGTATCGCACACCATTATTGCGATTTGCAGGGTTCATGTCATCTGCAGCTATAATGACACGCCTTATTCCTGCTTCAACAATTGCCGGCGCGCATGGCGGTGTACGACCGTACGTGTTACATGGTTCAAGAGTAACGTAAAGTGTGGCCCCATTAGCATTTTCTCCGGCATTTTTTAGCGCCAGTACTTCCGCGTGAGGAGTTCCGGCTTTTTTGTGATATCCGGAGCCGACAACTTTGCCGTTTTTAACTACCACGGCCCCGACCATAGGGTTTGGGCTTGTCTTGCCTTTTCCCTTTTCGGCAAGCTCCAAAGCCAGGCGCATAAACTTTATATCAGTGCCAGTCCAGCCATTTTTTTGTTTTTTCATCTATATTATCGCTTCCACAAACGCCTTCGGGTCAAATACCTCTAAATCATCCAATTCCTGTCCTGTGCCGATAAATTTTATGGGCAGGCATAATTCTTTTTCAATGCTCACCAATATTCCGCCTTTAGCGGTGCCGTCCATTTTTGTGACAATTATTCCGGTAAGACCGATATCCTCATGAAATTGTTTCGCCTGTGTAAGCGCGTTTTGTCCCGTGGCCGCGTCGACTATAAGCAGTTTCTCATGGGGCGCGCCTTCGCATCTTTTTCCGGCAGTCCTCTCTATTTTTTTTAACTCTTCCGACAATTCTGCCTTGTTGTGAAATCTTCCCGCCGTGTCAATAATAACACAATCATACTTTTTGCTTATAGCCGATTGCACGGCATCAAAAACGACAGCACTAGGATCGCTCTTATAATTCTGCTTAATGATTTCAACGTCAATTTTTTTTGCCCACAGCTCAAGTTGTTCGATTGCCGCCGCTCTAAATGTATCTGCCGCGGCCAAAACGACCTTTTTCCCTTCATGTTTCAACTTGTACGCCAATTTTGCGATTGTTGTGGTCTTCCCGACGCCGTTTACGCCCAATATCAAAAAAACCGACGGCCCTGCCTTATTCTCTTTTAAAGCGCATTCAGCGCCGGATTTACCGAAATATGACAACAGAGAAGACCTGATTATTGATTTAACGTTGTCTAAATCTGAAACTCTTTCTTTTTCTATTGTTTTTATTATCCGTCCTGAAATCTCAGTCCCCAGATCCGCCTGCAATAAAACAGCCTCCAATTCAGAGATCGTTTCTGTGTGAAGCATGTTTCTACCGATCAGCCTATCGAACTGCGTCTGAAAAAACTTTTTGGTTTTCGATAATTTGTTTAACAAAATATTTATATTCATGCATTATCTGTCGTAGAGACGCGATTAATCGCGTCTCTACGAATTTTCATTTTTTCTACCAACTCATAGGGTATTTTTATTGTTCCCATTAAGACCCTTCCCTTTCCGATTCCGTGACAATCGCTTCCTCCTGTTACAAGGAGATTGTGTTTGTCAGCGATTTTCAAATATTTATTAACACCCGCGGGGGTATGATCCGTATGATAAACCTCTATCCCCTGCAAACCACTCTCGGCCATTTTAGGTATCATTTCATCACGATTTAATATCTGCGGGTGCGCTAGAACCGGTATTCCTCCAAGGCTTCTAATAAGAATTATCGCATCCTCGGGAGACATCAAATATTTTTTTATATACGCGTGCTTTCCTCTTCCTAAAAATTTCCAAAATGCTTCGTTTATGGAGCTTATATAATGTTTTTCATAAAGCAAGCGCGCGATATGCATTCTTCCGACAGAAGCGCTCCCGGTTAGTCCCATAACCTCGTCCATTGTCAAATTAATATTCAGCTGATTGAGCTTTTCAATTATTTTTCTTGCGCGTTCAACTCTGGCATTTCTTAAAAACGATAGTTTTGAAAGAAATTCTTCGTTATTGCAGTCCACAAAATATCCCAAAATATGCACCTCTTCTTCGTCAATTTCAGTGCTCAACTCAACTCCTGGAATTACCTCAATGCCGAGGGGTTTAGCTAATTCTTTAGCGACCTCCACGGCTTCAACCGAGTCATGATCCGTAATAGCAATAGCCGAAAGCTCGTGCTGGGAGGCCTGCCTTATAACCTCTTCGACCGTAAAAGTACTGTCGCTTTTGTCAGTGTGGATGTGTAAATCAGCGTACCTATTTGACATGCTTTTTACCTTTCTTTACCGGAATCTTTTCTTATATTGTCTAAAATACCATTAACAAATTTGCCTGACTCATTGGTCCCGTAGGCTTTCGCGATATCAACCGCTTCATTAATAGAAACTATAGGAGGAATGTCATCCATATACATCAACTCACCAATGGCGGTACGGAGAATGTTTCTATCGACTATGGCAATTCTTGTGATATCCCAATTTGTCGCGTGTGAGACAATTTGCTTATCGATTTCATCTTTGTGTTCTAGGACCATATTAATAATTTTATTCGAGAATTCCTTAATGTCCTCAGACACTTCTTGCTCTTTCCAAAACGCGTCAAGCTTGTTTTGCAGATTATCAGAACCCGCAATGTCTATCTGATATAAAAATTGTATCGCGCATTCTCTCGATTGACGTCTTTTACCCATAAGTCTCCTTTATTTAATCTGTTCCAGCACGTTTATCATCTCTATCGCTGTTTCTGCCGCCTGTCGCCCCTTGTTTCCGGCCTTACTTCCCGCACGCTCAAGCGCCTGTTCGAGAGTATCCACTGTTAAAATACCAAACGCTACAGGTATTCCATTTTTTAATCCTATTTGCGCGACGCCTTTTGATACTTCAGCAGCAATATAATCAAAATGCGGAGTATCGCCTCGTATGACAGCCCCGAGACAAAGGATCGCGTTATACTTTTTTGACTCCGCGAATTTTTGCGCCGCCTGAGGAATCTCAAACGAACCCGGCACCCACGCCACTGTAACTTCGGTTTCTTTAACTCCGTGCCTTATCAATGTGTCAACTGCTCCGTTTAGCATTTCCTTACTCACCAATTCATTAAACCTGCTGACTACGATAGCAAATTTCGCCCCTTGCGCTATCATGCTGCCTACAATTTCTTTCATAATCCCATCCTCCTCTTTAAAGAACTGAAGACTGAAGCATGAAGCGCTGAAGTAAAATATTTTGACTTCAGCCTTAAGCCTTCAGCTCTTCAGATCTATATCATATGCCCCAACTTCTCTCTCTTCACCTTTATATACCGTTTGTTATGTTTTGTGTATCCGGCATGGATGGGTATTCTATTCGCGATTTCTATTCCATACCCTTCAAGCCCTATTATTTTTCTGGGATTATTTGTCATTAAACTAATTTTCTTCGCCCCTATGTCCGCCAATATCTGCGCCCCTATTCCGTATTCCCTTAGGTCGGCTTTGAACCCCAATTTCTCATTTGCTTCGACAGTATCATATCCATGATCTTGCAGCTCATAAGCCTTCAGTTTATTGACCAGTCCTATCCCTCGACCTTCTTGTCTCATATATAATAAAACACCGCTACCCTTTTTTGCAATCATTCTTAGTGCCGCGGCAAGTTGCGCGCCGCAATCACACCTTTTAGAACCAAATACATCTCCAGTCAGACATTCAGAGTGTACCCTCACCATCACCTCGGAGCCTCCATTTATTTTGCCCTTAATTAGCGCCAAATGATTCTGTCCATCCAAAATTGATTCATACACGACAAGTTTAAAATCCCCGTACTTTGTAGGAAGAATAGTTTCGGCCATTTTCTTAATCAGTTTTTCCTTCTTCCGACGATATTCGATGATTTGAGCGATAGAACCCATTTTTAAATTATGCCTTCTGCAAAACTCGACCAATTCTGGCGCCCTGGCCATTGTCCCGTCTTCATTCATTATTTCGCAAATGACACCAACCGGTTCTATCCCAGCGAGTCTTAAAAGATCTACGGTAGCTTCTGTGTGTCCGGCGCGCACAAGAACTCCGCCGTCTTTTGCGATTAAAGGGAAGAGATGCCCCGGACATATTACATCGTATTTTTTTGACCTCAAATTTGACAGTACTCTTACTGTGTGCGCCCTGTCGTGCGCAGATATGCCTGTGGAAATTCCTTTAGCCGCGTCTACCGAAACGGTAAATGCTGTCCCATAGTGGTCGCTGTTCTTTTTTGACATTAACGGCAATTCAAAATGATTCGCGCGTTCACTAGTCATCGGGACGCAGATTAGTCCCCTGCCGTGTTTTGCCATGAAATTGATTTTATCAGAGTAGGCGAACTTCCCAGCAAAAATAAGGTCTCCTTCGTTTTCGCGCGACTCGTCGTCAACGATAACAACCATTTTGCCCGAGGCAATTTCCTCTACGATTTCATCAATTGGACTAAAAAATGAATGTTTTTTATGCATAAATAAAAAAGCCTCCCCATTGTTTTCAGGGAAGGCTTGTGTATTGATAGCGCAAAATACCTTTGTCTTCTTTCATCCAGACTGTACTCGAACTGAAAATTACGAGTGTCACTGTCGGCCATGGAATCTCACCATGTCTGCTTTCGCTCGCGGGCTATCGGCATCGCCAAATTACCGCCGGTCCGGGATTCGCACCCAGCCCTGAAGATCACTTTCCATTATTCTAAACATCGAGCATTCAAAAGTCAACGCTTATCTTCATCAGACTTATCCAAGTATTCTTTTATTTTATCCAATAAGACTTGAGGTTCGTATGGTTTTTTAAGATAAAAATCTGCGCCGGCTTCCATCCCGGTCTCCTCATCCTTGTCCTGCGCCCGCGCAGTGAACATTATTATTGGAATGTGCTTATAGCGTTTATCATATTTCAACAAACGGCATATTTTGTAACCGTTTATTTTAGGAAGCATCACGTCCAAAACTATAAGATTCGGCATTTTTGTCTGTGCTATTTCAAGAGCCTCCTGTCCGTCGAGTGCCGTCAGTACCTCATATCCGCTCGCGTCCAAAAGCACTTTCACTAAATCAACCATCTGCGCTTCGTCATCAACTACAAGAATTCTTTTTTTCTTCATAAAGGTATCCTAAACGTAAATTTAGACCCTGTCCCCAACTCGCTTTCCGCCCAAATCTGACCATCGTGAAGCTCAATAATCGCCTTTACAATTGACAAACCAAGCCCTATTCCTTTTTCCCCGGGGCCAACAGGTCTTCCGAACTGCTCGAATTTATTAAATATTTTTGGAAGATTATCCGAAGAGATACCTCTTCCTGTATCACTGACTGAACATTCTATAAAGTTATTTTTTAAACTAGCTGATATCTCTATCACTCCCTTTTCCGTAAATTTTACGGCATTATCTATAAGATTATTAAACACCTGTAATATTCTATCAGGGTCTGCGTATACTTCTATTTTATTTATCTGCAAATTCATTTTTAGTTCTAACCCTTTTGCCGCTAACTTGGGTTCGAAAGATTCTGAAGACTTTTTTATTGCTTCAATCAAATCAAATTTGTCCTTTTTGAGCCCTATATTTCCTGATTCTATCTTGGATACATCCAAGAGGCTGTCTATGAGGCGCGTTAGTCTATCTATATTATCTTTAGCCGTTATCAGTATGTCTGTTTGCTTTTTCTTCATTTTTCCGACTATTTCGTCTATCAATAAACATACCGCGGTTTTTATTATCGCGAGTGGCGTACGCAATTCATGCGAAACCGTCGCGACGAAATCAGACTTAATATCCGACAGTTTTTGAATATGCTCATTCGCCCTCAAAAGCTCTCCAGTCCGCTCATTCACCCTTTTTTCTAATTCCGCGTGAGCCCTTGCCAAGTCATCAAAAATCATTTCCCTCTCCGTGACATCATCCACCATCTCAATCACGGCCACAACTTTTCCGCTACTATCTTTTATCGGAGACGAAATTATCTTATATCGAACAAAAATGTCATTTCTTGGCGTGGAAGTGATGGCAAGATGAGTTTCTCCGTCGTTAAAAGTTTTAATCACAGGACAATATGCGCAAATATTCTCCCCTGGCGGATTATTAAACGACTTGTAGCAAATGGGCCGATTTTTGACATTTACGTCAGGAAACCATTCACGCATTTTCTTGTTAAGCGTTAGGATTTCCATCTCGGGACTAATCAATGATATTCCGGTTCCGATGTTTTCAACAACTGTTCTAAACTTCTCTTCAGAGGTCTTTAGAAGTTCTGTTCTTTTTTCTACTCTTTCCTCTAATTCTTTATATATGTTTTGAAGTTCAATCTCGTAATTTTTTTGTTTTGTAATGTCGTGATAAGTGCTTAAAAACATTTTCTTGTCATTAAATTTCACCAAAGAGGAATCGACCAATACATATCTTGCTTTACCTCCCTTCGCCGTAATCGTTACCTCAACCTCCCTTGATCTGCCGCTTTTTAATAATTCCGCTACGCCGCTCATAGCGGTGTCGTAATCTTTTCGAATCGGATAAATAAGGCGCGCGAAATCTAAACTCCCGTTGGCTTCAGACATTGTATAGCCGGTAATTTTTTCCATGCCGGCGTTATAAATATAAAAACGGCCGTTTTCGTCGCTAAATGTAATCCCCTCTTTTATTTTATCTAAAACTACTCGCAGTTGCTCCTCTTTTTCCTTTAGTGCCGTTTTAGGACTGCTTAAATCTTTGGTTCGCGCTCTACATTTTTTTGATTTACCTTTCATTTTTTATATCTTCTTTTTTTTCTTATCTTCATACATGGAAGTATCCGCCAATTCAAACAACTTATCTTCACTCGTAATGCCATCCCCGTATTCCGCGCAACCGGTACTTATGGAAATGGGTATCGGCAATTTCTTTTCCCCAAACAAAAACTTCTTTCCGTTTATCTTTAACTTTATCCTATCTAGAGCTATCAAAGTTTGCTTTTCGGAACTATTCGGCAGTATGACGGCAAACTCATCTCCACCGTATCTGGTAATAATATCCGCCTCACGAAGTGTTGTTTTCAAAGCGTCGGCCACAATCCTTAGAGCAAAATCTCCGGCGGGGTGACCGTACTTGTCGTTAATGTATTTCAACTTGTCGATATCGATTATAGCTAACGAAAATACCTGTTTGTATCTTTTTGCGACAGCAAAAAATGTCTTGATCTGCTTTTTGTAGTACTGCACATTAAACACGCCCGTAAGGCCGTCGGTCATTGATATCTTTTCATAAAATTTCCTTCTTTGCATGATAGCCTGGATCCTGGCAATCAACTCATCCGCCTCAAAAGGTTTGGTTATATAGTCGTCTATGCCCTTTTTTAGGCCCTCTACTTTCTCTTTAACGGATCCCTTGGCGGTTAGAAACACAACCGGTATTGTAGCGGTGGAGATATCTTCATCTAGCACCTCTTTTACTTCCAGTCCAGTCATTTCCGGCATCAGGATGTCCAAGAGAATCATGTCAGGCTTTTCAGTTTTCGCGACTTCAATGCACTCATGACCGTCGTAAGCGGCAAGCACCTGGTAACCCTTCGACTCAAGTAATATTTTCATTAAATCCACAAACTGCCGCTCGTCATCCGCAACCAGAATTTTCTTTTTCACTCTTCACCTCAGCGATCTTATCTCATACCGACTCGATAGAATATTCAACTTCCTTGGCTTTTTTGCCTTCGTCAATCATAATCACTACTTTGTATTTTCCCATTGGCCAGCCGTTTTGCGGTTGAGAAACCTTAAATTGGGAAATGAAATTTCCGTCTTCTTCAATAATGTTGACGATGGGCTGGCTTATTTGTTCCCCCTCATAAAACCAAATCGCGGAAACATTTTGACCCTTTAATGCCCCTGAAATATAAACAGAAACCTTTATCTCAGCGGTTGAGCTTAAGAATCTTTCTCTCGCATCAAGCATTTTCCCGTCGGCGGCGCGCTGGGTGCCTACCTCAACCTTCTCTATTGCCGTTTCCGTGCTTTTCGCCACAGGCTTGGGTTCTGCCGCTATGTTAGAACTTTCCGTAATTCCCGAAGGAGCGAGCTCCATATTGTAAACTCTCCATATGCCTTTTTCTTTTATCAGCATATAGCTAATGGGAATTCCGGTGCCGTCGGTTGCTGTTAAAACTCCCTCAATGTAGCCTTTGTTATTTTCTACCTTTCTGCTGGTAAAAGTAGAATCGGTGTTCTGGGTAAAAATAGGGTGAGAATTAATGTACTTTCTAAAAGCATTTAGATCGGTGACTTCCTTAAAGTCGACCGAGGTCAGCGCGTATGCACCGTCAATATTCTTTTCGCGCAGAAGGACAAGCTGTTCCTTCACTACTTTTACAGGCCCCTGCGTAGCAAACACAGCCAACCCAAAAATTCCGGAGGCAAATAAAATTATCGCTATTATGACGGCCAAACAACCGGTAATCCAACACCCGCAACCGCTCTTTTTCTTGGGTGGAACAGGTATCTGCTGGAATTGTTGAGGTTGTTGAGACTGCTGAGGTTGTTGCGGTTGAGGCTGTGACAGATTAACATTTTCTTCCATAATATCCCCCTATAATTGTTGTCCCACACTCTACGTCGTACGTCCCCATCATTCCCCGATTACCGGCAACTCCGATAATGCTTTTTGTATTTCGTCTTCAGGATGAGCATAATCTTCAAGCTTTCCATCAAGATATTTATCATATGCCGCTAAGTCAAAATGACCGTGTCCAGAATAATTAAACACAATACATTTTTCTTTTTTCTCTTCCTTGGCCTTAAGCGCTTCCACCACCGCCGCGTGTATTGAATGCGAAGTCTCAGGCGCAGGCAAATATCCTTCGCTTCTAGCAAATAAAACTGCCGACTCGAAAACATCCGTCTGCGTGTACGCTAAAGGCTTCACGACATTTGTGTCAACAAGTAAACTCACCAATGGCGCGCAACCGTGATATCTTAAACCGCCGGCGTGAATCCCCGCCGGCATAAATGAATGCCCAAGCGTAAACATTTTCATGAGCGGTGTAAGTTTTGCCGTATCGCCGAAATCGTATCTGAAGGATCCTTTTGTCATGGTCGGACACGCTGTCGGCTCTATTGCTAATATTTCTATCGGCTTGCCGTCTAATTTATCCTTCACAAAAGGAAATGTAAAGCCGCCAAAATTGCTTCCTCCGCCGACGCATCCGATCAGCACATCCGGTTTTTCGCCGGCAAGCGCAAGCTGTTTTTTCGTTTCCAGTCCAACTATTGTTTGATGAAGCAGAACGTGATTTAAAACGCTTCCCAGCGAATATTTGGTATCATCGTGAGTAGCCGCGTCTTCTACCGCTTCGGAAATAGCAATACCTAAACTTCCCATAGTATTCGGCATTTGCTTTAGTATCATCCTGCCTGCATTCGTGAGGTTGGTCGGGGACGGAAACACTTCTGCTCCCCAAACATGCATTAGCGACCTCCTGAACGGCTTTTGCTCATAACTTACCTTCACCATATACACCGTGCATTTCAGTCCAAACATATTGCAGGCAAAAGCAAGCGCCGAGCCCCACTGGCCTGCCCCTGTTTCGGTCGCGATTCTCTTTACGCCTTCTTTCTTATTGTAATAAACTTGTGCTATTGAGGTATTCGTTTTATGGCTTCCCGGAGGGCTTACGCTTTCGTCTTTGTAATAGATTCTCGCCGGAGTTTTTAACGCCTTCTCGAGGTGCACTGCGCGTTTTAAAGGCGTCGGCCTCCACATTTTATATATTTCCAACAACTCATTCGGGATATCTATCCATCGTTCTTGCGACACCTCTTGTTTAATAAGCTCCATCGGAAATATGGGAGAAAGATCCTGCGGGCCAATTGGCTTCAAAGTCTGCGGGTTTATCGGCGGCTGTAGCGGCGCCGGCAGATCCGCCTGAATATTATACCATTGCTGCGGTATCTCTTTTTCACTCAAATATATTTTTGTACCAGACATAACTTTCCTCCTTTTAAAATATGCCCTATTGTTAAAGCCTAGCCACGGAGGACAAAGAGAAAAAAACATTTTCTCTTCCTGCTACCCCGCGACACCTCGCATAGTTTAACAAAAACTCAGCAAGCCCTCAAGTTTATTCATAGGATAATAATTAGCGGCCTTCGTACTTTTCCAATAATTTGTAGCCTTTTAAAACCGCCTCAGCTACAAATTTTATCAGGGCAGTTTCAGATCTTTTCTGCGCGTACTCCAATACCTCATAATACTCACCTTTGCAACTGTTCTCCACCACGCATGGCGCGTAACCTTCGGAAAGCAATTGAATGATCATGATAAGCCTGCCTATCCTGCCGTTCCCGTCACCAAAAGGATGAATAGCCTCAAAAGAAGCATGCATTTTAGCTACATGAGCAATTAGCCCTTCGCAACCGGTGTTTGTTTTCTTTTCCTTATAATTTATCACCTTGAAAAGCACGTCCATCTCTTCTTGAATATCTTCCGGAGCGGGCATAATTAAATCAACCCCACGTATAGCCCTGTGAAATTTGGAATACATACCGGCATCATGTCTAATTCCCTGCATGATTGCCCTGTGCAGACCCTTTAATAGATCTTCATTTATAACATCATTACACTCACCGTTAAATATCCTTTCTAAAACTGCCGCGTGATTACTTGCTTCTAGATGCTCTATCAACGTCCTGTTTTCAATCTTTGATTTATCAAAAATCACAGCTTCGGTTTCTTTTTTTGTAAGAGTACTTCCTTCTATAGCATCAGAATTATATGTGAGCTCCAGCAAAAATTCATCCCTTACATTTTGGTTGTCCCTAAAAACTTCCACAACATTTTTATATTTCTTTCTATTGGCGTCAATTCTTCCAAAAAGGATATTTAACGCGGAGACATCTACAGGCAAAATTCCAACTTTTTCCTTATACAGGTTATAAATAAGTTTTTGAGCGGTTTTATGAGGAACAGCGCGCTTATTGATCCATCTATTAAGAGCGGCAAAAGTCACACCGATTTCACCGGCAAGCCTCTCTTGCGGCCACCCTGTAACACTTAAAATTTCCCGTAATTGCTTTATATAGTTGTAGTTCATATACATCATATAGTATATATAGTACTATATAGCTTGTCAAGTATATTCATTCTGTAGCTTCCACAAAAAAATAACTGTTAGAGCAAATATTTGTTTTTGGGACGTCCCCGCCAGCAGGCGGACAAGTTTGTCGGCGCATTACTGTGAGATCCTATTGAATCAAAAACTACTTTTTGACGGCAAAATCGAGCGAGCCGGCATTCGTGTCAAAAAACCAGTTGAAAAATTGGCGAGCGGTCCCAAAAACAAATATTTGCTCGAACGCACGGATAAATAGTGCTTATTAAGATCGGATGTTTCTTGCGGTGATGTCCAATTTCAGAAACCTATTTTCCGAAAACTGGACACGCATCAAAAACTCAACACATTGCCCGGCAACTATATAGCATTTTTGGCATGGTAAATGCTGATTATCATTCGGGGTTCATCGCGGATTTCGCAAAGCCCTCTAAGAACGCAAAGGCAAAGGCTAAACAGGGTAAACGCGGATATAAAAAAATAAAGGCACAATCGCGGGCTCTCACAGAGTACGCAAAGCTCACGGAGAAAAACAACATGTCTAAAAAAGATATACTCTCGCTTGTGGTGGTTCTTTGTGCAATTGTAACTATCCTAGCATCAGTGGGCATAGTGAGCGAGAGATATTATGATGATGAATATCTTGCCTATCGATCTTCAATGCCTTTTGGTAAAGGACCTCCCATAATGTACCTTGCGCGGATGCTGGCTATGGAATTTAGTACTGTTGGACTAAAAAACGAAATTCCTCGTAATACCGTGATTAGATGCGGAGATAAGTCTTACACTATTACTGAAGAATTGAGTGACAGGCCGATGAGCAGTGTTTATGAGGCCGTTGACAGTGAAGGAGAAAGAGTGATTTTAAAGTTTCCAAAAAGTGGAGCCGTAAAACCATTCTTCAAAGAAGCGACTACTCATTATTACCTCCAAAGATCGTATGGAGATAGTGCTAGATTGCCTTTTCCCAGATTATATACAACCGGCCATGACAACAGCCGGTATATACTTAAGGACGACAATTACGGTAGCTTCATTGTAATGCAAAAAATTGATGGTGTCGAACTACAAGATAGTACGTTGGTTGGAGAACTACGACGCGGGATAAATGACGGAGATCCGAAAAAGATATTGCAGGCCAAGGTTTTCATGTTACAAGTGTTTAGTACTTTAAAGTTACTGCATGATAAGAATATTTTGCACAGAGACTTAAAACCCGATAATTTTCTAGTAGATGAACGCTCTGGACAAATATACTTAATCGATTTTGGCATTGCCGAGACCTTTGAAGCGGCAAAAAAACCGCCTAAAGGTATTACGTCAGGGACAGTTGATTACATGAGCCCGGAGACCGTTTTAAAGGAGCCGGAGGGCGAATATTCTGAGTTATTCAGCTTGGGTGTTATGTTTTCGATGCTCTTTTTCGATCATTATCCTTTTGACAGCGATGGTACTCCAGCGCCTATTTCTACTTCATCAGATATTTTTCAAAAATCGAGTTCTCTGCTTAGAAGATTAAAACCTGAAACACAGGCCAAATTACGAGCCAAACTGGCAACATCGCCATTTACCACATTACAGTTCACGGATGAGACAAAATCTCTTGTGAGTTTTTTAAAATTACTATTATACAACGGCTTAATAAGCGGCGCGGCGCATCCTGCCGGGAAATTAGATTCTTCGTCGCCCTACACTGACAATGAGAAAATAGTCCGACGTCCACTTAATATACAAGAAGCAGCTATATACCTAGCAAAAGTCAGTGTTGCGATTAAAGTGGGAACTACAGAAGGTCAAAAGGTACTAGATTTAGGATCGTTTTTGAAAAATGTTGACGGATATGACGTATATTCGGGTAGGGTCGGCGGTTCTGCAATATTTCAACAAGTAAAATTACCGCAAGGTTTTAGAGTAAATAGTGACGAAGAACTGTTCTTAGATGGAGATACTATAAGAATTAGTAAATGCCCTGCTTCAATAATAACTGTTTCTGACAGGAGTGTCGAGGATGATGTATAGGGATTTAATGTTCAACAAGGAGAGCGTATGGATAAAAGACATGTATTTTCGCTTTTGGTAGTGTTTGGTGCGTCCATTGCCATACTCGCCTCACTTGGGGTAGTCTACAAAGATCAGCTTGACAGTAACTACCTAGCGCATCAGTCACTGATGCCCCTTGGCGATGGAAACAGCATGGAGGGGCTTGCCGGAAAATTGACCTCGGAATTTAGCATAGAAGTAATGACGCCGGAAGGAGAGAGGGTTCTGGAAATGCGATCACTTGTAAGAACAGACGGCGAATTTAATATATATCGTGCAAGAATCAGAGGTTCAGGAAAAATCGTGATCGTAAAATTGCCCATGGACTTTACGACAGGGAACGGCAAAAAGCTATTTTTAGAGAGAGACACAGTCGTAGTCAGGGATTTGCCGAAATAGAAAACGGATTTAAAACAAAAACATAGCCACGAATTATACGGATTAAAAAAACTAAGAAGCAGAAGCCACAGATTAACGCAGATGGGCACAGTAAAAAGATACCACAGGTAAAAACAGAACACTAGAATTTATCGATCTCCTCATGAAGGAAGGATACAATGTAGATTCTTGTAGCGGAGAAGCAGATTATTATAAACTTGTATCCAATGGGACACTGATTATAACAACAAGTGGGCCGATATTTACAGAAGAGGAGCTTGTTGGCTTATTGAGACCTGCACAATCTCCAAACATTCTTGCCCTCGTCATTGTTTGGTTATTATCTCTTGTTCCTCGGAAATTAATATTTTCAATGTTGCGACTACGCTCTCTGTTGCAATAGCCCAGCTATGTTAGTGTGTGTTTTTTAATGCGCTTGGAAAAATAATCTGATATTATACATCGCAGACGAAGAACACCGACAAGGAGCGTGTTTTATGAGTAGTGTCCTATTTTCCAAGATACAAAAACTCAAAAACGAAATTAACTACCTTAAAGACAGCAAAGATAAAATCATAAAAAGCGCCGCGATTTCAGGAGATGTTAGAAGAAGCGCGGAAAGAAGCGTTTTTTTATGCACCGAAATCTTACTCGACATTATCGATATGATCCTCACGGAAAAGAAAATTCCAAAGCCAGATTCATACAGCGATGCCATTTATAAAATGGGTGAATATAAAATAATCCCAGGCGAGTTTGCTTATAAGATACTCTACATGGCCGGCCTAAGAAACATGCTTGCGCATGATTACCAGAAAGATACCATCCATAAAATTATTGAGTTTCTCGATTCGGGCATAGCTGATTTAGAAAAATTTTTAAATTTTATCGGCTACTAAAATGAATACGGAAATCAGTAGGGTAAAACAAATATTAGAGGAAGACGAATCGGTAATCCTGGCCTATCTGTTCGGTTCACGCGCCAACGGCACCGCGAACAAAAGAAGTGATTGGGATTTTGGCATATATTTTAAAGAAGATGTTCTCAAGAAAGACTGTTGGCATGATTTGGTATTAAGCGCTAAATTATCCCGCGTGCTAAAGTCCGAGGCGCAGATCATTAACCTAAATAAAGAAATTTACCCGATTTTAGGATTTGAAACCATAAAAAATAACGGCCCAATTGTGAACAAAGATGAAGAAAAAAGACTGGAATTGGAAAACGGTTTGATGCGGAATTACTACGATTGGCTGTACTATTACAATAGAAGATAAGTCTGAATAGCGCCTCTGTTAAAAAAATCGTCTTCTTGTTTTCTTTGTGCCCTTTGCGAACTCTTTGAGAGATGGCTAAAAATAGGCTCTTGCGGAGCACACAAAACACGCGGAGAAAAATCGGAAATTGATGTCTTTCAATAACCAATCTCCAAACATTCTTACCCTCCCCGACCAGGTTTGGCTATTGAAATTTGGTCATTGGTCATTGTTTGGTTATTGTACCTTGTTTCTTGGAAATTAATATTTTCTATGCTGCGGATACGCTATCTACTGCCACTTGATAATCTATGGAGTGCTACAACCATTTTTTCATTTCTCTTTTTTGCAGGTTGTGATAAACTTTACTCAAGAAATTTGAATATTATTTATAACGGAGGTGTTTATGAATTTAGCGTATATTGCTGCAGTGGTGGCGGTTGTTATTTTCTTTCTTGGTATAAGAATCGTCCGTCCAACGCATCGCGGGCTTATTGAGCGTCTTGGCAAATACAACAGGTTTGGAACACCTGGATTCAATTGGATTATACCGATTATTGAAAACCTTTACTTGGTCAATGTTACCGAACAAATGGTGGATGCCGAGCCGCAGGAAATTATTACCAACGATAATCTTAACGCCAGAGTAGACGCGCAGGTTTATTTTAAAGTTAAGACGGATGAAGAAAGCGTGAAAAATTCGCAATATAACGTCAATAACTATCAGTGGCAGATTGTAAACTTGGCAAGAACCACTTTGAGAAATATTATAGGAACCCTGACATTAAAATCCGCTAACAGCGAAAGAGGTAAGATAAACCAAGAGCTCCACAGGACTCTCTGCGAGGAAACCACTCAATGGGGGATAGATATCGTAAGGACAGAACTAAAAGAAATTGATCCGCCGAAAGATGTGCAGGAAACGATGAATAAGGTCGTAAAAGCAGAAAATGAAAAAATTGCAGCTGTTGACTTTGCGACAGCTACGGAGACTGCCGCTGACGGCCAAAAAAGGGCGCAGATAAAAAATGCCGAAGGTGTCAAGCAAGCCAGAATTCTTCAGGCCGAGGGTGAAGCAGAAGCCATTAAACTTGTAAATGAAGCGGCTCAAGAATACTTTACCGGCAACGCACAAGTTTTGCGTAAACTCGAAGCGCTGGAATCGTCGCTTAAAACAAACACAAAAATTGTGGTTCCTTCAAACACGGAATTAATAAACGTTATTAGCGAGATGGCCGGTGTTTTGCCTCTCCCGGAAAAAAAGACGCAAGGGAATGCGGATAAGAAATAATCTTACACCGCGGCTTGCTGTGTTCGGGAACTTTTGATTTGTTTTATTAATTCTGGAATAACTTCGAATAAATCTCCGACTATTCCGTACGAGGCAACTTTAAATATCGGTGCGTCAGGGTCTTTATTGATGGCAATAATGGTATCCGATGACTGCATACCAACTAGATGCTGTATCGCTCCGCTAATACCGCAGGCAATATAAATTTTGGGGCAAACGGTTTTCCCTGTTTGTCCTACTTGATGAGAATATGGTATCCAGCCATTATCTACAGCCGCTCTGCTGGAACCAACTGCGCCGCCTAAAACCTTTGCCAATTCTCTTATAAGTGCGAAATTTTCAGGAGCCTTTATTCCTCTTCCGCCGGAAACTATTATATCGGCTTCGGTGAGATTTACTGTTTCTTCCAATTCTTCTACGAACTTCTGAACCTTGGTCCTTGAATAATAGTCCTGTTTTTGAAAATCAACTTTTACTATTTCTCCGCGCCTTGTTTTGTCGGCCGCGACCTCTTTCATTACTTTATGCCTGACTGTAGCCATTTGCGGGCGGTTATTCGCGGTAATAATAGTCGCCATAATATTTCCGCCAAAAGCCGGGCGTGTCTGTAGGAGAAGTCCAGTATCTTTTGCGATATCAAGTCCCGTACAATCCGCGGTAAGTCCTGTGCCTATCTGCACCGCTACTCTCGGAATAAGCGACCTGCCTATTATGGTCGCGCCGCAAAGAACAATTTCCGGCTTGTATTTAACAATAAGCTTACTAACTATCCTCGAGTATGGCTCATCACGGTAATCGTTTAGCTCCGGAGAATCAACATGATAAACTTTGTCAGCGCCATGAGCGATTAAATCTTGCGTAATAGATTCAACATTGTTCCCCAATAAGATTGCCGCAAGATGTGTTTTTCTGTCGTCGGCTAATTTCCTGCCGGCGCCCAGCAACTCGTAAGTTACATGTTGTATATGGCCTCTTTTTTGCTCTGCAAACACCCAAATACCTTTGTACGCAGATAAATCTGCGGCCGGTTTCTTTTCAACAGATATCTCAAGAGCTTTAACAGGACAAACTTTGACACAAGCGCCGCATAGGGTGCAGTTGTCAAGAACGACAGCTTTTTTATTAACAATTTCTATCGCGGCGTAGGGACAATTTCTCACGCAGATCGTACAACCAGTACATGTTTCTAAATTTATTTTTAGCATGTAAACCTCACTTTAGGAGAATATCGAGGATATCTAGGCGATCAAGTCTTATGGGGATATCAAGGACATCGAGTATATCACATTGTCCGGGATCCCCTTTTAGGATCGGTATTCCTCTTTTCCTGTATGTAACTGTTAAATTTGTTAATGCCAATTATCAGTTTTTCGTATCGATCAATCAGGATATTGGTTTGTTCTTCCGAAATATATCCTTTACCCTTCATTTTCAAAATATGGTTTTGTGTTTCTCCAGCTTCTTTCCTTGCGATCAACATTGCCTTTATTTTTTCATTATAGTAGTATGCGGTATAACCTTCGGAAATATTATCCTGAACTGAAGACGATGACCTGTCTATTTGATCAATCAATCTAAAACGTTCATCTTTAGGTAAATTTTTGCAAATTTTCGATATCTCCAACATCAAACTATTTGCCTCTTGCCATATCCATAGCTTTTCGAAACCCGCCCGCCTTAAAAACTGCTGATCACTGTTCACTGATCTTATTTCGGTCATAGCGCAAAATAGTTTCTGTCACCTGATACCCCTTATATCCTGATTTCCCCAAAAGACTTGATCTCCTTGATGTCCTTGCTTCACTTTACACAACTTTTTTCTCCAATAATTCTTTCATTAATTCATCTACTACTTGTTTTGACTCACCTGTAAGAATTTTCCCGCCTGTACGTCTTGGGGGCGAAAATATTTTATTAACAACCGTCGGAGATCCTTTTAGTCCTAATCTTTCGACATCTGCCTTTATTTCTGCGGCATTCCACACAGGAATAACCATTTTATTGGCTTTTATCTTTCCCTTTAAAGAAGGCATACGCGGTTCATTTATTTCCTTAACAACCGTTAGCATTACAGGCAATGTTGATTCAACTACATCATAACCTTCTTCAATCAACCTTTCTGCAATAATTACACCGCCCTTCCCTTCAGCGTTAGGTGATTTTACTTCTTCAATCTTCCTAACATGTGTAATTTGAGGCAGATCCAAGTGTACTGCTATGCCGGGCCCTACTTGTGCTGTGTCACCGTCGCTGGCTTGCTTTCCGCAGATTATAATATCATAAGGAGCTAGTTTTCTAATAGCGCATGCCAATGTATAAGATGTCGCTAAAGTATCGCTCCCAGCAAATGCCCTGTCACTCAATAATACCGCCTCATCAACACCCATCGCAACCGCATCCTTCAATGCATTTTGTGCCTGCATAGGCCCCATGCATAGAGCCGTAACTTTTCCGCCATAGCGTTCCCTAAGCCGAATGGATTCTTCAATGGCGTACATATCAAAGGGATTAACAATACTTTCGACCCCTTCGCGAATGAGAGTGTTCGTCACTGGATCAATTCTTACATCAGCCGTATTTGGAACTTGCTTGATACAAACGATAATGTTCATAATTATTTCTTCCCCGCTTGCTCTTTAATCAATGCCTGCGCTATTATATTTCTCTGAATCTGGTTTGTCCCTTCGTAAATCTGCGTAATTTTAGCATCTCTCATCATTTTTTCAACAGGATATTCTTTCACGTATCCGTAGCCGCCAAATATCTGCACTGCGTCAGTAGTAACTTTCATAGCCACATCAGAAGCAAACATTTTTGCCATAGAAGATTCTTTACTAAATTTCTCTATGCCAGCATCAACCATTCTGGCTGTAGCATAAATAAGTGCTCTTGCTGCCTCTATCTGCGTCGCCATGTCTGCTAACATATGTTGAATAGCCTGAAAACTTGATATCGGTTGCCCAAACTGTACTCTTTGACGGGTGTAATCAAGCGCCTCATCTAATGCTCCTTGCGCAATACCAAGCGCTTGGGCACCGACTCCGGGCCTTGAGTGGTCAAAGTTTTTCATCGCAATAAGAAAACCCTTACCTTCTCTATCCAAAATATTTTCTTTAGGTACTCTGCAATTTTCAAATATTAATTCCCTCGTACACGACGCGCGTATGCCCATCTTTTTTTCTTTTGCTCCGAATGAAAAACCCGGTGTCCCCTTATCAACTATAAAAGCACTTGCTCCTCTAGGGCCTTTTGTTTTATCGGTTATAGCGATGACCGTATAAACATCGGCTTCACCTGCATTACTTATCCATTGTTTTACTCCGTTTAACACATAGTAATCTCCATCTTTTTTTGCCGTAGTCTGCATTCCTGAAACATCGCTTCCGGCCCCGCTTTCTGTAATACCAAATGCCGCAAGCTTCTTGCCGCTAGCTATATCAGGAAGATATTTTTGTTTCTGCTCTTCGTTTCCGGCTAATATTATAGGATATGTTCCAAGAGCTGTTGCCGCGACACTTAATGCAATGCCACCGCAAACACGACTCAACTCCTCCGCGACTAAACAAAGAGAAAATACCCCGCCGCCTAAACCGCCATACTTTGTGTCTATATAAACTCCGCAAAGATCTGATTGCGCCAATATTTTCACTATGTCGTTAGGAAATATTTCTTCTTCATCATACTTTGCTCTTACGGGCAAAATTTTCTCTATAGCGATCTTTCTCGCCAAATCTTTTATCATTTTCTGTTCATCATTTAAAAAATAGTCCACAATGTCCTCCTAGTAATTGATAGTAGTAAGGATTTCTATGCTACCTGACCCTTGATCCTCTTTTTCATTCAAACTTCAATATATTATTTTTCTCAAACCCGGTCCCATTTACCGGAGTTGCTTTGCTGAATTTGTCTTCAACAGACACAACTTCTATTTGTCCAATCTTTGATGTCTCTGAACCTAAAGTCATCCCAGTTTCAGGATCAACAACAGCCTCCCCTTCTTTATAAACCGCGAATCTGTCGCCTACCTGAATACCACTCTGCCTTCCGGCATTTACGTACACAAGTCCATCCTTAACCATTGCAACCCTTCCCGCCCACGGAACGTTGCTTAATTCCATAGTAATAAAATCAACCGCCTGTGTAATCGCCGCTCTCACAGCAAAATCAAGGGGTGTTTTTTCTTGTCCTCCCATCGCGAATCCCCAATCATGATCGGAATACCCCACTGCCATTCCTTTATCTTCCGCGACGCCTCTGCAGGCCTTTGAAGACAATATCTGCCCTGTTGTCGTGTCGTAAATCCTAACATCTATCCCCACAACCGCCTGCTTGCGTCCTCCTCCTATCGTAACCCCTTTTATATTAAATCCACCACCACTGCCGCCCTGCATTCCAAATTCGGTAATCGCGCCCTGAATCATTATCTGCGCGCGGTTCATCTGTCCGATCTTCGCTCCGCCTTCAGCCGTTGCCCTGCCGCTCGCGCCGAAATCCTGTTCCGCCAAAACTCCTTTTATATTGTCTCTCTCAAGAACCGTATATCTTCCGGTATTCATAAGAGCGGTGATCATTTGTTCTGCCATACCGGTACTCAAATTAACCTGTCCAGCCCAGTTGGTTTTGTTTTCAAAATCAGCCACAGCAATCAATTTTTTAGGCCCCATTGCGGCCGGCAAAGCCCTAGGAATAACCGCCTGTGCCTGCGGTGCCTGCGCAAAAACTAGGCCGTCAGGTAAAATCAACAGACTCGCTAAAACGAAAAATATTTTCCTCATAAAACCTCCTATCCAATATAATCAAGCGGTTTTCCGCTGATTTGAATTAAGTATGATACATTATTTAAAAAAAAAATTAAAGATTTTTTTTAGGAAAACAACAAATGTCGCTTTTGTTTAAAAGAGAACGACATTATCCCTTAAATTTCCTTACAACTAAGGTAGCGTTGTGGCCGCCAAATCCAAGAGAATTACTTAAGGCAACCTCTACATTTGCCTCTCGCGGAGTATTGGGAACATAATCCAGATCGCAGTCAGGATCCGGTGTTTCGTAGTTTATTGTAGGAGGTATAACACTATTCTTGATCGCGAGAACACTTGCTATTAATTCGACCGCCCCGGCGGCGCCCAATAAATGCCCCGTCATAGATTTTGTGGAACTTACGGGAATTTTGTACGCTTGCTCGCCGAAGACAGTTTTAATGGCCATGGTTTCGTATTTATCGTTTAATTCAGTACTTGTGCCGTGGGCATTAATGTAACTCACTTCCGATGGGTTTATCTTCGCGCTGTTAAGCGCGAGCTTCATGCATCTTGCTCCGCCTTCTCCATCAGGGGCTGGCGCTGTCATGTGATACGCGTCGCCGTTCGCGCCATAGCCGATCAACTCGGCGTAAATATTAGCACCCCTTTTAGTCGCGTGATCTAGGGTCTCAAGGATGAGTATACCTGAACCTTCTCCCATAAGAAAGCCGTTCCTAGTTTTATCGAATGGCCTGCTGGCTCTTTGCGGATCATCATTCCTTAACGACAACGCCCTACATGCGCAGAAACCGCCGATCCCTGTCGGGATTATGCAAGCCTCCGTTCCGCCGGCAACCATCACATCCGCCTCCCCCATTTTTAACGCATAGTACGCCTCTCCTATCGCGTGGCTTGCCGACGCGCACGCAGTAGCGACACAAATATTGGGACCCTTCGCGCCTAAGGCAATAGAAACCTGTCCGGGAGCCATATTGGTGATTAACATTGGAATTGTGAAGACACTCATTCTTGACGGGCCTTTATTTAGCAGAATATTATGCTGTTCTTCGATAACGTCAAGGCCGCCTATGCCGGAACCGATAAATACGCCTATCCTATACGGATCTTCTTTGTCCATTGACAACCCGGCATCAGCAAAAGCATCTTTTGAAGCGGCAATTGCCATCTGGCAGAATCTTGCGGACCTTTTGAGCTCTTTATGGGAAATGTACTTTGCGGGATCGAAATCCTTTACTTCCGCCGCGATATGGCAGTCATACGCGGAAGGATCAAATCTTGAGATATGACATCCTCCGCTTTTGCCCGCACAATTTCCCGCCCAAAAATCTTTTATTGTGTTACCGATAGGGCTTATTACGCCCATACCGGTAATAACGACACGCGCATTCATTGCAATACTTCCTTATGTTATCTCTGAAGCGCCGAGGCGCTGAAGCATAAGTCCTTACTTCAGCTCTTCAGCACTCTCTTTACTTTTTTGCTGCCAATTTCTCTTCTATGTATTTTACCGCGTCACCCACTGTCTTCAGTTTTTCCGCGTCTTCGTCGGGAATTTCAGCGTTAAATTCTTCCTCAAGAGCCATAACCAACTCTACCGTATCCAAACTGTCCGCGCCAAGATCATCAATGAAAGACGACTCTTCTTTCACTTCTTCCGCGTTTACTCCAAGCTGTTCGACTATGATATTCTTCACCTTCCCCGCAATTTCTTCTCTTGTCATAATCCCTCCTTTTTTACGCGTTATACTATTTTTACATAACCATCCCACCACATACATTAATAACTTGTCCCGTGATATAATCAGAGTTCGGGCCGGCTAAAAACAACACTGTGTTTGCCACGTCTTTGGATGTACCGAATTTGCCCAACGGAATATTTTCCAGCATTTTTTGTTTTATTTCCTCAGGCAATCTGTCTGTCATTGCTGTTTGAATAAATCCCGGCGCAATGGCATTTACGGTTACACCCCGGGGAGCCAACTCTCTAGCGCAAGCCTTCGTCAGTCCTATAATGCCGGCCTTAGATGCCGCGTAATTCGCCTGCCCGACATTCCCAATAAGCCCTATAATTGACGCTATATTTACAATCTTACCGGACCTTTGCCGCATTAGGTGCTTCCCAACAGATTTTGAAAAATTAAATGTTCCGGTAAGATTTATTTTTATCACAAGATCCCAGTCTTCATCCTTCATCCTTACTAAAAGCGTGTCCCTGGTGATCCCGGCATTGTTGACGAGTATATCAATTTTTTTCAGAGTGTCAAGCGCTTTTTGAGCGCATTCTTCTACAGACTGCATGCTGGAAACATCGACTTTACACGCGACGGCATTACGGCCTACTTTTCTAATTTCCTCGACGACGCTTTCTGCCGCGGCAATATTAATATCGCATACGGCAATGTCGGCGCCTTCATTTGCCAACGTCAACGCTATTTCTTTTCCAATACCTTGTCCTCCACCGGTAACAAGAGCAACTTTTTCCTTCAGCATCATATCAACCTCCGAAAACTATTTAAGAATCCTTTTTAATAGCCCAGCCAATACATTCCCCGGTCCTACTTCTTCAAAATTCTCTATGCCGTCTTTTTGCATGTTCCTTATAGTCTTTTCCCAATAAACAGATGATGCTACTTGTCTTATCATGTACTCTCGAATCAAATCAGTATTGTCAACTTTTTCACCTGTTACATTCGCGTAAAAATTTATCATTGGTTTTCTTACTTCGGTTTGCTTTATTAACGGTTCAAGTTTACTTTGCGCGTTTTTCATATATCGCGAATGAAAGGGTCCGCTCACATCAAGAGGGATTACTTTTCTCGCGCCTTTCCCTTGCAGGATAGGCGCAATTTTTAATATCTCTTCCATTAAACCGGATATCACTACTTGACCGGGACAATTGAGGTTTGCCACATCAACTATGTCGCCGTTTTCTTTTACGATTTCTCTCACAGTGTTTTCTTCCATGCCGATTACGGACGACATTCCGCCTTTTACTGCAATGCTGTCTTCCTGCATAAATTCGGCTCTTTTCGCGACCAATTTTAAACCATCCGCAAATTCTATGGCTCCAGTAAAAATTAAAGCAGTATATTCGCCAAGACTCAATCCAGCGCAAGCCGAAGGAGGAACTGTGCCATGATCTATTTTGCCTGCAAGATATGCTAGGCTCGTTACAAGAATCGCGGGCTGACTGTATTTTGTTTGAATAAGAATATCCGCCGGACCATCGAAACAAATCTTCCTTAAATCGTATCCCAAAATATCGTTTGCGTTGTCGTAGTATGCTTTCGCCTTCGGGTATGCTTCATAGAGGTCTTTGCCCATCCCTACAAATTGTGCCCCCTGCCCAGGAAAAATAAATGCTGTTTTCATATTTCTAAAATACTCGCCCCCCATGTAAGTCCCGCGCCAAATGCTATTAATAGAACATTATCGCCTTTTTTTATCGATCCGTCTTTTATCGCTTCGTCGAGAGCCACGGGAATTGACGCCGCACTCATGTTGCCGTATCTTTGCAGATTAGTATAAACACGATTTAACGGAAGTTTTAATCTATCCGCTACCGCTTCAATGATCCTCATATTCGCCTGATGAGGCACAAACCAATTTATGTCATCTGTGGTAAAATTATATTTTTTTAAAATCTCCGAACAAGTTCTGTACATTACAAGAACAGCATGTTTATATACGTCTTTACCTTCCATTTTCATATAGTGAAGACGGTTTTTTACGGTGTCTTCTGTTGCAGGTTTGGCTGACCCACCAGCCGGAACCATGATCAAATTCGCGAGTTCTCCGTCAGAAGATATTTCAGTTCCTATTATGCCCCTGCCCGCCTTTGTCTCGCCGACGACCGCGGCACCCGCGCCGTCACCTAGAAGCACACAGACATTTCTATCTGACCAGTCAATAACACTGGACATTTTTTCGGTACCTATAACTAAAACATTTTTATATTTACCGGATACTATATACTGTTGAGCTATGTCGAGACCGTAAATAAAACCGGAACAAGCGGCATTAATATCGCATGCGGGAATGTTTTTTATTCCTAATTTGCGCTGGATTATACATGCCGTTGAAGGGAAATGGTAATCACCCGTCACTGTCGCAGTCACCAATAAATCTATTTCTGTCGGTTTAAGGCCTGCTGTCTCTAAAGCCCTTCTTGCGGCACAAACCGCAATGTCAGAAGCGGGCATATTTTCATCCGCGATTCTGCGTTCTTTAATGCCTGTCCGAGTAGTTATCCACTCATCGGATGTATTCACCATCTTCTCTAGGTCCAAATTTGTTAATATCTTCTCCGGAACATACGAACCTGTCCCGAGAATTCCGGCTATTTTCGTCATAAAGCTTGAATTTCCTCTACAATATGTTTGTTCAATCCTTGAGCTACCATGTTTCCGGTAACATTAATAGCATTTTTTATGGCAACTGCTGATGAGCGGCCGTGGCTTTTTATGCAAATACCATTAACGCCTAAAAGCGGTGCCCCGCCGTATTCGGCGTAATGCATTTTTTTACCCATCCTTTTAAACGTTCTCTTCATAATAAGCGCGCCGACCTTCGCCCAGAAATCTTTCATCACTTCTTCTTTAACGATATGCTGTAGCGCGCCGGCTAGGCTCTCACAAACTTTTAGAATTACATTGCCTACAAATCCATCACAGACTATGACATCCACCTTATCAGTAAAAAGATCACTACCTTCAACATTGCCTATAAAATTCAAATTTTTCTGGTGCGATTGGAGTAGCTTGTAAGCTTCTTTAGTTAGCTCTGTGCCTTTCGTTTCCTCGGTTCCTACATTTAGAAGCCCAACCTTTGGGTTGTTTATATTAAGAATGTACTTCGCGTACGCGTTACCCATGACGGCGAATTGCATAAGATGGTTAGGTTTGCAGTCCGGTGTGGCTCCGACATCAAGAACAAGAAATACTCCATATGGTGACGGAAATACTACAGCTATAGCAGGACGTTCAACTCCCGGAAGTGATTTCCATTTTATTTTTGTCGCCGCGACCATCGCTCCCGTGTTTCCGGCGGTAATAAGGGCGTCCGCCTTTCCTTCTTTTATTAAAGACGCCGCTACCG
>Ga0233425_10001235_pt1 | contig 59101 bp, 54 predicted proteins | sample Watercolumn_Towu_2_FD_181712 | JGI IMG/M metagenome (GOLD analysis project Ga0233425, IMG submission 181712) | Freshwater microbial communities from Lake Towuti, South Sulawesi, Indonesia - Watercolumn_Towuti2014_140_MG | ecosystem: Environmental > Aquatic > Freshwater > Lake | place...
CGACTCGCGGCCGGACGGACCCTCGACGACGCGCTGGTGGCCGACGTGCGAGCGCGCATCCGCACGGCCTGCACCCCGCGCCACGTGCCCGCCGTGGTGATCGCGGTGGCCGACCTGCCGCGCACGCGCAGCAACAAACTCGTGGAGTTGGCGGTGGCCGACGCGATCAACGGCAGGCCGGTGCGCAACCGCGAGGCACTCGCGAACCCCGAGGCGATCGACGCGATCGTGGCGGCGCTCGTCGGCCGCTGACTCAGGGGTGCAGGCCGCGGAGACGGTGGGCGTCGGCGATGGTCTTGAGACCGAGCACCGAGGCCGCCATGCGGTAGGGAATCGCGTGCTCGGTGGCGAAGCCGTGCAGGCGGCGGAATGCGCCGCGCATCAGGTTGACCACCGTCTCGTTGACCTCGGCCTCGTCCCAGGAGAGGTGTGCGAAGTTCTGGCACTGCTCCAGGTACGAGCAGGTCACGCCGCCGGCGTTGGCGTAGACGTCGGGCACCACCGTCACGCCGCGGTCCGCGAGCACGGCGTCTGCGCCGGGGGTGAGCGGCCCGTTGGCGCCCTCGACCAGGAGGCGAGCGTCGATGGTGGCGGCGATGCGGTCGTCCACCGCGTCGCCGAGTGCGCAGGGCATGACGACGTCGGCGGGGATCGCGAAGAGTGCGGGCGAGCCCTCGGTGCCCTTGGCCACGATGTCGCCTTGGTCGGCCTCCACCACGGAGCGGGCGCCGGCGCGCATCGCGGCGGTGAGCGCCGCGACGTCGATCCCGTCCTCGCGGTGGATGGTGCCGCCCACGTCGGCGATCGCGACGACGCGCGCACCGCGGGCGTGGGCGAGGCGCGCGGCCCATGCACCCACCTGGCCGAAGCCCTGGATCGTGACCCGTGCCCCGCGCAGGTCGAGGCCGATCTCGCGTCCCGCCAGTTCGGCGGCCTCCACCACGCCGCGACCCGTCGCCGACTCGCGGCCGAGCGACCCGCCGAGCTCGATGGGCTTGCCCGTCACGACGCCCTGGACGACGTGGCCGACGCTCGTGGAGTACTGATCCATCACCCACGCCATCACCTGGGAGTTGGTGCCCACGTCGGGGGCGGGTACGTCCTTGTCGGGGCCGAGGAACGGGATGATCTCCGAGACGTACCGCCGCGTCACCCGCTCGAGCTCGCGTTCGGTGAGTCGTTTGGGATCGATGGCGATCCCACCCTTGGCCCCGCCGAGCGGCAGGTTCATGAGCGCGGTCTTGAGCGACATGGCGATCGCCAGCGCGACGGTCTCGTCGCGCGTGACGCCCGGGTGGTAGCGGATGCCGCCCTTGGCGGGGCCGCGCGTGGTGTTGTGGTGCACGCGCCACCCCACGAGATGGTCGCGCGATCCGTCGTCGCGGCGAAACGGGATGGACACCTCCAGCACGCGGCGCGGGGCGATGATCGTCTCGATCAGGCCGTCCTCGAGCCGCAGCCACTCGCCCGCGAGTCGCACGCGCAACTCGGCGGATGCGAGCGCGGGATCCTTGCCGGGGGCGGGAAGGCGATTCACAGCGGTCGCAGCCTAGGCCACTTGCCCACTTCGTCCAGCGCGGCGAGCGTGCGCGACATGCGTTCGGGAGCGACGGGGTGGCTGATGAGGTAGCCCTGCGCCTTTGCGCATCCCAAGTCGGCGAGCGCATGCAATTGCTCCACGCTCTCCACACCCTCGGCGACGACGTCCAGCGAGAGCGCGCCCGCCATCGCCACGATGGTCTGCACGATGCTGCGCGCGTTGGCGTCCTCGAGGATGCCCGCGACGAAGGTGCGGTCGATCTTGAGGCAGTGGATGGGGAACTTCTGCAGGAACGCGAGCGAGGAGTAGCCCGTGCCGAAGTCGTCGATCGCCACCCGCACGCCGAGGTCGGCGAGGCGGCGCAGCGTCGTGAGGGCCTGCGCGGGTTGGCTGATCATGACGCTCTCGGTGATCTCGATCCACAGCTGGTCGGCGGGCACGCGCGAGCGCAGGAGCGCCTCGTTGACCACGGCGACGAAGTTGGGGTCGTGCAACTGGCGCGGCGAGACGTTGACCGACATGGTCGCGCCGCGCTGGCAGACGCCCTGGGCGACCCACTCGCCGAGGTGCGTGAGGGCCTCGAGCAGTGCCCAGGCGCCGATCGGCAGGATCGTGCCCGTCTCCTCGGCGATCGGGATGAACTCGGCGGGCGAGACCGGCCGACCCGGTTCGAGATCCCAGCGCATGAGCGCCTCGAAGCCCGTGACGTCGCCGAGCCGCACGCCGATGATCGGCTGGTGCACGAGGCGCAGCTCGCGCCGCTCGAGGGCGCGGTACAGGGCCGTCTCGAGTTCGAGTCGGTGCGTGACGCTGCGCAGCATGGATTCGTCGAACACGGCCACGCAGTTGCGCCCGGCCTCCTTGGCGCGGTACATCGCGGTGTCGGCGTGGCGCAGCAGGTCCTCGGCGGTGGTCGAGACGCCCGGCTGGTGGACCGCGACCCCGACGCTCGTGGAGACGAAGACGTCCCCCTGACGCAGCGGGAGCGGCTCGCGAAACGCTTCCAGCACGTGGTCGGCCACGAGCATCGCGTCGCGCACCTCGCGCGCGCCCGCATCCAGCACGACGAACTCGTCGCCCGAGATGCGCCCGACCACGCACCGCGGCGGGAGCGCGGTGCGAAGGCGGTGGGCCACCGCCATCAGCACGTCGTCACCGACCTCGTGGCCGAGGCTGTCGTTGATGTTCTTGAAGCGGTCCACGTCGATGAACAGCACGGCGGGCTTGCGACCCTCGTCGCGGGCGCGCAGGAGCGCCGCGGAGACGTGCTCGAGCATCAGCAGCCGGTTCGACAGGCCGGTCAGCGCGTCGGTCTGGGCCGAGGCCACGAGCCGTCGCTGCAGCTCGGCGTTGGCGCGCAGCGCGTCGGCCACGCGGGCCATGACCGCGACGGCCAGTACCGCGATGGAGAGCGCACGCACCGCTCGGTCGGTGGGGGCCGCCGCTCCCGCGAGGGTGACGACCACGACGGGCACCACGAGGGCGGTGGTGGTGAGCAACACGCGCACGAGCAGCGGCGTGCGCACGCGTTCACTCGTCGGCGTGGCGAGGAACGCGGCCGAGGGGTGCAGCATCGCCGCCGAGGCGAGGAACAACGAGAGCACCGATGGCGCGTAGGCGAGGTGCGCGGCGAGGTCGAGTCGCCCCGCATCGATCGCGGCATACGCGAGGTCGCCCGCGATGGACGCGGCGACGGCGCCGGTCACGAACCAGATGGCGGGGGAGTGGCGCGAGTCGGAGAGCAGGAGCCACGCCAGCACGAAGATCACGACCGCGCTGCCCGCGAGCGTGGCCCCCGCCACGACCGTGGTGGCCGCGTCGAGTGCGTCGGCGCGTCCGCGGGGCTCGAGCAGGCCGATCCAAATGACGCTCCACGCACCGAGCGCGACGATCGCCGAGTCGGCCAGCACCGCACCAGGGTCGCGGCCGAGGCGACGGCGCACGGTGGTCACGAGGCCCGCCACGAGCACCACCTGCACCGCGAGGAACGCCACGGCGGCGGCCAGCCGACGCGAAGGGTCGTCGGTCGCGCGCTGATCGAGCACCTGGCCGACGGCGAGGCACGCCACCAGTACCCCGAGCGGCGCCACGACGCGCGCGCCGGGGCGGTGCACGAGGGCTCCCACGCACAGTGCCGCGACGAATGCGAGGATCGCCGCGGGGTATGCCCATCCGTGGCCGTCGGCCGGAGCGACGAGCACGTGCACCGCGACGACCGCGACGCCGATGGCCGTGGTGGCCCATGCTGCGCGGGCGATGATCGTGGGGCTCGGCGCCACGATCGTCAAGGTTAGGTTCGGTCCGTGCGCCGATCGCGGCGGGTGCGGCGGGCGTCGCGGGTGCCCCGCGTGCGCGGCCCACGGCAGTACGATCTCAGCGGGCGGAGGCTCGCGCGCGATGCGCGCGTCCACGAGGAGCCGACCCCATGCGACCGACATGTACGTGACGCGCCACTCCCAGGTGGCGGATCGCACGCTGCGCGACTCGCTCTGGCTGCTCTATCGGCGCGCGTACGAGCCCGTGGCCGCGGACTCGCCGACCCACGAGATGTTGGATCGCGGGGAGTTCGACGAGCAATTGCGCGAGCCCACCAACCGCGTGTGGGTCGCGTGGGACGACCGCGTGCCCGTCGCGATGACGCTCGTGGCGACCGACGTGCGCGCGACCCGCTGGCTGAGCGAGCACTATTTCGCGCGGTACCACCCCGACCGCCACCGCGCGGGTCGCGTGCACTACATCGTGTGGGTCGTGGTGGACCCCGACGCGGAGCCCCACGGCGCCAACCTGTTGCTCGCCCAACAGGCGCTCACGGTGGAGGCCAAGGAAGGTGCGTTGCTCGTGTTCGACCTGCCCGAGTCGCACCAACCCGATGCGCGCGGTCACGCCGCCGAACTGCTCCTGCGGATGGCGCAGCTGGTGGGCACCGTGGAACTCGTGCCGCTCACGACGCAGCGGTACTACGCGCTGGACTTCACCCGTGCCCCGCGCGACCACACCGTCGAGACGAGGGTCCCGGCGCGCCAGTAGCCTCGGGGCGCAGATGAGCGTCTCCGTCGCCTCGGTGACCGTGGTGGTCCCCGGGAGCCACCTGATGGGCGGCCTGCTGGGTGAACGCGACGAGCACCTGCGATTGATCGAGCGCAGTTTCGCCGACACCTCCGTGCGCGTGCGCGGCAACGAGGTGGTCGTGTCGGGACCGAACGCGGCCATGGTCGGGCACCTCGTGGAGGAACTGGCCGGGCTGCTGCAGCGGGGAGAGACCGTGGATCTGGTGGTCGTCGGGCGCAGCATCGACATGGTGCGCGCCAACGAGCGACCGAGCGCGGTGCTGACGGGCGAGATCCTTCGCAGTCAGTCGGGCCGTCCCGTGCGCCCCAAGACGGCGGGCCAGAAGCGCTACGTGGACGCGATCCGCGACCACGTGATGACGTTCGGGCTGGGGCCCGCGGGGACGGGCAAGAGTTGGCTGGCGGTCGCGATGGCGGTGCAGGCGTTGCAGGCCAAGCGCGTGCAACGCATCATCCTCACCCGCCCGGCCGTGGAGGCGGGGGAGCGACTGGGGTTCCTGCCCGGGGACCTGATGGCCAAGATCGATCCGTACCTTCGCCCGCTCTACGACGCGCTGCACGACATGCTCGGCCCCGAGGGGGCACAGCGGCTCACCGAGCGGGGCGTGCTGGAGGTGGCGCCACTCGCCTTCATGCGCGGGCGCACCCTCAACCAGAGCTTCGTGATCCTGGACGAGGCCCAGAACACGACGCCCGAGCAGATGAAGATGTTCCTCACGCGAATCGGGTTCGGCTCGGTGGCCGTCGTCACGGGCGACCCGACCCAGACGGACGTGCCCGGTGGGCGCAGCGGGCTGACGGGCATCGAGACGGTGCTCGGGGGCATCGAGGGTCTGGCCTTCGTGCATCTGGACGGCCGCGACGTGGTGCGCCATCGGATCGTGGCCGACATCGTCGCTGCGTACGAGCGGTCGGCGGCGGGCGAGCGGTCGGCGGCGGGCGAGCGGTCGGCGGCGGGCGACCGGTCAGCGGCGGGCGACGCGTCGGTGGCGCGTGGCTGAGGGACCCCCCACCCGGCAGCGGCCCCGACGCATCGGCGGGGACGCCGACCCCGCGGACGTGGAGGTGCACTGCGCCGACGAGCAGGCCGACGTCCCGATCGACGCGGCGCGCTGGCGGACGCTCGCACTCGACGTGCTCCGGGCGGAGGGAGTGAGGGGCGACGCGCAGCTGGGACTCACCTTCGTGACCCCCGCGACGATGGCCGAGCTCAACCTCGCGCACATGGGCCACGACGGACCCACCGACGTGCTCTCCTTCCCGATGGACGTCGTCGACGCCACGCGCACGCCAGGGCCGGGGACGCACTCGCGCTCGCCCCGGCGGGCCCGCACCGATGACGCGGACCACACGCTGCTGCTCGGCGACGTGGTGGTGTGCCCCGCCGTGGCGCGCGAGCACGCCCCCACGCACGCGGGCACGCTGACCGACCAGGTCGCGCTGCTCGTGGTGCACGGCATCCTGCACGTGCTCGGCCACGACCACGACGCAGAGGCGTCGGCCGCGCTCATGCAGGGGCGGGAACGCGACTTGCTCGAGGCACACCACTGGCACGGTCCTGCACCCATCGCGTTCCACCACCCGCCGAGCGAGCCGTGACGACCGTCGACGTCTGGCTGCTGGTCGCGGTGGTCGCGATCCTCGGGGTGCTCACGGCGCTCGCGCTCGCAGAGATGAGCCTGTCGCGCATCACCAAGCAGAAGGCCGAGGCGCTCGTGGCGGACGGACACCGCGCGGGCAGGTGGATCATGCGCCTCGCGTCGGAACCCACGCGCTGGGTGAACCCCTTGCTGCTCACCGTCAACATCCTCCAGACCGTGCAGGCGACGCTGACCGGCGTCGTGGCGGGGAGGCTGTTCGGCCCCGCCGGGGTGGCGGTGGGCGTCGCAGCGAACGTGGTGGTGTTCTTCGTCCTGGCAGAGGCGGTGCCGAAGACGTACGCGGTACTCAACCCGGTGCGCGGTGCGGCGATGACGGCGCGGCTCGTGGACCTGCTCGTCGGCTTCTGGCCGCTGCGCATGGCGTCGGGCGGGCTGATCCGCCTCACCAACCTGATCGTGCGCGGCAAGGGCCTCGCGGAGGGCCCCTTCGTCAGCGAGCAGGAGTTCCTCGGGATCGTGGAGGCCGCGGCCAAGGAAAGCGTGATCGAGCACGAGGAGCGCGAGCTCATCGAGTCGGTCATCGAGTTCGGCGACACCGTGGTGCGCGAGATCATGGTGCCGCGCCCCGACATGGTGACGATAGAGGACGACCTGGACGTGACGCGGGCGCTGGACGTGGCGGTGCGGCACCGCGTGAGCCGCCTGCCGGTGCTGAGGGCCGACGACGACGAGCGCGACGACCTGGAGGGCATGGTGTACACCAAGGACCTCATCGCCCTCGAGCGCGCCGGCAAGGGCGCGGATCCCGTGCGTAGCCACCTGCGGGACGTGGAGGTTGTGCCCGAGACACGCCTCGTGTCGGAGTTGATGCGCCGGATGCAGAGCGAGAAGTTCCACCTCGCGCTGGTGGCGAACGAGTACGGCGACATCACCGGGCTCGTCACGCTGGAGGACTGTCTCGAGGAGTTGGTCGGCGAGATCACCGACGAACACGACGAGGACGACACCTCGGTGCGCGTGCAGGACGGCGTGGTACTCGTCACGGGCTCCACCACGGTGGACCGTCTGAACGAGTCGCTCGAGGCCTTCGGGCCACCCGTCGCCGAGACCGAGCACGACACCGTGGGAGGCCTCGTGTTTGGCACGCTCGGCTACGTGCCCGAACCGGGGGAGGGCGTCGTGCGCGGGGGCTGGCGTTTCACCGTCGAGCAGATGGATGGTCGGCGCATCCAGTTGGTCAAGGTGAGGCGCGCGACCTAGGGTCGCGCCGTGGAGGTCTCGCTGCACGGCAAGGTCGCGATCGTGACCGGCGCCTCGCGCGGGATCGGCAGGGCGATCGCCGCCAACTTCGCCGCGGCGGGCGCCAAGGTGATGCTGACCTCGCGCAAGGAGGCGGCGCTCGAGGCCGCGGCCCGGGGGATCGACGGCGAGACCGCCATCCACGCGTCCAACGCGGGCGATCCCGCGGCCGCCGCGGCGTGCGTGCGCGCGACGCTGGAGCGCTTCGGTGCGGTGGACGTGCTCGTCAACAACGCGGCGACCAACCCGCACTTCGGCGCGACGCTCGAGGTCGACGAGGGGCGCTACGACAAGACCTTCCAGGTGAACCTGCGCGGTCCCGTGTTCTGGTCCAAGGCGGTGTGGGACGCCTGGATGAAGGAGCACCCCGGGGTGATCCTCAACGTGGCGTCGGTGGGCGGTCTGCGCGCCGAGTACGGCCTCGGGGTCTACAACGTGACGAAGGCGGGGCTCATCCACCTCACGCGTCAGCTGGCGGGAGAGCTCGGCCCGACGCGCGTGGTGGGCATCGCGCCGGGTCTCGTGCGCACCGACTTTGCGCGAGTGCTGGTCGACACCGTGGGCGACACGCTCGCGGCGTCGCTCCCCACGCGGCGCATCGGGGAGCCGCAGGACATCGCCGACCTGGCGACGTTCCTCTGCTCGGACCGCGCGTCCTGGATCACGGGGGAGACCTACGTGATCGACGGCGGCGCGGGGGTGCGCTCCGGCGCGATGTAGTCGGAGCCGCGCGCGAGCGTGCGCGCGCCCGCCGCGAGGGCCGCGGCGATGGTGACCGCAGAGACCAGGTACGTCGCGCGCAGGCCGAAGCGGTGCGCGACGAGACCCCCCGCGATCGCACCGACCGCCGTGGTGCCGGTGCCGAGGAAGCGGTACACCGAGTTGACCCTGCCGAAGAGCGGACCCGGGATCAGGCGCTGGCGCAGGCTGACCGTGACGACGTTCCACGTCGTGCCGGCGACGGACATCACCACCCCCGAGATCGTCACTGCCACCACGTGTTGCACCAAGCCGGGCACCGCGTCCGCCACGGCGAAGACCGCGTAGGCGACGACCATGGCCGGCCCCGCACCGAGGCGGCGTGCGACCCGCTCGCCGAGCAGCCCGCCTGCGACTGCACCCAGCGCCATCGCCGAGAGCAGCAGGCCGAAGCCGCGGGGACCCAGTCCGAGCGCCTCGGCCGCGTACTTCACGAAGACCGATGCGCCGAGCGTGTGGCACGCGTTGGCGACGCCGAGCATGAGCGCGAGCGTGCGCAGCAAGCGGTGGCGCCAGAGCCACGCCATGCCCTCTCGCAGCTCGCGCGAGAAGCGCCGTGGGGACGCGACGGGGGCGTCGGAGGTGCGTGGCGCGGGCGTGTCGTCGGCGAGCGTGCGCACGCCCGCGAGGAGCAAGCCCGCCGCGAGCAGCGCGAGCGCGTTGACCCCGAAGGGCGCGGCCGCGAGGGCGGCGAAGAGCCATGCGCCGAGCGGCAGTCCGAGGAAGGAGTTGGTCACGATCTCCGCGGCGTAGAGGCGGCCGTTGGCGCGCTCGAGCAGGTTGGGCGGCACGACGGCGGGCAGGAACGCCTGCGCGGCCATGTCGAAGACGACCTCGCACGCACCGATGGCCAGCGTGATCGCGAGCAGCAACGGGATCGTGAGCGTGTCCGTCCACGTCGTGACCGCGACGAGTGCAAACGCGGCGCAGCGCCCGAGGTTGGCTCGCACCATCGCCGCGCGTCGGTCCCAGCGGTCGAGCCACACGCCCGCGGGCAGGGAGAGCACCAGCCACGGCAGCGTCGCCGCGAAGGTGACGAGGGCGATGAGTCGCGCGTCGCGCGTCAGCGACAGCGCGAGCAGCGGGCCGGCCGACGCGGCGACGCCGTCCCCGAGGTTGGACACCGCGCTGGCGGCGAACAGCCGCGCGTAGGAGCGGGGGAGTCGGTTCATGCGTCGCCCCGCGCCGCGAGGGCGGCGCGACGCGGCTTGCCGAGCGCGGTGCGCGGGATCTCGGCGACGACCTCCAGCCGGCGCGGCACGGCGTAGGTGGGCAGGGTGCACGCGGCGTGCGCGCGCAGTTCGTCGAGGGTCGGCGCCGCGCCGGCCGGCACCACCCACGCGGTGACGACCGCGCCCCACTCGGGGTCGGGCGTGCCCGTGACCGCCACCTCGGCCACGGCGGGATGGTCCGCGATCGCGCGTTCCACGGCGTCGGGCCAGACGTTGTTGCCGCCGGTGACGATCAGGTCGTCGCGTCTGCCGAGCACGCGGAGGTGCCCGTCGTGCCACTCGCCGAGGTCACCGGTGGCGAGCCACCCGTCGGCCCGCGCCACGGGCGTGCCGTCGCGCAGCCGCGGGGCGACCATGGGACCGCGCAGCAGGACCTCGCCATCCGCGACGCGCACCTCGACGCCCGGCAGTGCAGCGCCGTCGTAGACCACGCCGCCGCAGGACTCGGTGAGGCCGTAGGTGCGCACGACGTGGGAGGGATACTGCGCCGGCGCCGCAGCGCCGCCCACGAGCACGGCGCGCCAGCGGGCAAGATCGACGCGCCCCGCAAGCGTCGGCACGAGCGACACGTGGGTCGCGCCGGCGCGCGCAGCGGCGTCGATCTCGGTCGGCTCGGCGTGCGCGGCGAGCGTGAGGCGTGCGCCCGCGGCGCGGGCGCGCAGCAGCACGTTGAGCCCGCCGACGTGGCTGCACGGCAGGCAGCCATACCAGTGGTCGGTCGGGCCGCTCGGGACGACGGCGTGCGACGCGGCCACCGCCGCGGCGAGGGTCGCGTGGGTGTGCACCACGAGTCGCGACGCGCCCGTGCTGCCGCTCGTGGCCACGACGAGCGCGTCCCCCGCATCGACCGCCCGCCCGTCGCGCAGCGAACGCTCCGCGCCGCCCGCGTCGACGACGGCGGATGCACCCGCGTCGCGAGCCAACGCCGCGCGGGCGCCCGCGGGGAGGCGCTGGTCGAGTGGCAGCACCGCGTCGCCCGCGTCCCACGCGCGTTCGAGTGCGTCGCGCAGCGCCGTTCCGTTGGGCAGATCGAGCGCCACCAGCCGATCCACTCGCGTCACGCTAGGGCGGGACTACGGTCGGGCCGTGCCGTCGGCGTCGGTGTGGATCGCGGGTGCGCGGCCGCGCACGCTGCCCGCCGCCGTCGTACCGGTCGGCGTCGGCGTCGCCGCGGCGTGGCACTCCGGTGCGCCGGCGTCGGCGTTCGGCGTGGGTGCGGGCGCGGCGTGGGGTCGGGCCGCGCTCGCGCTGGCCGTGAGCCTCGCGCTGCAGGTGGGCGTCAACTACGCCAACGACCACGCGGACGGCGTGCGCGGCACCGACACCGCCCGCGTCGGGCCGGTGCGGCTGGTGGGCTCGGGGCTCGCCACGGCGGGTGCGGTGCGCCGGGCGGCGATCGCGGCGCTCGCCGTCGGCGCGGCATGCGGCGTGGCGCTTGCGGCGCTCACGAGCTGGTGGCTGGTGGCCGTCGGCGTCGCGGCGGTCGTGGCCGCGTGGACCTACACGGGTGGGCCGAGCCCGTACGGCTACCTCGGGCTCGGCGAGGTGTTCGTCTTCGCCTTCTTCGGCCTCGCGGCGACCGTCGGCACGGCCTACGCCGTGGGCGACACGACGGGCGTGGTCGCGTGGTGGGGCGGGGCGGCCGTGGGGGCGTGGGCGTGCGCGCTGCTCGCGGTCAACAATGCGCGCGACCGCGCGACCGACGAGGCGGCGGGCAAGCGCACGCTGGCGGTGCGCCTCGGCGATCGCGGCGGGCGGTGGTGGTACGCGGCGCTCGTGTCGGCGGGCTTCGCGTGTGCCGCGGTGACGGCGACGCGCACGCCGTGGGCAGCGCTGGCGTTCGCGGGCGCGCCGCTGGCGATCGCGCCCGTGCGCGCCGTGCTCGGCGGCGCCGAGGGCCCTCGGCTGGTGGTGGCCCTCGGTGCCACGGCGCGGATGCACCTCGTGGCGGGTCTCGGGCTCGCGGTGGGGATCGCGCTCGGCTGAGATCAGCCGCCGACACCGACGTGCTCGGCGACGAGTGCGGCGAGGACCCGCGGAGCCTCGAGCGGCACGGCGTGACCGAGGCCATCCAGCACCTCGCAGCGCGCGCGGGGGATCGACGACGCCATGCGCCGCGCCGTGTCGACGAATCGTGCGTCCCGGCCGCCCGCCACGAGGAGCGTGGGTGCGCCCACGCGAGGAAGCATCGGCCAGAGGTCGGGCTGCGAGCCCGTGCCGAGGGTGCGCAACGCCCCCGCGAGACCCGCCACGGCGTGCACGCGGCGATCGTCCGCCCGGCCCGCGCGTGCGTCGAGGCCCGCGAACATCGGGCGGGCCAGCCACTCGTCGATGAACGCGGACACGCCGAGCGCCTCGACGCGCCGTGCGAGCGCCTCGTCGTCGCCGCGCCGCGCCGCACGAGCAGTCTCGTCGCCGAGGCCCGCGGTGCCGGAGACGCACACGAGCGAGGCGACGAGCTCGGGTCTTCGCAACGCGAGGCCGAGCGCGAGACGGGCGCCCATGCTGTAGCCGACCCAGGCGACCCGCGCGGCCGGTGGCGCGAGCGCGGCGAGCGCGTCCAGTGCGGCGTTCCAACCCGACGGGGCGGTCGCGCCGGGGCCGTGGCCGGGGAGCCACGGCGTCGTGCAGCGGGCGCCGCGTGCCTCGAGGTCGGTGCGCACCTCGTCCCAGGCCGCGGGCGTCTGCGTGAAGCCGTGCAGCAGTACGACGTGCGTGCGCGCGCCGGCCCCGACCATGCGTCGCCACCCTAGGGGTGCGACGATGGAGCCGTGGGTGACGCGGCCGCGACGACGGCGGCGACGCGCGGTGACGCGGCCGCGACGATGTCGGCGACGCTCGTGGACGAGTGGATCACGCGTGGCGCGCGCCATGCGGTGATCTCGCCCGGGTCTCGCTCGACGCCCCTCGCACTCGCACTCGCCGATGCCGCCGACCGCGGCATGTTGCGCCTGCACGTCGTGCACGACGAGCGCAGCGCGGCCTTCGTGGCGCTCGGCGCGGGCGTCGCGAGCGGGTGCGCGGCGATCCTCGCGTGCACCTCGGGCACGGCCGCCGCCGAGTACTTTCCCGCGGTCGTGGAGGCGAGTCACGGCCTCGTGCCGATGCTGGTGTGCACCGCCGATCGGCCGCCCGAGTTGCAGGGCGTCGGCGCGCCGCAGACGATCGACCAGCGACACCTGTACGGCGGCTTCGCGCGGGCGTGGGTGACGCCGGGAGTCGCCGAGCCCGACGAGGCGGGGACCTGGCGCGGTGTGGCGGCCACCGCGTGGGCCGTGGCGCACGGCGCGACGCCCGGCCCGGTGCAGGTCAACCTGCCGTACCGCGAACCGCTCGTCGGCACCGCGGGGCCCGTACCCGCGCGCCGACCCCTCCCGACGATGCCGCACGGGGCGTCGCACGCGGACATCGACGAGCCGCCTGCGCGCGACCTGCGGCGCGCGGCGAGCTTGCTCGCGGGTCGTCGCGGCGTCATCCTCGCAGGCGGTGGTGCACGGCGCGCCGACGCCGCCGCCCTCGCCGTCGCCGAACTCGCCGCCGCACTCGGCTGGCCGGTGCTGGCCGACCCGCGGGGTGGAGCGCGCGTGCCGGGCACCGGGGTGGTGGCCACCGCGGATGCGCTCGCGCGCGACCCCGAGATCGCCGCGCGGCTGCGGCCCGAGGCGGTGCTGCGGGTCGGCGCACCGCCCGTGTCGAAGGTGCTCGGGCAGTGGTTGGCCGCGGGCGGTGCGCCCCAGGTGGTGGTCACGGACGCACCCGTGCTCGTGGACCCCGAGCGGCGCGCGACGCTGCACCTGCACGGCGACACGGCCGCCACGCTGCGGCACCTCGCGGGCGTCGTGCGGCTCCGCGCGGTGCCCGACGGCGCCTGGCTCGCCGGCTGGGACGCGGCCGAGGCGGCGGGTCGCGGCGCGATGGCGCGGATGCTCGACGACGAGCAGGCGCTCTCGGAGCCCGGCGCGGCCCGCACCGCACTCGCAGCCGTGCCCGACGGAGGCTGGCTCGTGGCGTCCAGCTCGATGCCCGTGCGCGACCTCGAGTGGTACGGCGCGCCGCGCACCGGCGTGCGCGTGCACGCCAACCGCGGCGTGAACGGCATCGACGGCGTGACGAGCACGGCCGTCGGGGTGGCGCTCGGCGCGGGGCGACCCGTGGTGCTCCTGACGGGGGACCTCGCGTTCGTCCACGACACGAACGGCCTGTGGGAGCTCGCGGCACGGGGCGTCGACCTGCGGATCGTGGTGATCGACAATCGCGGGGGCGGAATCTTTTCGTTCCTGCCGCAGGCACGCGAGCTCGAGGCGGGGCGATTCGAGCGGCTCTTTGGCACCCCGCACTCGGCGGACCTCGAAGCACTGGCGCGCGCACACGGGGTTGCGGCGCGCACGGTGGGCTCGAGCCGCGCGCTGCGCGAGGCCCTCGGCGCGCCCGGGCCGAGCGTGACGCGGGTGGAGAGCGAACGATCGGCCAACGTGGCGCGCCACGAGGAGATCCATCGGGAGGTCGCGTCGGCGGCGCGGGCGGCGCTCGGGATGGCGGCGGCGCGCTAGGGCGGGCGGCGCTCGGGATCGGGTCGGCGCGCTAGGGCCGTACGATTGCCGCGAGCATCGCCTGGAACTTGGCCTGCGTCTCGGCCAGTTCGGCGTGCGGGTCGCTGTCAGCGACGATGCCGCCGCCCGCGAAGAGGCGCGCCTCGCGCCGGTCGTCGGAGAACTCGGCGCAGCGGATCGTGACGGCAAAGACGCCCTGGCCCCGACCGTCCACCCAGCCCACGGCGCCGCCGTAGCGACCCCGCGGGCGGGCCTCGAGGCGCGCGATGAGTGCGAGGGCGGCGTCGCGCGGACTGCCGCCGAGGGCGGGGGTGGGGCACAGCGCCGCCGCGAGGTCTACCACCGAGGGCGGCGGGTCGGAGAGCATGCCCGCGACGCGGGTGCCGAGGTGCTGGACGTTGGCGACCGTCACGATGCTCGGCTCCGGCTCCCAGTCGAGGTACGAGCACCAGGGCAGCAGCGTGTCGTGCACCATCTCGATCACCACGCGGTGCTCGAGCTGGTCCTTGGTGCTCGCCACGAGCTCGCGCGCGAGGCGGGCGTCGGCCTCGGGGTCCCCGGTGCGCGGGGCGGTGCCGGCGAGCGGATGGCTCGCCACCTCGCGGCCGAGCACCGAGACGAGCAGCTCGGGCGACGCCCCGACGAGTCCGTCCACGCTGTAGCGGTGGCTCGTGGCGAATGCGGCGCGGAGGCGGCGCAGGACCGCGTGCAGGTCGATGGGCGCACTCGCGTGCACCTCCACGTCGCGCGCCACAACGACCTTGGCGAGGTGGCCCGCGCGCACCGCGTCGCGGGCCTCCGCGACGGCGGCGAGGTAGCGCTCCACCGGCGTGCCGGGGCGCACGACGAACTCGCAGCCCGCGGGGGCAGGAGGATCGACGCGCGTCACCGCCTCCGCGACGAGCGCCTCGAGGTCGGGTGACTCGCCGACGGCCGTGGCCCAGCACGTGCCGTCGGGCGCGGTGCCGAGGACGCACGCGGGGACGCGCAGCGTCCCATTGACCGGATCGGAGAAGGGCAACGCCCCGAGCGCGACCGGCCCGGCGACCTCGTGGCCGACGGCGTCGTCGTGGTCGAGGGCCGCCAGCCAGGCGGCGGCGTCGCGCGCCGGCAGGCGACTCGCCACGCCCCGGCCCGCCACCCCGATGCCCTCGCGCACGAAGAGTGCGCCGTCGGCGCGCGCCACGTCTTCGAGCGTCGGCGTCGCATCGGTCGCCTCGGCGAGGCGCCGGGTGATCGCCTTCACCGCGTGGCGACCAGCAGTTGGGTGAGGCCGCCCGAGAGCAGGGCGTGCGACGCATCGGCGAAGCCCGCCGCGCGCGCCATCGCGACGAGCTCGGCCGGGGGAGGCAGGTAGGCGACGCTGCGGGGCAGGTATCGGTATGCCGCGCCGTCGGACAGGAGGCGACCGAGCAGGGGCACCGCGCGGCCGAACCACACGTCGTTCGCCATCCGCAGCACGCGATTGCGCGGCACGCCCACGTCCAACAGCGCAATGCGCCCACCCGGACGCAGCACGCGGGCGAGCTCGGCGAAGAAGGGCGGCAGCGCGGCGAGGTTGCGCAGCGCGAAGCCGCAGGTCACGCCGTCGGCGCTCGCGTCGACCACGGGCAGGCGCAGGACGTCGGCCTGCGCGCGGGGCGCGCCGCTCGTGTCGTGGCGCAGCATGCCCATGGACATGTCGAGCGACACGGGCCGCAGGCCCGCGCGGGCCAGCTCGGTGCACAGGTCCCCGGTGCCGCTCGCGAGGTCGAGCACGACGCCACCCGGACGCAGGCCGAGGGCGCGCACGGCCCGCCGCCGCCACCGCACGTCCAGCCGGAAGGTCATGAGGCGATTGAGTGCGTCGTAGCGGGGGGCGATGGCGTCGAACATGTCCCGCACGGCTGCGACCTTGGTGGCGCCGCCGGGCAGGTCGGCGAGGCGCTCGGCGCCCGACACCGGGGCGGGGCGACCGTGATCGCCCGCGCTCACGCCGGTCAGGCTACGGCTGGTCTCGGCTGGCAGGATTGCGCAACCGCGATGATCGACTTCACCTTTCCGCCCGAGGTCGATGCCGTGCGGATGCGCGTGCGCGACTTCATGGATGCCGAGGTGCGACCCGCGTGGGAGGCCACGCCCGCCGACGACCGCCGCGAGACGGTGCGCACCATCGTGCGACTGCGCGAGCGTGCGCGTGCCGAGTGGCACGTGTGGCTGCCGCACATGCCCACCGAGTGGGGCGGCATGGGGCTCGGGCCGACCGCGATGGCGGCGGTGTCGGCCGAGGCGGCCAAGGTGCCGATCGGTCCCTACGTGCTGAACGCGCAGGCTCCCGACGAGGGCAACCAGCACACGCTCCTGCACTGGGCGACGCCCGACCAGAAGGAGCGGTACCTGCGCCCGCTGTGCGAGGGCACCGCGCGCAGTTGCTTCGCGATGACCGAGCCCGAGGTGGCGGGGAGCGACCCGACGCTGATCCGCACGCACGCGTACCGCGACGGCGACGACTGGGTGCTGAACGGCCACAAGTGGTTCATCAGCGGGGCGCGGGGCGCGGCGTTCGCCCTGCTCATCGCGCGCACGGAGGAGTCACCCGAGGTGCCGCAGGCGGCCAACACCTGCTTCATCGTGGACCTGCCCGCCGAGGGTCTCGAGATCGTGCGCGACATCGAGACGATGTCGGGGAGCCACAATCACTGCGAGCTCGTGCTGCGCGACGTGCGCGTGCCCGACGCCAACATGCTGGGCGGCCGCGGCCAGGGGCACCAGCTCGGCCAGTACCGCCTCGGGCCGGCGCGCCTCGCGCACTGCATGCGCTGGATCGGCCAGGCCGAGACGGCCCTCGACATGATGGTGGGCCGGTCGCTGGGCCGCTATTCGCACGGCTCGCTGCTCGCGGAGAAGCAGGGGATCCAGTGGCTGATCGCCGACTCGGCGATGGAGCTCTACCAGTGCAAGCTCATGGTGCTGCACGCGGCGTACCGCATCGAGCGGGGGTTGCCGTTCACCTCGGAGGTGTCGATGGCGAAGCACTTCGTGGCCAACAGCCTCTGGCGCATCGTGGACCGGGCCATCCAAGTGCACGGGGCGCTCGGCTACTCGACCGACACGCCGCTCGCGCACATGCTCCAGCAGGCCCGCTGGAGCCGCTTCGCCGACGGGGCGGACGAGATCCACCAGATGCGCATCGCCCAGCGCACCATCGCCGCGTGGAAGGATCACGGGACCACGCGTCAGGCCACGGGCGACCTGCCGATCTGACGCGGGGACGGGGGGCCGCAGGATGACGACGCACGCACCGGTGATCTTCGGGGTGTTCATGCCGCAGGGTTGGAAGATGGAACTGGCCGGCATCCGCGACGACCGCGAGAAGTGGGCGAAGGCGGTGGAGATCGCCCAGACCGCCGAGCAACTGGGATACGACTCGATCTGGGTCTACGACCACTTCCACAACGTGCCGAAGCCCGCGCACGAGGCCGTCTTCGAGTGCTGGACCACCCTCGCGGCCATCAGCCAGCGCACGACCCGCATCCGCCTCGGCCAGATGGTGGGCTGCAACATGTACCGCGAGCCGGCATTGCTCGCCAAGATCACCTCCACGCTCGACGTGGTCTCGGGCGGGCGCCTGGACTGGGGGATCGGCGCGGGTTGGTACGAAAACGAGTGCCGCGGGTACGGCTACGAGTTTCCCGTGCCGAAGGTGCGCATCGGCATGCTGCGCGAGTGCGTGGAGATCGTGACCTCGATGTGGACGCAGCCGGAGACCACCTACACGGGCCGCTACTACACGCTGCACCGCGGCAACTGCGACCCGAAGCCACTCCAGCGTCCCCGACCGCCCATCTGGATCGGCGGGGGCGGCGAGCAACTCACGCTGCGCGTCGTGGCGCGGCACGCGGACTTCGCCAACTTCGGGGGCACGCCCGAGGACTTCCTGCGCAAGAAGGAGATCCTTCGCGGCCACTGCCAGGCGGTGGGGCGGGACCCCGCCGAGATCCGTCTCACATGGTCGCCCGACGTGTTCATCCGCGGCACGGCCGCCGAGCTGGAGCGCGCCGGTTCGCGCAGTCTCTGGGGCCACGAGCTCGAGAAGTGGCGTGCGCAGCACCTCGTCGGCACGCCGACACAGGTGCGCGACAAGATCGCGCGCTACGTGGAGATGGGATGCACGGGTTTCGTGCCGTGGTGCGCCGATTACCCCGAGACCGAGACGCTGTCGCACCTCGCCGAGATCATGCGGGAGTGGCGCTAGCCGAACCGAGTGGCGCGAGCCGCAGCGAGTGGCGCTGACCGCAGCGAGCGGCGCGAGCCGCAGCGAGTGGCGCTGACCGAGGCGGGCGGCGTCAGCCGAAGTACGTGCGAAAGACGAGTTCGGCGACGCAGGAGGGTTTGGCAGCCCCCTCGCACTCGAAGGTCGCCTCGATGGTGGTCTGCACGCCGCCGGCCACTTCCTCGACCGTGAGGAGTTTCGCCCCGACGCGGAGGCGTGCGCCGACCGGCACGGGCGACGGGAACCGCACACGGTTGGCGCCGTAGTTGACGCCCATCACCGCTCCCGTCACCGTGTAGACCTGCGGCAGGAGCATCGGGCCGAGCGAGAGCGTGAGGTAGCCGTGCGCGATCGGTCCGCCGAAGGGCCCCGCCGTGGCGCGCGCGACGTCGACATGGATCCACTGGTGGTCGCCCGTGGCGTCGGCGAACGTGTCGACCATCTGCTGGGTGACCGTCACGTAGTCGGACCATCCGAGGTGGGTCCCCACGCGGGCCAGCAGGCCCGCCTTGCCGTCGACCACCGTGGGGGGCACGACCAGATCCTGCCAGACGGCCGCAGGTGGGGCCGGTGACGCGGGCGGCCGGGGGCGGGCGACGCGGGGGGCGGCTAGCGAAACCAGGTCCGCTGGTGTTCACGGCTGCGCGGGTGCAGCAGCAAACTACATAGCGCGACGTCGAAGACGATCCCGAGCAGGCTGCCACCCGTGAGACGGTCGTAGGCCCCGAGACCCGAGAGCGCCCACCAGCGCAGCGGGAATGCCCCGACGGCCACCGTCACCGCGAGTTGCCACCCGAGGCGCCGGTCGTTGGCCATCAGGATCCCGGCGAGTGCGTGACCCGCCACGAACGCGGCGCCGAGCAGCCAGCCGAGCACGCCGCCCGGGCGCACCGACCGCAGCCAGCCGAGCCAGTCCCGGCCGTCCGCGAGCGAGATGAGCCCGAAGAACGCGGTGAAGTACAGCAGCATCGTGGCGATCTGCAGCGTCTGGGGCTGCATGCGGTCGAACCAGCGCCGCCAGTCGATGTCCGATGCGCCGCCCGTCGCCACAACCCGAGTCTGGCAGGAGCGACCGTAGTCTCGCGACATGCGCAGTGGGTTCGTCGCGATCGTCGGCCGACCCAACGTGGGCAAGTCCTCGCTCGTCAACGCGCTGTGCGGCGAGAAGGTCTCCATCGTGACGCCCGTGGCCCAGACGACGCGGCGACGCGTGCGCGGGGTGATGCATCGGCCCGACGCGCAGGTGGTGCTGGTGGACACCCCGGGCCTGCACGAGGCCCGCACCGCGCTCGGTCGCAGCGCCAACGCCTCGGCGCGCGAGGCGCTCGGGGACGTGGACCTTGCGTGCCTCGTGGTGGACGCCACGGCGGGCTGGGGCCCCGCCGACGCGTCGGCCGCACGGGCCTGTGAACTCGCGCGCGCGATCGTGGTGGTCAACAAGGTGGATGCCGCCGGGGCGGCGGCGACGGCGGCGTGCCTCGCGGCGACGGCCGACCTGGGCGCGCGGGCGTGGCACCCGGTGTCGGCTCGCACGGGCGAGGGCATCGCGGTGCTCGCGGAGGCCCTCGTGGCGGCGATGCCCGAGGGGCCGCCCCTGTACCCGCCCGAGACCGTGCGTGAGACGGACCCCGACGCGTGGATCGCCGAGTTGGTGCGCGAGGAACTGATGCGGCGCACCCGCGAGGAGGTGCCCCACTCGGTGGCCACGCGCGTCGTGGGCCGCGACGGGCGCACCGTGCGGTGCGAGATAGTGGTGGAGCGGGAAAGCCAGAAGGGCATCGTGATCGGGGCCGGAGGCGCGATGCTCGCCGCCGTGCGCGCCGCCGTGTCGCGTGCGCTGCCGCGGGACGTGCGACTGGAGCTGCAGGTGCGGGTCGTGCGCAACTGGCAGCGCGACGAGGCCGAGGTGGCCCGGCTCGTGGAGTAGGGGCGTCGGCGGGACGAGCCCGGACTCAGCCCAGCAGTCGCACGTAGTCCTCGTACGACACGGGCGTGCCGGCCGAGGCGAGACTGCCGTTGCCACGCGGCACGGGGATGAGGACGCCGACCACCGAGACGACGACCTGGCCGATGCCGGGGCGACGCGTGAGGGTCAGCACGAGTTGTGCGATCGCGAGGCGCTGGTCGAGCGGCGGCAGCGTCTCGAGGAACGCCCGATCCACGTCCAGCGTCGCGACCCCGCGAGCGACCTCGAGGTCCACCACGAGCGTCCCGGGCACGGCGCTGCGCAGTCCGACGCCCGGCTCGCCCGCGGGAGGCCCCGCCACGAGCGCGGCGAGCACCTGGGTCTCGGTGGCGGGGCTCGCAAACTCCGCGACGGTCTCCACGATGCGGTTGCCCGCCACGAAATGGAGGACCACGGACTCCGAGAGGATCTCGGGCTCCACCTGGGGCGGGCCCGGGGGCAGCGTCGTGGTGCTCACCGCCGAGCTGGAGGTCGTGGTGGTGTCGTCCGCCAGTCCGTAGGGCACGTCGGCGGGCGGCACCGTCTGCACGACGCCGCTCGTGGGCACGCCACAACCCCCGAGCGCGAGCACCAGCGCGGTCGCGGGCCCGACCCACGCCCGACGCGGGGCGCTCATCCGACCTGCTCCCGGTCGGCCGGCGCCATGGCGGTGCGTGCGAGCCGCACGACGAAGCGGGCCCCGCCGCCCGGCGCAGTCTCCACCCGCGCGTCACCGCCGAGTGCGCGCGCGTGCTGCGACACGATCGCGAGGCCGAGGCCGCTGCCCACCGAGTTGCGCGACGCGGTGCCGCGCGCGAAGCGGTCGAAGATGCGCTCCCGCTCGCTCGCCGCGACCCCGGCACCGGCGTCCTCCACCTCGAGGCGCAGCCAATGCGCGTCGTCGGCCACGCGCACGACGGTGGCGCCCCCCGCGTGGTCGCGGGCGTTCTCGAGCAGGTTGACGAGGATCCGCTCGATGCGGGCACGGTCCACGCCGACGAGGTCGTCGGTGGCGGTGGTCTCCACGGGCACGGTGGCGAAGCCGCGCGCCCCGGCGATGCGCCGCACGAGCTCGCCGAGCCGCAGGGTCTCGACGCGGTCGGCGCGGGGTTCGACCGGCTCGCCCGCGTCCAGCCGCGAGAGCTCCAGCAGGTCGCGCACCGTGCGATCGAAACGGCGCACCTGCCGCCCGAGGATGTCGAGCGCCTGGCGGTTGCGCTCGCTGAATTCGTCCCGCCGGGCCTCCAACACCTCCACTGCGGCGACGAGCGCCGTCACCGGCGAGCGCAACTCGTGGCTCACGTCGCTCGCGAAGCGCACCTCGCGTTCGATGCGGGACCGCACCGCGTCGACCATGTCGTTGAAGGATGCGGCGAGGCCCGCGAGGTCGGGGTCGCGCTCGTCCCCGAGCCGCGCGTCGAGTCCCCCCGAGGCGATCTCGCCCACCGCGCTCGCGATGCGGCGCAGCGGTCCGAGCACGCCGCGGCTCATGGTGAAGCCGAGGATGCCGGCCGCCACGGTGATGAAGAGCACGCCGAAGGACAGGGTGGTGGCGATCGTGGCGAGCGTGCTGCGGACGGAGGCGAGGGGAATGGCCTCGAAGTACTGCGCGCGCGGTGCGGCGATGGCGACGCCCACGACCTCGTACGGCGCCTCCTCGAAGGTGAAGCGTTGGCGGGCCGTCGCGCCGGAGAGCACGGTGTCCAGCAGCTCGCGCGGGAGGTTGGACTGCGTGAAGCGCAGCGGCTCCTGCGCGTAGAAGGTGTCGGAGGCCTCGAGATGGAGCACCGCGAAGCCGCCCCGCTCGGTGCGGATGTTGGTCATCAGGTCGCCGACCGACTCGGGATCCGTGGCGAGGATGGTGCGCACGAGTTGTGCGTTGTTGTAGGCCTGTCGGGCGGCGGTGTCGGTGCCCTGGTCGAGCAGGTAGGCGCGTGTCGACGCGTACGTCACGAGCGCGAGCGTGAAGGCACCGGCGAACGCGGCGAGTGCGAACGACGAGGTGACGCGACCGCGCAGGCCGCGAATCGGCGCGACCCGCCGTTCGATCGGGGACATGCCCACAGCCTCGCGGCGGACCGCGCCGACCGCACACGGCGTGCGACGCGAAGATGCCCCACCGGCGGGGGCCGAGGGGGAGCACGACCCCCGCCAGTGGAAGGCCAGATCCTCCCGCGCCCGTGTGAAGGAACGCCGCGGGTTCCGTGCGATTCGTGTAACGATCGGCCGGGGCGGCGGCCCCGGAACGGGGGCCAGACTGAGCGTCGTGCAGACGCTGCTGTTCATCGAGGACGACGAGCACATCCGGGTGGCGCTGCGCCTGGCCCTCGAAGACGAGGGGTGGCGCGTGCGGGAGGCCCCCACGGCGGCGATCGGCCTCGAGATGTTCGCGCAGAAGACGCCCGAGCTCGTGCTGCTCGACCTGCGGCTGCCGGACGCGAGCGGCTTCGAGGTGTGCCGCACCCTGCGGGCCCGCAGCGTGGTGCCGATCATCATCGTGTCGGCGCAGACCGACACGCACGACCTCGTGGCGGGTCTCGAGGCGGGCGCCGACGACTACGTGACGAAGCCCGTGAATGCCAAGGAGCTCGCCGCACGCATCCGTGCGGCGCTGCGACGCACGCAGCTGCTCGCCGAGCGCGGCCCCGGCGCGGTGCGGCGCGTGCGCGACGTGGAGATGGACGACTCGCTCGGCGTGGTGCGCAAGGGCGGCCGTGAGCTCGCGCTGACGCGCACCGAGTACCTGCTCCTGCGGGAGTTCTTCGAGCACCCGAACGCCGTGCTGTCGCGCGACCAGCTGCTGGAGCGCGTGTGGGGCTACGACTATCTCGGCGACAGTCGCCTCGTGGACGCACACGTGCGGCGACTGCGCCTCAAGGTGGAGGACGTGCCCGAGGAACCCGCGCTCGTCGTGACGGTGCGCGGGCTGGGCTACCGCCTCATCGCGGGCTGAGGAGGTCGCGCAGGAAGCCGAGCGCGCGGCCGCGGTCGGTGGTGAAGGGCATCGGCGGCAGGGCCGCGCGCACGGCGGCGGCGTAGGACTTGGTCGCGAGACGCGGATCCAGCACCGCCACCACCCCACGGTCGGTCTCGGTGCGGATGAGCCGCCCCGCCGCCTGCGCAAGCTTGGTGGCGGCCACGGGCACGTCGATCGCCGCGAAGGCCCGGTCGCCGTGCGCCTCGCGCCGCGCCGCGACGAGCGGGTCGGTGGGCACGGGAAACGGGATGCGGTCCAGCACGACGAGGCTGAGGGTCGCACCGGGTACGTCGATGCCCTGGAAGAAGCCCTGCGTGGCGAACAGGCAGCTGGCCTCGTCGTGCGCGAAGGCCCGCACGAGCGCGGTCTTGGGGAGGTCGTCCTGTCGCAGGATCGGGTGCGCCACGCGATCGGCGAGCGCGTCGGCCGCAGCCGCGAGGCGGGCGCGGCTCGTGAACAGCGCGAGGGTGCGCCCACCCGCGGCCTCGATGAGCGCGGCCAGCTCGTCGTGCACGGCATCGTCGCGGTCCGTCCCGCGGGCGGCGGGGTCGGGCAGGTGCGCCGCGCAGTAGAGCAGCGCGTGGTGCGCGTAGTCGAAGGGGCTCCCGACATCGTGCTCCTCGACGCGTTCACCCGGCAGGCCCAGCCGGTCCCGCAGGGTGGAGGCGATCGTGGCGCTCGTGAGCACACCGAGGCGCCGCGACCAGACCGCGTCGGCGAGCACGGGTCCCACCCGCAAGGGCTTGATCTCGAGCAGGGGCCGCTCGGCGGGCCCCGAGACGAACGCGACGTCGCCGTCGCGGCCCGTGGTCGCGACGTCCAGATCGGCGAGCAGTCGGGTGCAGGCCGACTGTGCCCGCACGCGCCGCTGTTGCACGCCCTCGTCGCCCGTGCGCGCCGCGCGGAGCGCCTCGGCCGCGGCGGCGGTGCGCATGCGCAGGTCGTCGAGTGCGGCCCGCGGCTCACCCGTCACGGGCAGTGCCACGCGCCGACCCGCGAGCGGTGCGAGTGCATCGCGCAGGCGGTTCGCCGAGCGGGCGAGGGCCGCCATGAGTTCGTCGTCCACGAGGATCGCGCGCAGTGCGGAGCCGAGCGCACCGATGCGGCCGGGCCCGATGCCCACGCCCACCGAGTCGGTCACCACGTCCTCGAGTTCGTGCGCCTCGTCGACCACCACCACCTCGTGGTCGCCGAGCAGCGCCGAGTCACTCGCCACGTCCAGCGCATACAGCCAGCCGTTCACGACCACGATCGCGGCGGCCTGCGCGACGGTGCGGGCCCGCTCGGAGAAGCACACCTCGCCGCTCGCGCACCGCGCGGCGCCGGGACACTCGTCGCTCGTGACGCTCACCGCCCGCCAGGCGGCCCGCGAGGGCTGCCAGTCCAGGTCGGCCTCGTCGCCCGTCGGGGTGTGCGCGGCCCACTCCACCAGCCGCTTCACCTCCGTGCGCATCGCGGCCGATGCGTCGTGCAGGTCGAGGCGCGCGTCGTCGCCCACCTCGGCGACGCGCTGTGCGCAGAGATAGTTGGCGCGGCCCTTGAGCACGGCCCACCGCACGGGTCGCCCGAGCAGCGGCCCCAGCACGCGCTCCACGAGCGGCAGGTCCTGGCGGGCGAGCTGGTCCTGCAGCGCCTTGGTCGCGGTGCTCACCACGGTGCGTCGCGCACTGGCGACGACCGGGACGAGGTAGCCCAGCGTCTTGCCCGTGCCGGTGCCCGCCCGCACCACGGCGTGACGGCCGTTGCGCAGCGCGCGAGCGATCTGCACGGCCATCTCCACCTGGCCGGGCCGCTCCTCGGCCACGGGCAGCGCGGCGGTGACGGCGGCGAGCAGGTCGCGCACCGACCGGTCGTCGAGGCGCTCCGCGGCGTGCGCGCCCGGCTCGGGCCCGCTCACGCCCCGACGAGCGAGAGCCCGGCGTCCAGTTCGACCGAATCGAAGTCGGGCCAGGCGCGGTCGGTGAAGTAGACGCGCGCGCCCGCGATCTGCCACAACAGGAAGTTCGAGATGCGCGTCTCGCCCGAGGTGCGCACGAGCAGGTCCACGGGCGGGAGGGACGGGTCGTAGAGCGCGGCGGCGAGGTCACCCGGACCCAGCGCCGTACCGCGCGCGGTCGCGGCCCGGCGCGCCGCACGCACGAGCTCGGCCCGCGAGCCGTAGTCGAACGCCACGGTGAGGACCATGCCCGTGTTGTGTGCCGTGTCGGCGATGGCGGAGCGGATGGCCCGCTGCACGAAGGCGGGGGTGCGGGAGCCCGGCTCGTCGAAGGGCCGGCCGATCCAGTTGACCCGCACGTTGTTCTCGTTGAGCTCCTCGATGCGCCCGAAGAGCTTCTTGTGCAGGCCGAGGATGTGGCGCACCTCGGCGGGCGGGCGCACCCAGTTCTCGGTGCTGAAGCCGAACACGGTGAGCCAACCCACCCCGCGCTTGGAGGCGGCCCGCACGACCGCGGCGAGGGCCTCCTCGCCGGCCGTGTGACCGGCGGTGCGGGGCAGGCCGCGGCGCTGGGCCCAGCGTCCGTTGCCGTCCATGATGCACGCCACGTGCAGCGCGCGGGTCATCGCCCAAGGATACGCCCCCGTGCGACACTGGTGCGGTGGCGACGCGCACCGCCCTCACGCACGTGCTCGTCTGCGCGGGCACGGGCGAGGAGTGGGCGCGCACGAGCGTGGAGGAGTGGCGCGCGCAGGTGGGCGCCATCGTGGCGGCGGTGAGCGACGGCGACGTGCGATGGCTCACGCTCGTGGCGCGCGAGGGCGACGGCACCGCCGAGTCGCGGGCCGCGACGCTCGCCACCGTGTGCGAGGCGTTCGGTGCGCAGGCGTCGGGGGACCGCGCCACGCACATCGCCGCGGGCGGCCTGACGGTCACGGTGGACGCGTGCGCCGACGGCCACCGGCGCTTCACCGACGCGACCCGCCGGCTCGGCGACCCGGCGCGCATCGACGAGGCGCGCCTCGCTGCGACGCTGTGCGCACCCGCCCCCGACGAGCCCGACCTCGTGGTGGTGCTCGGGGAGGCCACACGCCTGCCCGCATCGCTCACCTGGGAGCTCGGCTACAGCGAGCTCGTGTTCCTGGACGTGCCCTGGCTGGCGTGCAACGCCGAGCACCTGGGCCTCGCGATCGACGACTTCCGGCGGCGCTCCCGCCGCTTCGGCGACGTGGACTGACGGGGCGCGGCGTGGCGGGTACCTACCGCGACCGTGCCGTGGTGCTGCGCACGCACGACTTCGGCGAGGCGGACCGCGTCATCGTGTTGCTCACCGAGGCGCACGGCAAGGTGCGCGCCGTGGCCAAGGGCGTGCGGCGCACCACCTCGCGGCTGGGCTCGCGCCTGCAACCCCCGGCGCACGTGGAGGTGCTCCTCGCGCGCGGCCGGGACCTGGACGTCGTGACGCAGGCGGCGCTCGTGGACACCGCACGGGCGACGCACGGTGACCTGGACCGACTCACGAGCGGCCTCACGCTGCTCGAGGCCGCCGACCGCATCGCGCCCGACCGGGAGCCGTACCCCGACCTGTACCGCATGCTCGTCGGAGCCCTCCGCTGGCTGGAGGAGCGTGACCCGCGCTGGGTGCTGGCGGCCTTCGCACTCAAGCTGCTTGCGCTCGAGGGCGTGGGCCCGGTGGTGGACCGCTGCGTGGACTGCGCATCCCCGGGTCCCCTCGTGGCGTTGGACCTCGGGCGCGGTGGTGCGCAGTGCGCGGCGTGTCGCACGGGCGTGAGCGTCTCGTCCGACGCGCTCGCAGCCGCGCGGGCCGTGCTCGGCGGACGACTCGTGGAGGTGCTGGAGCGCGAGGACGCCGCGGCGGCCCACGAGCTCACCGTGCTCGCGACGCGGGCGCTCGAGCACCACCTCGAGCGTCGCCTCCGCAGCGTCGCCGTGTTCGAGCGACCGGGGGCCTGACCCGCCCGCGACGCCGCGCCGCGGTCGTGCGCGGCTCGTAGGCTCGGTGCGTGCCGGCCACGACCCTCGACCAGGTCGTGAACCTCTGCAAGCGCAGGGGATTCGTGTTTCCGAGCGCCGAGATCTACGGGGGTTTCCGTTCCTCGTACGACTACGGTCCGCTCGGCGCGCTCATGCTGCGCAACGTGAAGGACGCATGGGTGCGTGCCATGGTGCAGGAGCGCGACGACGTGGTGCTCATCGACGCCGCGGTGCTCGGGCCGCCGCAGGTGTTTGCCGCGAGCGGACATCTCGAGAACTTCTCCGACCCGCTCGTGGACTGCACCACCTGCAAGCGGCGCTTCCGCGCCGACCAGGTGGAGGAGCGGGACTGCCCGCAGGACCGCACGGGCTGCGCCTTCACCGAGGCACGCGCCTTCAACCTGATGTTCGAGACGCAGGCCGGACCGGTGGCGGGGGAGGGCGCCACGGTGTACCTGCGGCCCGAGACGGCGCAGGGGATGTTCGTCAACTTCGGCGGCGTGCTGCAGACGAGTCGCAAGCGGCCCCCCTTCGGCATCGCGCAGGTGGGCAAGAGCTTCCGCAACGAGATCACGCCGGGCAACTTCATCTTTCGCACGCGGGAGTTCGAGCAGATGGAGTTGGAATACTTCGTGCCCCCCGCGGAGAGCGACCGCTGGTACCGCTACTGGCTGGACGAGCGAATGGCGTGGTACCTGCGGCACGGCATCCCCGCGCAGATGCTGCGGGTGCGCGAGCACGCCAAGGTCGAGCTGTCGCACTACTCGGCGGGCACGGCCGACATCGAGTTCGCCTTTCCGTGGGGGTGGGGAGAGCTCGAGGGCGTCGCGCAGCGCACCGACTTCGACCTCTCGCGGCACGCGTCGCACTCGGGTGCGCGACTCGAGTACTTCGACCAGGCGGCCAACGAGCGCTACGTGCCGTGGGTGGTGGAACCCGCCGCCGGGGCCAACCGCACGATGGCGGCGTTCCTGCTCGCGGCGTACGACGAGGACGTGGTGAACGACGAACCCCGCACGGTGCTGCGGTTGCACCCGCGCATCGCGCCCTACCAGGTGGCGGTGCTGCCGCTGTCCAAGAAGGACGTGCTGACCCCGCTCGCGCAGCGCGTCCGGCGGATGGTGTCGGCCCGCTACATGTGCGACTACGACGAGACGCAGGCCATCGGCCGCCGCTACCGCCGCCAGGACGAGGTCGGCACCCCGCTGTGCGTCACCGTGGACTTCGACACCTCCACCGACGACGCCGTGACCGTGCGCGAGCGCGACTCCACGACCCAGGTGCGGGTGCCGATCGCGGGGCTGATGGCGGAGCTGGAGTCCCGCCTGGGCTTCTGACCCGCGCGGGGCGCGGCGTGTACCTCGACGCGATCCTCGCGCGCCACCGCGCCGCCGCCGCGGCGGATCGCCGTGACCCGGGCGCGCTGCGGGCCGCGGCGACCGCGGCACCGGCGCCGCGGGATTTTGCCGCGCGACTGCGCGCGGACGCGGCCGACGGTCTCGCGGTGATCGCCGAGATCAAGCGTCGGTCCCCGTCGCGCGGGGACCTCGCGCCCGGGCTGGACCCGGCGGAGGTGGCGCGCGACTACGCCCGCGGCGGAGCCTCGTGCCTCTCGGTGCTCACCGACGCCGAGGCCTTCGGCGGCTCGCCCGAGGACCTCGCGGCGGCGCGGGCCGCCGCGGGGCTGCCCGTGTTGCGCAAGGACTTCACGGTGGACGTGCGGGACGTCTACGACGCGCGCCTCATGGGCGCCGACGCCGTGCTGCTCATCGCGGCGGCGCTGGACGCGCCGACGCTGCGCCGCTGCCTCGCCGCGGCACGCGAGGTCGGGCTGGATGCGCTCGTGGAGGTGCACGATGCGGCGGAGGTCTCGGTCGCGCTGGACGAGGGTGCCACGATGGTGGGCGTGAACCAGCGGGACCTGCACACCTTCGAGGTGGACCGGGGTCGGGCCGCCGCGCTGGCGGAGCGCATCCCCGCGGGCGTGCTGCGCGTGGCCGAGTCGGGCGTGCGTACCGAGGCCGATGCGCGCGCGCTGCACGCGTGCGGCTACGACGCGGTGCTGGTGGGCGAGGGCGTGGTGACGAGCGCGGACCGTGCTGCGGCGGTGGCTGCGCTGCGGGTGGCGCCGTGAGCCTCGCGACTGCGACCAGCGGCGGCGTCTTCGTCAAGATCTGCGGCATCACCAACCGCGAGGACGCGCTGTTCGCCGTCGCCATGGGCGCCGAGGCGCTGGGCTTCGTCTTCGCCCCGTCCCCGCGCCAGGTGCCCGTGGGTCGCGTGCGGGACATCGTGGACGAGCTGCCGCGGCACGTGTTCACCGTGGGGGTGTTTCGCGACGAGCACCCCGGGCGCGTGGTGGATGTGGTGGCCGAGGCGGGTCTGCGCGGGGCGCAACTGCACGGCCACGAAACGCCGCGCATGGTCGCCGATGTGATGTCCCGCGTGAAGTGGGTCGTGAAGGCCGTGGCGGCGGGCTCCAAGGACGCGGAGCGGGCGGACCAGTTCCCGACCAACCTGCTGCTCGTGGACTCGGCCACGCCGGGCTCGGGTCGCCCCTTCGATTGGTCGCTCGTGGCGCGCATCGTGACCGAGTCGCGGATCATCCTCTCGGGTGGCCTCACCGAGCAGAACGTGGGCGATGCGATCGCGCGCGTGAGGCCCTGGGGCGTCGACGTGAGCACGGGTGTGGAGCGGGAGCCGGGCGTCAAGGATCCGCTCAAGGTGAAGCGCTTCATCGACGCGGTGCGCCGTGCGGACGCGGCGGTATCTTGACCCGATGACGACCCGCCCTCGGCGCCTCGAGACGCCCGGGCCGGACGGGCGCTTCGGCGAGTTCGGCGGGCGATTCGTGCCCGAGACGCTGGTGCCCGCCTGTGAGGAGCTGTCGGCCGCCTTCGACGAGGCGTGGGCCGACTCGATCTTCCGCGGGGAACTGGACGACCTGTTGCGCACCTATGCGGGCCGCCCGTCGATCCTCACCGAGTGCCACAACCTCGGCGCGCGGCTCGGCATCCGGCTGGTGCTGAAGCGCGAGGACCTCAACCACACCGGCTCGCACAAGATCAACAACGTCCTCGGTCAGGCGTTGCTCGCGAAGCGGATGGGCAAGCGGCGCTTCATCGCCGAGACCGGTGCGGGCCAGCACGGCGTGGCGACGGCGACGGCGGCGGCGCTCCTGGGCCTCGAGTGCAAGGTCTACATGGGCGCCCTCGACGTGGAGCGCCAGGCGCTCAACGTGTTTCGGATGCGCCTGCTGGGCGCGGAGGTGCAGTCGGCCACCTCGGGCAGCCGCACCCTCAAGGACGCGGTCAACGAGGCGATGCGCGACTGGGTCGCCTCGGTGCGCGACACCTACTACTGCATCGGCTCGGTGATGGGGCCGCACCCGTACCCCTACATGGTGCGCCAGTTCCAGAGCGTGATCGGCACGGAGGCCCGCGCGCAGTTCCGCGAGGCGTACGGCGCCGATCCCGACGTGGTGACCGCGTGCGTCGGCGGCGGCTCCAACGCGATGGGGATCTTCTCGGGGTTCATCGACGCCCACACCCGCCTCGTGGGCGTGGAGCCCGCGGGTGGCGCGGCCGTGGGGCGCGGCGTGCCCGGCGTCGTGCACGGCATGCGCAGCTACCTCATGCAGGACGAACACGGCCAGGTGCAGGAGGCGCACTCCATCTCGGCGGGCCTCGACTATCCCGGCGTGGGGCCGGAGCATTCGTGGCTCGCGGCGACGGGTCGCGCCGAATACCCGAGCGTGACCGACGACGAGGTGGTGGGGGGCTTCCAGTTGCTCGCCCGCGCGGAGGGCATCATCCCCGCGCTGGAATGCGCGCACGTCGTGGCGTGGATCGCGCGCGAGGCCCCGAAGATGCAGGGGGCGACCGTGCTCATGAACCTGTCGGGCCGTGGCGACAAGGACGTTGCGCAGATGATGAAGGTGCTCGGCCGGTCGTGATCGCGCGCGGTCGCGCGGGGCGTGCGTGGTGAGCGTGCGCCTGGACGCCACGCTGCGCCTGCACCGCGACGCGGGCCGCAAGCTGCTGGTGCCCTACGTGACGGGCGGGCTGTCGGGATGGGAGCACGCCGTGCGTGCCGCCGCCGCCGCGGGGGCCGACGCCGTGGAGATCGGCATCCCGTTCTCCGACCCGGTCATGGACGGCCCCGTGATCCAGGAGGCGAGCGAACGCGCGCTGCGCGCGGGGGCGACGCCGCCGTCCATCCTGGACGGGATCCGCGACCTGGACGCGGGCATCCCCGTGGCCGTGATGTGCTACTACAACACGGTCCTGCGCGCGGGCCACGAGCGCTTCGCGCGCATGCTCGCCGACGCGGGCGTCACGGGGGCGATCGTGCCCGACCTGCCGCTCGAGGAGGCCGCGCCGTGGTGCGCGGCCGCGGACGACGCGGGGGTCGCCACGGTGATGCTCGCGGCACCCACGGCGCCCGATGCGCGCCTGCCGCGCATCGCGGCGCGGGCGCGCGGATTCGTCTACGCGGTGGGTGTGCTCGGCGTCACGGGGGAGCGGGAGGCGCTCGCCGACACCGCGGTTGCGCTCGCGCGGCGCGTGAAGGCCGTGACCGACCTGCCCGTGCTGGTGGGCGTCGGGGTGTCCAACGCCGCGCAGGCGCGCGAGGCGTGTGCGGTGGCGGACGGCGTGGTGCAGGGTGCGTCGGTGGTGCGCCGGCTCATGGAATCGGGTCCCGAGGCCGTCGGCGCGTACATGGCCGAGGTGCGCGGCGCGCTGGATGCCCCCGTGCGGGCGTGACTACGGTGACGTCGTGCTGAAGGCGGGCATGAAGGCGCCGGCGATCGCGCTGGAGGACCAGCACGGCGCGCGCCGCACGCTGAAGGAGTTCGCCGGCCGCAAGGTGCTCGTGTACTTCTACCCCAAGGCCGACACGCCGGGGTGCACGCAGCAATCCTGCCTCCTGCGCGACGTGCGCGACGACATCGGCCGTACGGTGATCGTGGGCATCAGCCCCGACACGCCGGCGCGACAGAAGAGGTTCGACGACACGTACGGGCTGGGCTTTCCCTTGCTCGCCGACACGCAGCACGCGGTCGCGAAGGCGTACAAGGTGTGGAAGAAGAAGTCGATGTACGGCCGCGAGTACATGGGCATCGAACGCTCGGCGTTCCTCGTGGGTGCCGACGGCACGCTGCTGCACGCGTGGTACAAGATCTCCCCCAAGGACACGCCGTTGCGCCTGCTGGAGGCGCTCGGCAAGTGACGCCGCTGCCGCGGCCGGCCGACCTGCTGGCGCACCGCGCGCCCTTCCTCTTCGTGGACGAGATCCTCGAGCTGGTGCCGGGGGAGCGTGCCACGGCTCGGTGGCGGCCCGATCCCGAGGCGTGGTGGTGGGTCGGTCACTTTCCCGGCCGTCCCACGCTGCCGGGCGTGCTGATGTGCGAGGCGATCGCGCAGACGGGGGCGCTCGCGGTGCTCGCCGACGCGCGCTACGCGGGGGGTCTGCCGCTGTTCGGGGGACTCGACGCGGCGCGCTTCCGCCGGCAGGTGGTGCCGGGCGAGACACTCACGCTGCGCACCGAGATGACCAAGATGTCCGCGCGCGCGGGGCGCGGGCGCGGGGTGGCGAGCGTCGGGGACGACACCGCGTGCGAGTGCGACCTGTTGTTCGTGATCGCGCCGCGGGGCTGACGCCGCCGGGCTGACGACAGCGGACCCGGCGCCGCGGGGCTAGGCGACGGGGGCGAGCACCACCGAGCCGTTGTGGCCGCCGAAACCGAAGTTGTTGCTGATGGTCGGGCCCGCGGTCCACGGTCGCGGCGCGCCGATGACGACGTCGATGCCGAGCGCGGGGTCGACCGTCGTGGTGTTGGCCGTGGGCGGGATGAGCCCGTGGGCGAACGAGAGGAGCACCGCGGCGGCCTCGAGCGCGCCGGCCGCGCCGAGCGGATGGCCCGTGACGCCCTTGATGGAGGTGACGGGCGGGCCGTCGGGGCCGAAGACCGCGACGCACGCCTCGGCCTCCGCCGCATCATTGAGCGGCGTGGACGTGCCGTGGCTGTTGATCTGGCGCACGTCGGAAGGCGAGATGCCCGCGTCCTGGAGCGCGAGGCGCATGCAGGCCGCCGCGCCGGCACCACCCGGGGACGGCGCCGTGATGTGGTGAGCGTCGGCGTTGCTCGCCGCGCCCAGCACCTCGCCGAGCACGCGCACGCCGCGGGCCACCGCGAGATCCATGCGCTCGAGCACGAACACCGCGGCACCCTCGCCGAACACGAAGCCGTCGCGTGCCGCATCGAAGGGCATGGACACGCCCGTGGTGGACAGCGCCGTCATGTTGGTGAAGCCCGCCACGGCCGTGATGGTGCCCGCCGACTCCGCGCCGCCGGTGACGACCGCGTCGCAGCGGCCCCAGGCGATGAGCCGCGCCGCCTGACCGATGGCGTGCGTGGCGGCCGCGCACGCCGTGCAGATCGTCTCGGCGGGCCCGCGGAAGCCGTGGCGCATCGAGACGGCGGCGCCCGCCGCATTGGCCATCATCATCGGCACGAGGAACGGAGAGACGCGCCGCTCACCCTTCTCGGCGCGCACGAGCACCTGCTCCTCGAGGGTGCGCAGGCCGCCGATGCCGGTGCCGAAGATGGTGCCGATGCGCGTCGGATCGTGGGGCAAGGTTCCCGACTGCGCGAGGGCCTCCTGGGCGGCGGCGAGCGCGTACTGCTCCACGCGGTCGGCGCGACGCGCCTCCTTCGGGCCGGGGAAGTAGGGCAACGGATCCCAGCCCGCGAGCTCGATCGACGTGGCGCCCCGGATGCCCGGGCCGAGCAGGCCCGCCCAAAACGCGTCGCGTCCGACGCCGCACGGGGCCAGGACGCCGAAGCCCGTGACCGCGACGCGGTGACCGAGACCCTGAATCCCCGGACCCCTCTCGGAGACGCTGGCCTAGGAGACGCTGGCCTAGGAGACCTTGGAGGTCACGAGCGCGAAGGCCTTGCCGACCGTGTCGACGCCCTCCAGCTCGTTTTCCGGCACCGAGATGCCGAACTCCTCCTCGAGTGCCATCACGAGCTCGACGAGGTCCAGGCTGTCGGCGTCGAGGTCCTCCTTGAAGCGGGTGTCCATCGAGATCTTGGCGGCGTCCACCGACAGGACGGTGACGGCGCACTTGGTGAAGCGATCGAAGAGCTGTTGGTCCATGCGGTCAGGTTAGTGCCCCATGCCGAGCCCGCCGTCCACGGGCAGGATCGCACCCGTGACGTAGGCGGCGTCGGGAGACGCGAGGAAGGCCACGACGCCCGCGACCTCGTCGGGCGTGGCGGTGCGGCCCAACGGCACCGCGGCGACGAGTTCGGCCATGCGCTCGGGCGCGAGCGCCGCGGTCATGTCGGTGTCCACCGGGCCGGGGGCCACCACGTTGACGGTGATGCCGCGCGAGCCCAGCTCGCGGGCGAGCGAGCGGGCGAAGCCCACGAGGCCCGCCTTGGACGCCGCGTAATTGGTCTGGCCGCCCGAGCCGAGCATCGCCACCACGCTGGACACGAGCACGATGCGCCCGCGCCGTGCGCGCAGCATGCCCTGCGCCGCGCGCTTGCAGACCCGGAAGGCGCCCGTGAGGTTGGCGTCCAGCACCTCGGTGAAGTCGGCCTCGCCCATGCGCAACAGGAGCCCGTCGCGCGTGATGCCGGCATTGGACACGAGCACCTCCACGGGGCCGAGCTCGGCCTCGACGCGGGCGAAGGCCGCGTCGACCTCGGCCTGCGAGGTGACGTCGCAGCGCACCGCGAGGACTCCCTCGGGGGGCTCCGAGCCGCGGTGGGTGACGGCGACGCGGTCGCCGAGCGCGACGAAGCGCCGCGCGATCGCGAGCCCGATGCCGCGCCCACCCCCGGTGACGAGCACGACGCGACTCACGGCGCCGCCCAGCGTAGGACGGCACTCGCGGCCGTCATGCCGGCGCCGAAGCCGACGAGCAGCACGAGGTCGCCGTCGCTCAGCCGTCCGCGGGATGCGGCGTCGAAGAGCGCGAGCGGGATGGATGCGCTCGAGGTGTTGCCCGTCTCCTCCAGCACGATCGCCGCGCGGGACATGGGCACGCCGAGCTTCTCGCAGGCCGACTCGATGATGCGCACGTTGGCCTGGTGCGGCACCACGAGCGCGAGCTCGTCGACCCCGACGCCCGCGGCCGCGAGCGAGGCGCGGGCCGAGTCGACCATGATGCGCACGGCGCGGCGGAACACCTCCTTGCCCTCCATCTTGAGCGTGCCGCCGACCTCGCAGTAGAGCAGGTCCTCCAGCGAGCCGTCTGCGTCGAAGTGCCACCCGAGCAACTGGCCCGGGCCGTCGGTGGCCTCCAGCAGCGCGGCGCCCGAGCCGTCGGCGAAGAGGATCGCCGTGCCGCGGTCGGTCCAGTCGGTGATGCGACTGAGGGTGTCGGTGCCGATCACGAGCACGCGCCGCGATCCGACGGCGAGCAGTCCGTGGGCCGTCACGAGCGCGTAGACGAACCCCGAGCATGCCGCGTTGACGTCGAAGGCGCCGCAGCGCAGGCCGAGCGCGTGCTGGACGGCGGGGGAGGTGCCCGGCACGGTGCGGTCGGGCGTGGTGGTGGAGAGTACGAGCGCATCGATGGAGGACGGCTCGACGCCGGCCATCTGGATCGCGCGGCGTCCCGCCTCGATGCTGAGGCCCGCGGTGGTGCCGCCCACGTGGCGGCGGCGGATGCCGGTGCGCTCGACGATCCAGGCGTCGGTGGTGTCCATCGTGCGGGCGAGATCGTCGTTGGTCACGACCTTCTCGGGCAGCGCGGTGCCCCAGCCGAGGATGCGGCCACCCTCCACGCCCGCCGGCACGCGGGGCATCAGTGCGTCCTCAGCCAGGCCACGGGCTGGTGGGCGGTGACGCGTTCTCCGTCGACGGCGACGACGCTCTGGAGCACCCCGTCGAAGAGCGAGCGCACCTGTGCGTCGCCCACGGTGCCGATGATCGCGCCGACCGTGACGGCGTCGCCTTCGGCGAGGCCCGGCCGGCGGGCGAAGACCCCCGCGCCCGGACTCACGACCAGGCGCTCCACCGCGAAGAGGTGCTCGCCCTCGTGCACCGCGGGGGCCGGCGCGGAGGCGACGGCGCCGAGCAGCGCGTCCAGTTCGTCGGGCGTGGAGACCCCGATGCTGCGCACGCCCACCACCGTGCGCTTGGCCATCCCGGTGAGCACGCCGCCCGGCCCCAGTTCGAGGAACTGTGTGGCGCCCGCGGCGGCCATCGCGAGGAGGCAGTGCTTCCAGCGCACGGGGCTCGAGAGTTGGGCGGACAGCAGTGAGGCCCACTCGTCGCCGCCCTGGTGGGCGAGGGCGTCCACGTTCGAGTACACCGGCACGTCGCTGTCGCGGGGCAGCGCGGCGGCGATCGCCTCCCGCAGTCGATTCCTCGCGGGCGCCATGTAGGGCGTGTGGAAGGCAGCCGAGACGGGGAGTGCCATCACGCGCTTGGCGCCGAGCGTCGTGGCGTGGCCCGAGGCCGCGGCGACGCCTGCGGCCGAGCCGGCGATCACGACCTGGCCGGGGGCGTTGAAGTTGGCGACCCACACGTCGGCGTCGGCGCGCCGGCACGCCACCTCGACCTGGTCGTCGTCCAGCCCGAGCACGGCGCTCATGACCCCGGGCGAGACCTCGCCCGCCGCGTGCATCGCCTCGGCCCGCTCCACCACGAGGCGTACGCCGTCATCGAAGCCGAGCGAACCCGTCGCGGTGAGCGCCGTGTACTCCCCGAGCGAGTGGCCCGCGACCATCGACGGCTCGAGGCCGAGGCGCTCCACCGCGTCGAGGACCATCAGGCTCGCGACGTAGGTCGCGAGTTGGGCGTTGCGCGTGTCGCGCAGCGCGTCGGCGTCGGCGTCCAGCAGCAGCGCGCCGACGTCCTTGCCACACAGGTCGGAGGCCTCCACCACGAGCTCCCAACTCTCGTGGTCCCGCCACGGTCTTCCCATGCCGGGCCGCTGCGAGCCCTGACCGGGAAACGTGAATGCGAGCATCTCGTGCGGGCCCCACTCGACATGGTACGCGGGCACGCGGGTACGCTGGTCGCGTCGCTCGTCGCCCGAGTGGCGAAACGGCAGACGCGACGGACTCAAAATCCGTTGTCCGCGAGGGCATGTGGGTTCGATTCCCACCTCGGGCACGCGGGAGTGCCGCCGACGGGCCGAGCGCGGAGGTGCGGTGCGTCCGTAGGCTGGGCGCGGATGACGACGGCACCGTCGCGACAGTTCGCGCACCGCCGCCTGCGCCGCTCCGTGGAGGGACTGCGGGCCCTGCGCGAGGAGCTGCGCATCGTGGAGGAGCAGCTGGCCGTGCTGGACGACGACGCGCGCGACGCCGAGGTGCGCGCGCTCGTGGCCGAGACCCCTGCGGCTGCCGCCGAGATGCACGACGCGAGCCGCCACGCCGAGGCGATGCGCCGCCAACGCGACCACCTCGCCGCCACGATCGCCGAGACGCTGACGCGCCAGGACGAGCTGCTCGACTCGCTCGGGCGCTAGGGGCCCGCCGGGCGGGCGGAGCCATGAAGATCCTCGCCCTCGACGGCAACTCGCTCGTCTACCGGGCGTTCTTCGCCCTGCCCGAGGACATGCGCAACCGCGACGGGCTCGTCACCAACGCGCTGTACGGCTTCACCTCGATGTTCTGCTCGCTCGTCAAGGACCACACGCCCGACGCGGTGGTGGTGGTGCTGGATCGGCCCGAGCCCACCTTCCGCCACGAGGCCGCGCCCGAGTACAAGGCGCAGCGCGAGGCACAACCCGACCACCTCTACGCCCAACTCGCCCTGCTGCCCGAACTGCTCGCGGCCATGGGGGTGGGCGTGGTGGACGCGGCGGGCTTCGAGGGCGACGACCTGATCGCCGCCATCGCCGAGCGGGCGGTGGGCGCCGGCGACGACCTCACGATCGTGACGGGCGACCGCGACGCGTACCAACTCGTGCGCGATCCGCACGTGCGGGTGCTGTACAACAAGCGCGGCGTGAGCGACTACGCGCTCTACGACGAGGCGGGCATCCTCGAGCGCACGGGCGTGACGCCGGCGCAGTACGCCGACTACGCCGCCCTGCGGGGGGACCCCAGCGACAACCTCGAGGGGGTGCCCGGCGTGGGGGAAAAGACGGCGGCGAAGCTCATCCAGCGCTACGGCACGCTGACGGGCGTCTTCGACCACGCCGCCGAGCAGACGCCCAAGTTGCGGGCGGCGCTCGAGGAGCACCGCGAGCGGGTGTTGCGCAACGCGGGGCTCATGCGGCTGCGCAGCGATGCGCCGCTCGCGCTCGACCCGCGCGAGGCCCGGCCGCGCCCGAACGCCGCGGCGCTCGCGGCGATGTTTGCGCGGCTCGAGTTCCGCGCCATGGGGACGCGCTTTGCCGAGGCGATGCGTGCGATCGGCGTGGAGATGACGACGGCTGCGGACGGGGACGAGGCTGCGCGCGGTGCCGCCGGTCGTGCCGCGGGCGACGGGGTGCTCACCATGCGCGACGCCACGGATGCGCGGGAGGCGGTGGCGGCGCTGCGCGTGCCCGGACCCCTCGGGCTCGGCGCGGCGTGGGAGGGCGACCCGGGGCGTTCCGCGCTGCGCGGCATCGCGGTCGCGCCGCCGCGCACGGGTGCGGGCGGGGGCGACGTGACGTGGATCCCCGCGGCGCTGCTCGCCGAGCGCGAGGTGCGCGACGCGCTCGCCGGACTCGGGCGCTACGACGCCCACGATGCCAAGCCGCTGCTGCGCACGCTGCTCGGGATGGGCGTCGACCTGGACGCACTCGGCACCGACACGGCGATCGCGGCGTACCTCGTGGACGCCAGCCGGGGCGACGCGACGGTGCAGGAGGTGGTCGAGACCCACGCGGGCGCGACGCTGCCCGCGGCCTCGGGCGGACCGGCGACGCAAGGACGCCTCGCGCTGGACGGCGCCGATGAGTCGGAGGCGGCACGCGCCGACGCCGCGGTGCACGCGCTCGGCGCGGCACTCGTCGCGCGGGCGCTCGAGGCGCGGATGGAGGCCGACGGGCTGCGCTCGCTCTACGACGAGGTCGAGCGGCCGCTCGTGCGGGTGCTCGCGCGCATGGAGCACCTCGGCGTGGGGGTGGATGCGCCGACGCTGCGCACGATCCGTGACCGGCTCGCGGCGAGGTGCGCCTCGCTCACCGCGGAGCTGTTCGCGCGCGCGGGACGCGAGTTCAACCTCAACAGCCCCGTGCAGTTGCGCCAGATCCTCTACGAGGAGCGCAAGTTGACCCCGGGCAAGAAGACCAAGACGGGCTACTCGACCGACGCCGCGACGCTGGAGCGCCTGCGGGACGAGTGGCCCGAGTTCATCGGGCCCCTGCTCGAGTACCGCGAGGTCGAGAAGCTGCGCTCGACCTACGGCGAGGGCCTGCTCGCCGAGGTGGCCGAGGACGGGCGGATCCACGCCACGTTCAACCAGACGGTCGCACGCACCGGGCGGCTCAGCAGCGACCGGCCGAACCTGCACAACATCCCCGTGCGCAGCGAGGAGGGGCGCGTGTTTCGCGAGGCCTTCGTGGCGGGCCCCGGCCGCACGCTGCTGGTGGCCGACTACAACCAGATCGAGCTGCGCTGCATCGCCCACCTCGCACAGGACCCCGGACTCATCGGGGCCTTCGCGCGGGGCGAGGACGTGCACGCGGCCACCGCGGCCCGCATCTTCGGCGTGGCGCCCGCGCAGGTGAGCGTGGCGCAACGGGCGCAGGCGAAGATGGTGTCCTACGGCCTCGCGTACGGCATGGAGGCCTACGGGCTGGGCCAGCGGCTCGGGATCCCGGTCGGCGAGGCCGACGAGATCCTCACCGCGTACTTCGCGGCGTTCCCGCGCGTGCGTGCCTACATGGACGCCACGGTCGCGGAGGCACGCAGCCGCGGCTACACGGTCACACTCTTCGGCCGGCGGCGGCGGATCCTCGAGCTCGAGAGCAAGAACCGCCAACTGCGGCAGGTGGCCGAGCGCCAGGCGATGAACTCGGGCATCCAGGGTCTGGCGGCCGACATCTTCAAGGTGGCGCTCGTGCGCATCGACCGTGCCCTCGCCGAGGCGGGGCTGGACGCGCGGATCGTGCTGCAGGTGCACGACGAGGTGATCGTGGAGGCCCCCGACGACGAGCGGGACGCCGTCACGCCGCTCGTGGTCGAGACGATGCGCGCCGCCGCCGCGCTGGACGTGCCCCTCGAGGTGAACGCGGCGTGGGGGCGCACCTGGGCCGGGGCCAAGTCGTAGGGCCGCGGGTAGGCTGACGCGTCCCATCCACCGATCCCATTCCCGATCCCGTCCCCCGAAAGTCCGACCAGTGACCACCGACCAACTCGTCGCGTCGCCCGAAATGGGCACGTTCGACTCCGAAGGCAACTACACCCCCCGCAAGGTGACCGAGCGCGACGCCTCGTTCGCCGAGGCCGTCGCCGGCACCATCAAGGACCTCAAGGAGGGCAAGCTCGCCACCGGCACCGTCGTGCGCGTGTCGCGCGAGGAGGTGCTCGTGGAGATCGGCTACAAGACCGAGGGCGTGATCCTCGCTCGTGAGTTGGCGATCCGCCACGACGTGGACCCCAACGAGGTCGTGAAGGTGGGCGACCAGATCGAGACGCTCATCCTGACCCTCGAGGACAAGGAGGGCCGCCTCCTGCTGTCCAAGAAGCGCGCACAGTACGAGCGCGCGTGGGGCGACATCGAGGCGGTCAAGGCGGCCGACGGCGTGGTGGAGGGTTCGGTCGTCGAGGTGGTGAAGGGTGGGCTGATCGTGGACATCGGCCTGCGCGGCTTCCTGCCGGCGTCCCTCGTGGAGCTGCGCCGCGTGCGGGACCTCGCGCCCTACGTGGGCCAGAAGATCCAGGCCAAGATCCTCGAGCTCGACCGCCAGCGCAACAACGTGGTGCTGTCGCGTCGCGCCATCCTCGAGGAGAGCCAGAAGGGCCAGCAGGCGTCGTTCCTCGGCAACCTCGCCGTGGGCGAGGTGCGCAAGGGCCGCGTGTCGAGCGTGGTGTCCTTCGGCGCGTTCGTGGACCTCGGCGGCATGGACGGCCTGATCCACGTGTCGGAGCTGTCGTGGAAGCACGTGGAGAACCCGGCCGAGATCGTGAAGGTGGGCGACGAGGTCAACGTCAAGGTGCTCGAGGTGGACCACGAGCGCGAGCGCATCAGCCTCTCGCTGAAGGCCACCCTCGCCGATCCGTGGCAGGAGTTCGCCGCCACCCACAAGGTGGGCGAGCTCGTGTACGGGCGCGTCGTGAAGATCGTGCCCTTCGGCGCGTTCGTGCAGGTGGGGGACGGCATCGAGGGCCTCGTGCACATCTCGGAGATGTCCACCCACCACGTCGAGGCGCCCGAGCAGGTGGTGACGCCCAGCGAGGAGCTGTGGGTCAAGATCATCGACTTGGACCTCGCGCGTCGGCGCATCAGCCTGTCGATCAAGCAGGCGGCCGAGGGCGGCGAGCTGGCCGAGGAGTACCGCGGGCAGTTCCAGACCGACGAGCAGGGCAACTGGGTCGGCGGGGACGCCGCCGGCGGCTGACCGCCGCGCGAGCGTCGTGAGGGCGCCGACGGTGTCGGCGTGATCCTCGTCGGGCTGACCGGCGGAATCGGCTCCGGCAAATCCACCGTCGCGGCGCTGCTCGCCCGCAAGGGCGCCACCGTGTTGGACGCCGACGCCATCGTGCGCGACCTGCAGCGGCCCGGCCAGGCCGTCCTCGACGCGATCGTCCGCGAGTTCGGCGCCGGGGTGCTGGCCGCCGACGGCACGCTGGACCGCGCGCGCCTCGGGACGATCGTGTTCGCCGACCGGGCGGCACGCGAGCGGCTGAACGCCATCGTGCACCCCGCCGTGGCGACCGAGATGGAGCGGCGCATCGAGGCGCTGCGGCCGCGCGGCACGCACGCGGCCGACGACGCGCACCGCGTCGTGGTGCTGGACGTGCCGCTGCTCGTGGAGCGGCCGCGCGAGGGGCTCGCGGGCGTGCTCGTGGTGGACGTGGACGAGGAGCTCGCCGTGGCGCGGCTGGTGCGCGACCGCGGCATGCGCGAAGAGGACGCACGGGCACGGGTGGCGGCCCAGGCCTCGCGCGAGGCCCGACGGCGCATCGCGACGCGGGTGATCGACAACTCGGGCGACCTCGCGGCGCTCGCGCGCGCGGTGGACGCGGCGTGGGAGTGGATGCGCGGTCTCGCGCCCGCGGGCCCCGGGGCCGGACGGGCCGCGGGCACGGCGGGTGGTGCGGGTGGCTGATTCGTCGAGGGCCGCACCGGCGGTGCGGCCGTTCGTCGTGGAGTCGTCCTTCGCGCCGGCGGGGGACCAGCCCGCGGCGATCGACGGTCTCGCCGAGGGCATCGAGCGCGGCGAGCGCTTCCAGACGCTGCTCGGCATCACCGGTTCGGGCAAGTCGGCGACGATGGCGTGGACCATCGAGCGCGTGCAACGCCCGACGCTGATCCTCGCGCCCAACAAGTCGCTCGCGGCGCAGCTGGCCCAGGAGATGCGCGAGTTCTTCCCGCGCAACCGCGTGGAGTACTTCGTGTCGTACTACGACTACTACCAACCCGAGGCGTACATCCCGTCCAGCGACACCTTCATCGAGAAGGACTCCTCGATCAACGACGAGATCGACCGCCTGCGCCACTCGGCGACCGCTGCGCTGCTCACGCGCCGCGACACGATCGTGGTGGCGTCGGTGAGCTGCATCTACGGCATGGGCAACCCCGAGGAGTACCGCGGCACGCTGCTGGAGCTGCACACGGGGGTGGACTACGACCAGCGCAGCATCCTGACGCGCCTCGTGGACCTGCAATACGAGCGCAACGACCAGGCGCTCGGGCGGGGCAACTTTCGCGTGCGGGGCGACACCGTGGAGGTGCAACCCGCCTACGAGGAGACCGTGGTGCGCATCGAGATGTTCGGCGACACGGTGGAGCGCATCGCGGTGGTGGACCCCCTCACGGGCGAGACGCTTTCCACGCCGAGCGAGATCGTGGTGTTTCCCGCCACGCACTACGTGGCGGGCGAGGAACGCATGCGCCGCGCGATGGCGGGCATCGAGGCGGAGCTGGAGTCGCGACTCGCCGAGTTTCGCCGGGTGGGCAAGGTGGTGGAGGAGCAGCGCCTTCGGATGCGCACGCGCCACGACCTCGAGATGATGCAACAGATGGGCTACTGCAACGGCATCGAGAACTACTCGATGCACATCGACGGCCGCAGCCCCGGTCAGCCGCCCTTCACGCTGCTCGACTACTTTCCGCCCGACTACCTGCTCGTGGTGGACGAGAGCCACGTCGCGGTGCCGCAACTGCACGCCCAGTTCGAGGGGGACCGCGCCCGCAAGCTCACCCTCGTGGAGCACGGCTTCCGGCTGCCGAGCGCCTGCGACAACCGTCCGCTGCGCTTCGAGGAGACGATGGAGCGCATCCACCAGTGCGTCTTCATGTCGGCCACGCCCGCGAAGTTCGAGCTGCGGCAGAGCACGCGCGTGGTGGAACAGATCGTGCGGCCCACCGGCCTCGTGGACCCCGAGGTGGTGGTGCGCCCGACCAAGGGTCAGATCGACGACCTCATCGGCATGGTGCGCGAGCGCGCGGCCCGCTCGGAGCGCGTGCTCGTGACGACGCTCACCAAGAAGATGGCCGAGGACCTCACCGAGTACCTGTTGGAGCAGGGCGTGCGCGTGCGCTACCTGCACTCCACCATCGACACCCTGGAGCGCATCGAGATCCTGCGCTCCCTGCGGCTGGGGGAGTTCGACGTACTGGTGGGGATCAACCTCCTGCGCGAGGGCCTCGACCTGCCCGAGGTGTCGCTCGTGGCGATCCTGGATGCCGACAAGGAGGGGTTCCTGCGCAGCCAGACCTCGCTCATCCAGATGATCGGCCGTGCCGCGCGCAACGTGGCGGGCCAGGTGGTGATGTACGCCGACCAGCGCACCGCGGCGATGGAGTCGGCGATCGGCGAGACGACGCGTCGCCGCGAGCGGCAACTGGCGTACAACGCCGAGCACGGCATCGACCCCCAGACCGTGCGCAAGGCCGTGACCGACATCCTCTCGATGCTGAGGCCGTCGGAGCCCGCACCCGTGCCCGGGATCGGGGGGCGTCGCGAGCGGGAGCGCGCACGGCTGGTGGAGGAACTGCGCACGAAGCCCCAGCAGGACATCGCTCGCTTCATCGCCGCGCTGGAAGAAGAGATGCACCAGGCTGCAGCCGACCTGCAGTTCGAGGCCGCCGCACGTCTGCGCGACGAGGTGAAGGACCTGCGTCGGGAATTGCGCGACGCGAGGTGACATAGTCTCCGACCGTGGCCGACCGCATCGTGATCCGCGGCGCCCGCGAGCACAACCTCAAGAACGTGCACCTGGAGTTGCCGCGCGACCGCATGATCGTGCTCACGGGCCTCTCCGGCTCGGGCAAGTCCAGCCTCGCGTTCGACACGATCTACGCCGAGGGTCAGCGCCGCTACGTGGAGAGCCTCAGTGCGTACGCCCGGCAGTTCCTCGGACAGATGGACAAGCCCGACGTGGACGTGATCGAGGGGCTCTCGCCGGCGATCTCGATCGACCAGAAGTCGGCCTCGCGCAACCCGCGCAGCACCGTGGGGACGATCACGGAGGTCTACGACTACCTCCGCCTGCTGTACGCCCGCATCGGCGTGCAGCACTGCCCGACGGACGGCGCCGCACTCGCGCGCCAGACGCCCCAGCAGATCGTGGACCGCATCCTGGACCTGCCCGAGGGCACGCGCTTCCAGGTGCTCGCGCCCGTGGTGCGCGGTCGCAAGGGCGAGTACGACTCGCTGCTGGGGGACCTGTCCCGGCAGGGCTTCACCCGTGCGCGCGTGGACGGCGAGGTGGTGGAGATCGGGGAGTGGCTGGCGGCGGGGCGCAAGCTCGCGCGCTACGAGCAGCACACCATCGAGGTGATCGTGGACCGCCTCGTGCGCAAGTCGGGCATCACGCGGCGCCTCACCGACTCGCTCGAGACGGCGCTGCGCCTCGCCGAGGGCACCGCGGAGGTGGACGTGCAGGGCAGCGAGGAGCCGCTCACCTTCAGCCAGCACCTCGCATGCCCCAAGTGCGGCACGAGCTACGAGGATCTCGCGCCCCGCAACTTCTCGTTCAACTCGCCGTACGGCGCCTGCGAGTCGTGCGACGGGCTCGGCACGCGCTTCGAGGTGGACCCCGAGCTGGTGGTGCCGGACCCCACGCTGTCCATCAACGATGGCGCCATCGCGCCGTGGCGCTCGGCCCACACGCAGTACTTCACCCGCATGCTGGACGCGGTCGCGAAGCGGCACGGCTTCGACCTGGACGCCCCGTGGTCCAAGCTCGGGGCCAAGGTGCGCAAGTTGGTCATGCAGGGCGACGAGGACAACGTGATGGTCAAGTACCGCAACCGCTACGGCCGCACGCGGGAGTACTCCACCTCCTACGAGGGCGTCGTGCCGTGGATCAAGCGGCGCCACGAGTCGGCGGAGAGCGACTGGTCGCGGGAGCAGTTCGAGAGCTACATGCGCGAGGTGCCGTGTCGCGCCTGCTCGGGCGCGCGGCTCAAGCCCGCCTCGCTCGCCGTGTCGATCAACGGCCGCAACATCGCCGAAGTGTGCGAATTGCCCATCGGCGAGTCGGCCAAGTTCCTCGCCGGCCTCGAGCTGACCGACCGGGACCGCATGATCGCCGAGCGCGTGACGAAGGAGATCAACGCCCGACTCGGCTTCCTGCTGGACGTGGGGCTGGACTACCTCGCGCTCGGGCGGGCCGCAGCGACGCTCGCGGGCGGCGAGGCGCAGCGCATCCGCCTCGCGAGCCAGATCGGCTCGGGACTCGTGGGCACGCTGTACGTGTTGGACGAGCCGTCGATCGGGCTCCATCAGCGCGACAACCACCGCCTCATCGACACGCTCGCGCGACTGCGCGACCTCGGCAACACCGTGCTCGTGGTGGAGCACGACGAGGACACGATCCGCGCGAGCGACTGGATCGTGGACATCGGGCCCGGGGCGGGCGAGCACGGCGGCCAGGTGGTCTACAGCGGTCCCGTGAAGGGCATCGCCAAGGCGAAGGACAGCGTGACCGGCCAGTACCTCAGCGGCGAACGCAGCATCCCGACGCCGGCGACCCGCCGCAGTCCCGGCTCCGACTGGCTCACCGTGCGCGGGGCGCGCGAGCACAACCTCAAGAATCTCACCGTCAAGATCCCGCTGGGGTGCCTCGTGGCGGTGACGGGCGTGTCCGGGAGCGGCAAGAGCACGCTCGTGCGCGACATCCTGCTACCCGCGCTGATGCAGAAGATCTACAAGTCCAAGGAGGCTCCGGGCCGCCACACCGCGGTGGACGGCGTCGGCGCGCTGGACAAGGTGATCGACATGGACCAGTCGCCGATCGGCCGCACGCCCCGGTCCAACCCGGCCACCTACACGGGCGTGTTCGACGACATTCGCAAGCTCTTCGCCGCCACGCTCGAGGCCAAGGTGCGGGGCTACGAGCCCGGGCGCTTCTCGTTCAACGTGCCGGGCGGCCGCTGCGAGGCCTGCGGCGGCGACGGCACCATCCGCATCGAGATGCACTTCCTGCCCGACGTCTACGTGCCGTGCGAGGTGTGCAAGGGCGCGCGGTACAACCGCGACACGCTGGACGTGACCTTCAAGGGCCGCAACATCGCCGAGGTGCTGGACATGCCGATCGGCGAGGCCGTGGAGTTCTTCGCCAACCAGCCCCGCATCGCACGGCACCTCCAGACGCTGGTGGACGTGGGACTCGGCTACGTGCGCCTCGGCCAGCCCGCGCCGACGCTCTCCGGCGGCGAGGCCCAGCGCGTGAAGCTCGCGAGCGAGCTCGCCAAGCGCTCCACCGGCCACACGATCTACCTGCTGGACGAGCCCACCACGGGGCTGCACTTCGAGGACGTGGGTCGGCTGCTCACCGTGCTGTCGCGCCTCGTGGACCAGGGCAACACGGTGCTCGTGATCGAGCACAACCTGGACGTCATCAAGACGGCCGACTGGCTCGTCGACCTCGGCCCGGAGGGGGGCAGCGGCGGCGGCCACGTGGTGGCGGAGGGGCCGCCCGAGCGCGTGGCCACGGTGGAGGCGAGCCACACGGGTCGGTTCCTCGCGCCGCTCCTCGGCTGAGCGTGGAGCGCCCGGCCGGCACCGTCCCGGACTCGCCGGGGAGCTACCAGTTCAAGGACGCGCACGGGCGCGTCATCTACGTGGGCAAGGCCTCGAGCCTGCGCGCACGCATCGCGAGCTATTTCGCCGATCCGCGCACGCTGCACCCGCGCACCGCGGCGATGGTGGAGGCGGCCGCCACCGTGGAGTGGATCGAGGTGCGCAACGAGGTGGAGGCCCTGATGCTCGAGTACGGCCTCATCAAGCAGCACCGGCCGCGATTCAACGTGCGGCTGCGCGACGACAAGACCTACCCGTTGCTCGCGGTGACGGTGGACGAGCCGTGGCCCCGCGCCATGGTGATGCGCGGGCGCAAGCGCCGCGGCACGCGATACTTCGGGCCCTTCGCGCACGCCTGGGCGATTCGCGACACGCTGGACCTGCTGTTGCGCACCTTCCCGGTGCGCACCTGCTCGCCCGCCAAGTACCGCCAGCACGAGCGCCTCGGGCGACCCTGCCTGCTGTACCACATCAAGAAGTGCGCGGGACCCTGCGTGGGGGCGGTCGGCCCCGAGGAGTACCGCGCGCAGGTGGAGGGGCTCACCGCGTTCCTGGACGGCGACAGCGAGCCGATCACCGAGGCGCTGGAGGCCGAAATGCGCGATGCGGCGGCGGCGCAGGACTACGAGCGCGCCGCGCGCGCCCGCGACCGGCTCGGCGCGGTGCACACCGCGCTCGAGCGCCAGCAGATGGTCGGGGAGCGCGACGAGGACGTGGACGTGGTGGGTCTCGCGGAGTCGGAGCTGGAGGCGGCGGTGCAAGTGTTCCACGTGCGGCGTGGTCGCGTGGTGGGTACGCACGGGAGCATCGTGGACAAGGTCGAGGACGTCGGCACCGCGGGCTTGCTCGCGCGCGTGCTCGGACAGATGTACGGCGAGGCCCCCGTACCCGGCTGGCCCAAGGCGCTGCTCGTGCCCGAGATGCCCGAGGGCGCCGAGGCCCTCGGCGCGTGGCTCACGGGTCTGCGCGGCTCGACCGTGGAGATCCGCGTGCCCCAGCGCGGCGACAAGCGTGCGCTCGCCGAGACCGTGGCGCACAACGCCGCCGAGGCGCTCACACGCCACCGCACCCGCCGGGCCTCGGACCACAACGCGCGCAGCCGCGCCCTCGCCGAACTGCAGGCGCTGCTCGCGCTGCCCGTCGCCCCGCTGCGCATCGAGTGCTACGACATGGCGCATCTGCAGGGCACCGACTACGTCGGCAGCATGGTCGTGCTCGAGGACGGCCTGCCCGCGCGGCGCGAATACCGGCGCTTTGCGATCCGCACCGTGGCGGGCAACGACGACTACGCCGCGATGCGCGAAGTGCTCTCGCGGCGGCTGCGCGCATACCTGGCCGAGCGGGACGCCCCGACCGAGGGTGGCGGGGCCGAGCGGGACGCCCCGGCCGAGGGTGGCGGGGCCGAGCGGGACGCCCCGACGCGGAGGGCGGCCGCGAAGTTTCGCTATCCGCCCCAGTTGCTGCTCGTGGACGGGGGCAAGGGTCAACTGTCGGTGGCCGTCGACGTGGTCCGGGAGCTCGGCCTCGCGGACACGATCCCGGTGGCGGCGCTCGCCAAGGAGCACGAGGAGGTGTTCGTGCCGGGCTCGGGGGTGCCCGTGCGCGTGCCGCGGGGGAGCGAGGCGCTGTACATGCTCCAGGTGGTGCGCGACGAGGCGCACCGCTTCGCGAACGCCTTCCACCGCGAGCGGCGCGGCACGCGCATGACGCGCAGCGCGCTCGACGGCGTCCCCGGGCTGGGCCCCGTTCGGCGCGATCGGCTGGTGGCGCACTTCGGCACCGTGGCGAAGGTGCGCGCCGCGAGCCTCGAGGACCTGCTCGCGCTCGGATGGCTGCCCGAGGCGGTGGCCCGCGGCGTGTATGCGCGGCTTCGCGAGACCCCGGACGCGCCGCCGTTAGCGTGATCGGCGTGGCGGACATCCTGCTCGTGGCGGGGATGTCGGGCGCGGGTCGCTCCCAGGCCGCCGACGACCTCGAGGACCTCGGGTGGTTCGTGGTGGACAACATGCCGACCGAACTGGTGGACAAGGTCGTGGAACTCGCGGCGGGCGGGTCGGCGGGATCGCGCCTCGGTCTCGTGGTGTCGACCGTGGCGGCCCAGCGCGAGGTGTCCGGCATCGCCGCGCGGCTGCGCAACGGCGGCCACCGGGTGCGACTCCTCTATCTCGACGCCGCCACGGCCGAGCTCGTGCGCCGCTACGGCGCCACGCGGCGGCGCCATCCGCTCGATGACGGTGCGGGCGGCGTCGCGGCCGCGATCGACCGGGAGCGGGTGTTGCTCGAGCCCGTGAAGGAAGCCGCCGACCTCGTGATCGACACGACGAGCCTCACCGTGCACCAGTTGAAGGCGCGGCTCGCCGACCACTTCGCGCCCGACGAGGTGGGCGAGGCGGCGATGCAGGTGTCGGTCGTGTCGTTCGGGTACAAGCAGGGGATCCCGCTCGACGTGGATCTCGTGTTCGACGTGCGCTTCCTGCCCAATCCGCACTGGGACGAGGCGCTGCGGCCGAAGACCGGTCTGGACGACGAGGTGCGGGCGTTCGTCGCGTCCCACGAGGTCACGGGTGCGTTCATGGAGCGGCTCGGGGCGATGCTGGACCTGTTGCTGCCCGCGTACCGCGCGGAGGGCAAGAGTTATCTCACGATCGCCGTGGGGTGCACGGGCGGCCGCCATCGTTCGGTGGCGATCGCCGAGGACCTCGCGCGCTGGCTGCGGGACCGCGGCGTGCGGCCGCGGGTGACGCACCGCGACGTGACGCTCGGCTGACGCGTCGCGTCGCCGTGCCCGCCGCGCGCGGGTCGGGCCGATACCGCGGCTCAACTAGCGTCGGGCACGTGACGACACGCGTGGGCATCAACGGATTCGGCCGCATCGGTCGCAACTTCTGGCGCGCGGTGCGCGCCGCGGGGGCGGACGTGGAGATCGTGGCGGTCAACGACCTCGGCAACAAGGCGACGATGGCCCACCTGCTGAAGTACGACTCGGTGCTCGGCGTGTTGCGGGGCGAGATCGTCGCCACCGACGACGGAATCTCGGTGGACGGCCGCGTGATCCGCGTGCTCTCGCAGCGCGACCCCAAGGACCTGCCGTGGGGCAGCCTCGGGGTGGACCTCGTGATCGAGTCGACCGGGTTCTTCACCGACCGGGACAAGGCGGCCGCGCACCTCGCGGCCGGTGCGCCCGTGGTCGTGGTGTCGGCGCCCGCGACGAACGCCGACGCCACCTTCGTCTTCGGGGTGAACCACCGCGACTTCGACCCGGCCCGGCACAGGGTCGTGTCCAACGCGAGCTGCACCACCAACTGCTTCGTGCCGATGGTGAAGGTGTTGGACGACGCGTTCGGGCTGGTGAACGGTCTCATGACGACCGTGCACGCCTACACGGGCGACCAGGCGCTCGTGGACGGCCCGCACTCCGACCTGCGTCGCGCCCGCGGCGCCGCGATCAACATCACGCCCACCTCCACGGGGGCGGCACGCGCCACGAGCCTCGTGATGGCGGCGATGAAGGGAAAGCTGGACGGCACCGCGCTGCGGGTGCCGGTGCCGACGGGTTCCATCACCGACCTCGTGGCCAACCTCGCGAAGCCCGCCACCGCCGAGCACATCAACGAGGCGTACCGCGCGGCGGCCGCGGGGCCGCTGAGGGGCGTGCTCGAGTACTGCACGGCACCGATCGTGTCGAGCGACATCGTGACCAACCCGCACAGTTGCATCCTGGATGCGGGGCTGACGATGGCGATGCCCTCGGGCTCCGGGGCGCTCGTGAAGGTGCTCGGCTGGTACGACAACGAGTGGGGCTACTCCAACCGCCTCGTGGATCTGACGATGCACATCGGCGCGACGCTGCGCCCCTGAGTCCACGAGCGCCCCCGCCGCCGTGCGCCTGCCCGTGCTCGAGGACCTCGGCGACGTCCGCGACCGGCGCGTGCTGGTGCGCACCGACTTCAACGTGCCGATGGAGGGTCCCGACGACGCGCGGCGCATCGTGGATGATTTCCGCATCCGCGCGGCCCTCCCGACGCTCGAGTGGCTCACGACGCGCGGCGCGCGGGTGACCTGTGCGAGCCACCTCGGGCGGCCGAAGGGCGCGCCGCACCCGAGGTACGCGATGGTGCCGGTGCGTGCGCGGCTGGCCGAGCTGGCACCGGGAGTGGCGCTGCTCGAGAACCTGCGCTTCGACCCCGGCGAGGAGTCGTGCGACGACGCGTTCGTCGCGCGGTTGACGGCCGGGGCCGACCTGTACGTGGACGACGCGTTCGGCGCCGCCCACCGCGCACACGCCTCCATCGTGGGCCCCCCGCGGACGCTGCCCTCCGCGGCGGGCCGCCTGCTCGCGCGGGAGGTGGAGGTGTTCGCGGGCATGCGCACGGCGCCGAGGCGTCCTTTCGTCGCCGTCCTCGGGGGCGCGAAGGTGAGCGACAAGTTGGGCGTCATCGGGGCGTTGCTGGAGGTCGTGGACGAATTGCTCGTCGGCGGGGGCATGGGGTTCACCTTTCTCGCGGCCCAAGGGCACCCCGTCGGCGACTCGCTCTGTGAGCGCGACCAGCTCGACACCTGTCGGGCGCTGCTTGCGGGCTCGACGAAGATCCGCCTGCCCGAGGACGTGGTGGGCCTGTCGGCGTCCGGAGCCGTGTCGTCCTACGGCGTGCGCCTGCCCGACGGTGCGAGGGGCCTCGACATCGGGCCGGGCACCGCCGCGACCTTCAGCGACGCGATCGCCGACGCAGCCAGCGTCCTTTGGAACGGGCCGATGGGGATGTTCGAGGATCCGCGCTTCGCCGCGGGCACGCGTACCGTGGCGGAGGCGATGGCGGCGACCCCTGCCTTCACCGTGGTGGGCGGCGGCGACTCGGCGGCGGCGCTCGCCGCGTTCGGGCTGGAGCGCGAGATCGACCACGTCTCGACGGGCGGCGGCGCGTCGCTCGAGTACCTCGAGCTCGGCGACCTGCCGGGCCTGCGTGCGCTGCGGGAGGCGCCCCGTGTCGGCTGAGTCCCGCCGTCCGCTCGTGAGCGGCAATTGGAAGATGCACCTCAACCATTTCGAGGCGATCCAGACGGTCCAGAAACTCGCGTACCTGCTGGCCAGGGACGACTTCGCGGCCGTGGACGTGAGCCTCCACCCGCCGTTCACCGACCTGCGCAGCGTGCAGACGCTGATCCAGGCCGACGAGTTGCGCTTTGCGCTCGGGGCGCAGCACTGCCACCAGGACGACGCCGGCGCCTTCACGGGGGAGGTGTCGGCGGCGTTCCTCGCGAAGCTCTCCGTGCGGTACGTCCTGGTGGGCCACAGCGAGCGGCGCGAGCTGTTCGGCGAGACCGACGAGGTCGTGGCCGCGAAGGTCGACGCGGTGCTGCGCCACAAGATGACGCCGATCGTGTGCGTGGGCGAGACGCTCGCCGAGCGCGAGGCGGGCGCGACGACGGACACGGTGCTGGGCCAGGTGCGTGCCGCGCTCGCGGGGCGCAAGGAGTCGGTCGTCGCCGGGATGGTGCTCGCCTACGAGCCGATCTGGGCGATCGGGACGGGCAAGACGGCGACGGCGGACGACGCCCAGCAGGTGGTGGCGGCGATGCGCGCCGAGGTGGCCGCCGCCGTCGGCCGGGGAGCGGCCGAGGCGATCCGCATCCAGTACGGGGGGAGCGTCAAGGCCTCCAACATCGTGGATCTGATGGCGCAGCCAGACGTGGACGGCGTGCTGGTGGGCGGGGCGAGCCTCGACCCGGCGGAGTTCGCGAGGATCGTCCAGTACCGCCTGCGGGTGTAGGGTTGAAGGCATCGCCCGTCGGCAGTCAGCCGCCGGGGCACATTCGACGGGGAGGTCGAAGAAATGAACAGGACCAGCAACGTGGCACGCGTCGGCGTCGCCCTGCTCGCGCTGTCGCTGATCGCGGCGGCGTGCGGCGGCGGCTCCGAGGACGAGGCCACCGAGGAGACGACGGCCGAGGAGCCCGCGGCGGAACCCGTGAGCTACCCGACGCTCGAAGAGTGCGCCGACGTGAGCTACGACTATGCGTTCACGCCGCCTGCAAGTGCCGGCATGACGATCACCTACGACATCAGCCCCGACGCGGTGTGGGAGGACGGTTCGCCGATCACGGCGGCCGACTTCAAGGCCACGTGGGAGGCCAGCCTGAACACGCCCGGATCGATCTCGACCGTCGGCTACGACCAGATCACCTCGGTCGAGCCCGGCGCGAGCGACAAGCAGGTCGTCGTCGAGTTCAAGGCCGTGTACGCCCCCTACAAGGGTCTGTTCGGCGCGCTCCTCAAGGCGGCGTCGGTGAAGAACACGCAGGACGTCTCGGCCGACTTCGCCGACTCGATCCCCTTCTCCGGTCGCCCGTGGAAGATGAAGTCGTGGAGTCCGAGCCAGGTCGTGTACGTGCCCAATGACAAGTACTGGGCCGACGATTCGGCCGTGACGAAGCAACTCGTCATGGTGCCGCTGCCGGACAGCGACACCGAAGCCGCTGCCCTGAAGGCCGGCGAGGTGGACTTCGTCTACCCGCAGTTCTACGGTGGCATCGAGGAGGCGTACGCCGACCCGAAGATCACCCTGAAGAAGGAGTTCGGTGGCGACTACGAGGCCTTCTACTTCCAGTCGAAGTGCGGCCCCTTCGCCAACCCGACCTTCCGCTCCGCGTTCTCGAAGTCGATCGACCGCGAGGCGCTCTTCAAGCAGATCTACGTGCCGCTGGGCGGCGAGTCGCCGCTGCAGTGCGGCCCGATCGTCCCCGGCCCGTACTGCAATGGCGATGAGTTCGCCAACGCGTACGACCCGGCCGGTGCCGAGGCGTTGCTGACGGACGCCGGCTGGTCCAAGAACGCGGAAGGCTTCTGGGCCGACCCGTCGGGCAACGTCCCGGAGATCCGTTGGATCATCAACACGGGCAACACCCGTCGCGAGAACACCCAGGCGTACTTGATCCCGCTGCTCATCGCCGCCGGATTCAACGTGCGCGCGGACAACTGCGATGCGGCCTGCTACTTCCAGCAGCGGCTCCCGGCCCTCGACTACGACATGGCCATGTACATCAGCACGGCTCCGCCGGACCCTGCGTACCTGACCCCGTCGTTCACCTGTGACCAGATCCCGACCGAGGCCAACAACAACCAGGGTCAGAACTCGACCGGTTGGTGCAACGCCGAGGCCTCGGACCTGCTCCACCAGGCCGACTACGAGACCGACGACGCGGCTCGCGCGACGCTCATCAAGAGCGCGCTCACGCTCATGGCGGGCGACTCGATCTTGCTGCCGCTGTTCCAGTTCCCGAAGTCGGGCTTCTGGCGCACGGACAAGGTCGGCGGTCCGGTCGATGGCGAGCTGAACAACTACACGGCGTTCGTGAACAACCACCTCTGGACGGACCTCGATGGTGACGGCAAGGTCGTCATCGGCGCCGAGCAGTGGCCGGAGTGTCTGAACCCGATCACGGAGTGCGCAAACTCCTCGTGGATGGTGTGGACGACCGCGTTCCAGGTCATGCCTGGCGCGTACGCCACCACCAACGATGGGCGCTACGTGGTGACCAACCTGCTGGCCGGAGAGCCGACGGTCGTCATCAAGTAACGCGTCGCACGACACGCACGAACGGTGCGTGGGCTCGGTCCGCAAGGGTCGAGTCCACGCACCTTCGTCGCTTCTGGGGTGACGCTGGGCTCGCGGGGTAGCGTCGGCGCGTGCTGAGGTACGTGCTGCGCCGCGTCCTCTGGGCGATCCCGACGCTGCTGCTGATCACCTTCCTCGTGTACGTCGCGCTCCGCGCGGGCACCGATCCCCTGAAGAGTTACCTACGGATCAACCCGCGGGCGACGAAGGCCAAGATCGAGCAATACATCGAGGTCAACGGACTCGACCCCAACTACGTCAGGGGGTACTGGACGTGGCTCCGAAACTTCGTGTCGGGCAACTGGCCGCGCAGCATCAAGGGGTCGCGCGAGGTGTGGCCCCAGTTGAAGGACGCACTCGCCAACTCGTTGCGGCTCGGTGCGGCCGCCACGGTCGTTGGCATCTTCGTGGGGATCTTCGTCGGTGTCTACGCGGCGCTGAAGCCCGGAGGTCGTCGCGACGTGGCGGTCAACATGTCGGCGTTCATCGGCATCTCGATTCCGCCGTACGTGTCGGCGATAATCCTGCAGCTGCTGTTCGCCGTCTACTGGAGTCGATGGTTCGGCTCCACGCTGTTCCCCACGTCGGGGGTCTATCCGCCGGGTCAGAGCGGATTCGACCTGGGCCTGATGCTGAGGCACATGGTGCTGCCCACGCTCGTCGTCGCCATCCAGATCATCGCGGTGTACGCCCGCTACATGCGATCGTCGCTGCTCGACGTGCTCAACAGCGACTACATGCGCACGGCCCGGTCAAAGGGCATCAGCGAGCGCCGCGTGCTGGTGCGCCACGGCATGCGCAACGCGCTGATCCCCGTCGTGACGATCGCCGCACTCGACGTGGGGGCCATCGTGGGTGGCCTCATCATCACCGAGAACGTCTTCTCGTACCCCGGGATGGGCGTCTACTTCCTGTCCGCCTTCGGGCAGGGCGACTTTCCGTTGCTCATGCCCTGGATGGTCATCATCGTCGCGTCGGTACTGCTCTTCAACCTCGTGGCGGACATTGCCTACGCCTGGCTCGATCCGAGGATCCGTCTTGCCTGACGTCGCTCCCGACACGCCGGACCGGGTCGCTTCGGGTTCGGGTGCCGCGGGCGAACTGCTGCTCCCGACGGTGTCGCCGCGTCAGATGGCGTATCGGCGCTTCGTCACCCACCGGGCCGCCGTGGGGAGCGTCTTCATTCTCGCGCTCCTCGTGCTGTTCGTCGTGCTCTCGCCCCTCACCGCGCGCTACGGGGTCAACGAGGCGGTGAAGGAGCCGCCCAACTACTTCATCCCGCCGGGCGGCATCGCGTGGTTCGGCACCGACGACATCGGTCGCGACCTGTACAGCCGCCTGATCTACGGGGTGAGGGTGTCGCTCGTGATCGGCTTCTTCTCCGCGATCATCTCGGTGACCCTCGGGTGCCTCATCGGGGCCCTGGCGGGGTTCCGTGGCGGACGCTTCGACGACGTGGTGATGCGCGTGACGGACCTCTTCCTCGCGTTTCCGTTCCTCGTGACGCTCCTCGTGCTCCGCAATTTCCTTGGCGCGGTCGAATGGCTGCGGCCGGTCGTCGGCGACCTCTCGTCGATCCGCTTCATCATCGTGCTCTTCTCGATCTTCGGATGGATGAGCGTTGCCCGCATCGTGCGCGGACAGGTGCTGGCACTCAAGGAGCGGGAGTTCATCGAGGCGGCTCGCGCCGCCGGTGCGGACCGCTGGTGGGTGGTGCGGCGTCACCTGCTTCCGAACTCGGTGGGGCCGATCATGGTCGCGCTGAGCTTCGCGGTCGTGTCGGCGATCATCGGGGAGTCGACCCTCTCGTTCTTCGGCTACGGGCCGCAGCCCGGAGCCGGGGCGACGTCGCTCGGCCTGCTCGTGGCCGGCGCCAAGGGGGCCGTCAACACCGGCAACTGGTGGCTCGCCCTCTTTCCCTGCGGCGTACTCGCGCTGATCGCGCTGTGCGTCAACTTCGTCGGCGACGCCCTGCGCGACGCGACCGATCCGCGCCTCGACCGAGGTGAGGCATGAGCGCCGTCCTTCGGGTCCGTGATTTGCGGGTCACCTTCGCGACCCCGCTCGGCGACCTGGGGGCGGTGCGCGGCGTGGACCTCGACGTGAATGCGGGCGAGGTGCTCGGCGTCGTGGGGGAATCGGGATCGGGCAAGTCGGTGACGTTCCTCGCCGCGATGGGACTGCTGCCGGCGACGGCGAGCGTGCGCGGATCGGTGCAAGTGGACGGGATCGAGCTCGTGGGCGCCTCACCGCGCGAGCTGCGTCGCGTGCGCGGGCGCCTGATGTCGATGATCTTCCAGGATCCGCTCTCGGCCCTGAATCCCGTGCACCGCGTGGGCGCGCAGATCGCCGAGATGCTCCAAGCGCACCAGCAGATGGGCGACCGTGCGGCGGCGACGCGAGCGGTGGAGCTGCTCGAGCTGGTCGGGATCCCGCAGCCCGCCGACCGCGCGCGCCAGTACCCGCACGAGTTCTCGGGCGGCATGCGCCAACGCGTGGTCATCGCGATCGCGATGGCCAACCGCCCCAAGGTGCTCGTGGCCGACGAACCCACGACGGCCCTGGACGTCACGGTGCAGGCCCAGATCCTCGAGGTGATCCAGCGCGTGCAGGCCGAGACGGGGACGGCCGTGGTGCTCATCACCCACGACCTCGGGGTCGTCGCGCGGGTGTGCGACCGCGTGCAGGTGATGTACGCCGGTCGCAGCGTCGAGCGCGGTGACGTGCGTGCGCTGTTCGAGCGCCCGACGCACCCCTACACGCGCGGGCTGCTCGACTCGCTCCCGCGCGAGGGTCTCGAGCAGCTCACGCCCATCGCGGGATTCCCGCCCAACATGCTGCGACCCCCGTCGGGCTGTGCCTTCCGGGTGCGCTGTCCGCACGCGATCGAGGCCTGCGGGGGAGAGGTGCCGGACCTGCGGCCGGTCGGCGCCCAGGAGAGCGCCTGCATCAGGGCCTCCGAGCTTGCGAGCGCGGCGGGTGGGCGATGAACGCCCCCCTGCTACGCGTCGAGGGCCTCGTCAAGCACTTCGAGACGAAGCTCTCGTCGGGGGTGCGCCGGCGCCGGCGCGTCGTGCAGGCCGTGTCGGGCGTGTCGCTCGAGGTCGCGGCGGGCGAGACGCTCGGGCTGGTCGGGGAGTCGGGGTCGGGCAAGACGACGGTCGCGCGGTGCCTGCTGCGGCTCATCGAGCCGACGGCGGGCCGGGTGCGTTTCGACGGCAGGGATCTCGCGAGCCTCGGAGCCGAGGAACTGCGTCACCTGCGTCGGCGGATGCAGATCGTGTTCCAGGATCCGTTCGCGTCGCTGGATCCCAAGATGACGGTGGGCGCGTCGATCGCCGAGCCGCTCGTGGTGCAGGGCGTGCCGGGGGACCACGACGACAAGGTCGTGCACCTGCTACGGCTCGTCGGGCTGTCACCCGACCACGCGCGGCGCTTCCCGCACGAGTTCAGCGGGGGCCAGCGCCAGCGCATCGGCGTGGCGCGGGCGCTCGCGCTCGACCCGTCGCTCGTGGTGCTGGACGAGCCCGTATCGGCGCTGGACGTGAGCATCCAGGCCGGCGTCGTGAACCTCTTCGCCGACCTGCAGCGGCGGCTCGGGATGTCGTTCGTCTTCATCGCGCACGACCTGTCGGTGGTGCGGCACATCGCACACCGCGTGGCGGTGATGTACCTCGGGAAGATCGTGGAGATCGGCGCGACGGCGGCCGTATACGGGCGCCCGTCGCACCCGTACACGACGGCGCTGCTGTCGGCGGTGCCGGTGCCCGACCCCGCGCGCGAGCGTGCGCGCACGCGCATCGTGCTCGAGGGCGACGTGCCGTCCCCGGTGGATCCGCCGTCGGGGTGCCGATTCCGCACGCGCTGCTGGAAGGCCACGGACGTGTGCGCGGTGGAGGAGCCGCCGCTCACGGTGCGCGCCTCGGGGCAGGCCTCGGCCTGCCACCACCCCGAGGGGTAGGCGTTGCGTGGGCGTCGAGGCTCGTCGCGGTAGCGTCGTCGTCGTGCGCGAGGTCCTCATGTACGCGACGCTGGTCGTCAACGTGCTGTCACTCGCGGGGCTCGTGGCGGGCGTGCTGATGCACAGCGGTCGGGGAGGCGGGCTGTCCGACATGTTCGGCGGCGGTGGTGCCGCGGCGCTCGGGTCGGCGGCGGCGGAGCGCAATCTGAA
>Ga0233425_10001236_pt1 | contig 59100 bp, 60 predicted proteins | sample Watercolumn_Towu_2_FD_181712 | JGI IMG/M metagenome (GOLD analysis project Ga0233425, IMG submission 181712) | Freshwater microbial communities from Lake Towuti, South Sulawesi, Indonesia - Watercolumn_Towuti2014_140_MG | ecosystem: Environmental > Aquatic > Freshwater > Lake | place...
TGGAAAAATGGATTCCGGATCGAGTCCGGAATGACGAAGGTTTGAAAACGACCGAAGCACGACATTTCCAGCATCCCGCAGCCAGCATGACGAGAATTGAAGGACTGGAATCCACCCCAAAGCCGACGCAAAGAAGGGTCTTTCCTACATTATCCCGCTGTGTCAGCCTTCATCCCACGCTCTTACGTGGGGAATCAACGCGGCGAGGCGGGCGGGAGGCGTTCGGCAATCCCCCCGGTCCCAAACCGGCGACGCAATGGGCTGAACTTTCCTGAACTTTGAAAATCCATGCCGCGATGACCTGGCAAGGCATGGCAGCGTCCTGCCCCCGGCAGCCGCTTGCCTCTGGACGTCCCTGTCTCTGTCCCATATCCCCGCTAGGGGTCAGGGGAGGCGTCATGCAGCCACGGATGTCGGCGGCGGAGATCACGCAGCTTGAGTTGCAACTCGCGGGACGGGATTCGCTGCTCCAGTTCGGCTGCGGTAACGCGACGCTCGTCGCGGCGCGGCAGGTGCGCAAGATCGTCGCGGTCGACGGCGACGCCGCCTGGCTCGACGAAGTGGGGCAGAATCTGGCGCGCGCCGCGATCGATTTCACCCCCTTTCATGCCGATATCGGCCCGACGCGCGAGGGCGGTTATCCGGCCGACGCGGGCCGGGCGCGCGACTGGCCGCGCTATCATATCGATGTCTGGCGAAAGCTTGCGGGCAGCCCCGATGCGGTGCTGCTCGACGGCCGCTTTCGCGTCGCCTGCCTGTTGCAGTCGATCATCCACTGCAAGCCCGACTGCATCTTCCTGTTCCACCATTTCGTCGATCGCCCAGCCTATCAGGTGGTGACGCGCCACGTCGACGTGCTGGCGCGCGTCGATACGCTGGCGGTCCTGCGGACCAAGCCGCAGGTCGACGGCAAGGCGGTGCTGCACGACCTGTTCGACCATTTCTTCGTCGCGGATTGATCGGACGGATTGACCGGCGCCCCGGCGCTGCGGCATGGCGGCTTCCATGTTCACCGACCCGAAATTCACCGCGGCCCCGATGATCGAGACCGATCGCCTTCGCCTTCGCCCGACGCGCTTTTCGGACAAGGACGTCCATATCGCGATGTGGGCCGACGCGCGCGTCACGCGCTTCATCGGCGGCGAACCGCGCACGCCCGACGCCAGCTGGGGCAAGTTCCTGAGCTCGGCGGGGCTCTGGCCGGTGATGGGCTTCGGCTATTGGGTCTTCGCCGACCGCGCGAGCGATGCGCTCGTCGGCATGGGGGGCTTGAGCTACTTCTGCCGCGGCATTCCCGAGCTTGAGGATTGTCCCGAGGCGGGCTGGGCGTTCGACGCCGATCATTGGGGCGCCGGCTATGCGACCGAGGCGATGACCGCGGCGCTCGCATGGGCCGATGCGAACCTCGACGCCAGCGAAGTGCGCTGCATCATCGACCATGGCAACGCGGCGTCGGAGCGCGTATCGGCAAAGCTGGGCTTCCGGCGCATCGGCGACAGCGACGCGCTGGGGCATGTGGTGGCGATCTATTCGCGGCCGCGCGGGGGCTAGTCTATCCGTCGGAGAGCCGTGCGCCCCCGCGCAGGCGGGGGTCCATCATCGGCTGGTGCTAATTCGAACCGGCAGGAGATGGGTCCCCGCCTTCGCGGGGACACGCGGCTAAATTTTGCTGGCGTTAAGCCGCCTCGACCACCAGCACGCCGCCGTCGGCGCTGACGACGCGGACCTTCGCGCCTTCGGCCGTATCGGGCCCGTGCACCGGCCATTCGCCGTCGCCGACCCTGGCGCGGCCGCGGCCGTCCTCGATCGCCTTGGTCACCGTCAGCACCTCGCCGACGAGGCGGCCGCCGCGCTGGTTGAGGTGCGGGTCGGTGGTGGTGATCGGGTTCGCCTTCAGCCAGCGGCGTCCGCCGTAGAGCGCGACGAACGACAGGATCGCGAAGATCCCGAGCTGGAGCGGGATGCTCAGCGGCACGACCCAGGCGACGACACCCGTGACGACCGCCGCGGCGCCGATCCAGATCAGGAAAAAGCCCGGCGCGACGATCTCGGCGGCGGCGAGCAGCACGCCCAGCGAGAGCCACGCCCAATGCGGTTCCATATTGGCGATGAAGTCGGGCATGTCAGGCTCCCGTCTTGCGTTCGAGCGCGTCCCTGGCGAGTTCGCCGATGCCGCCGAGCGTGCCGATCAGCTGCGTCGCCTCGACCGGGAAGAGGATCGTCTTGCTGTTCGGGCTGGTCGCGAACTGGCTCACCGCCTCGACATATTTCTGCGCGATGAAGTAATTGATCGCCTGCGCGTTGCCGCTGGCGATCGCCTCGCTCACCATCTGCGTCGCTTTCGCTTCGGCCTCGGCTTCGCGCTCGCGGGCTTCGGCGTCGCGGAAGGCGGCTTCGCGGCGGCCCTCGGCCTCGAGGATCTGGCTCTGCTTTTGCCCCTCGGCGCGCAGGATCTCCGACGCCCTGCTGCCCTCCGCCTCGAGGATGTTGGCGCGCTTTTCGCGTTCGGCCTTCATCTGCCGCGCCATCGCGTTCGAGATGTCGGCGGGCGGACGGATGTCCTTGATCTCGACGCGGGTGATCTTGACCCCCCATGGCGTCGTCGCATCGTCGACGACGTGGAGCAGCCGCGTGTTGATCTCGTCGCGCTTCGACAGCGTTTCGTCGAGGTCCATCGAACCCATCACGGTGCGCAGGTTCGTCGTCGTCAGGTTCATGATCGAGAGATAAAGGTCGCTCACCTCATAGGCCGCCTTTGCGGCGTCGAGCACCTGGAAGAAGACGACGCCGTCGACCGCGACCATCGCATTGTCCTTGGTGATGATTTCCTGCCCCGGAATGTCGAGCACTTGCTCCATCATGTTCACCTTGCGCCCGACGCGGTCGAAGATCGGCATAATGAAGTTGAGGCCGGGCTGCGCGGTGTGGGTGAAGCGGCCGAAGCGTTCGATGGTGTAAGCATAGCCCTGCCGCACGGGCGTCAGCGCCCAGATCAGGAACACCAGGGCCAGAACCACCAGCGCGAGCGCGAATTCCATCGATCATCCCCTCTTGCAAGATTGCGTCGTTGCAAACCCGCTTCCTTATTGCGGCAATGCTGCGGGTGCGCCACAGAAAAGCGCATGACGACCGACGCCGCACCGCCCCGCTCGCTGCTCTATGTCCCCGGATCGAACGCGCGCGCGCTCGAAAAGGCCCATGGGCTCGCCGCCGACCTGCTGATCATCGACCTTGAGGATGCGGTACCCGCGGACCGCAAGATCGAGGCGCGCGAGGCGATGCGCCGCGCGGTCGAGGCGGGCTATCCCGGCAAGCGTATCGCGGTGCGCGTCAACGCGACCGGAAGCTGGGAGCAGGAGGCCGACATCACGGCGCTCTACGGCCTTGCGCTCGACGCGGTCGTGCTGCCGAAGGTCGATGCGGTCGCCGATCTGGATCCGGTGCGCGCGCTGGGCGTGCCGATCCTGGCGATGATCGAGACGCCGGCCGCCATCTATGCCGCGCGCGGCATTGCAGCGGACCCGGCCGTTGTGGGCCTGATCGCCGGTCTTAACGATCTGGCGCACGAATTGAAGCTGCCGGACGGCATGGACCGCAGCGCGATGAGCGTCGCGATCCAGACCATCGTGCTTGCGGCGCGCGCGGCCGGCGTCTGGGCGTTCGACGGCGTATATAACGCGCTCGACGATGCGGCGGGCTTCGCGGCGGAAGCGGCCGAGGGGCGGCGGCTCGGCTTCGACGGCAAGACGCTGATCCATCCGTCGCAGGTCGACCCGTGCAATGCGGCTTTCGCGCCGTCGGCACGCCAGATTGCCGAGGCCGAGGCGCTGGTCGCCGCTGCGACCGGCGGCGCGCAGCGGCACGAAGGGCGGATGATCGAGGATATGCATGTCGCGGCGGCGCGCGCGTTGCTGGAGCGGGCGGGGCGGTAGCGGCTGCCGTTCGTCGTTCGACGAACGCGCCTTGTCTGTCGGTGGCGGAAATGCCATGCGGCAGCCCCATGAAAATCACGAAATTCCGGGCCGCCATTGCGGCCGTCGCCCTTTTGGCCGTCGCTCCCGCCGTTTCCGCCGCTCCCGCCAAGCGCGACGCGCCGGTGACCGAGGCCGAACTCGCCGATCATATCAAGATCCTGTCGAGCGATGCCTTCGAAGGCCGTGGACCGGGCACCGAGGGCGAGGATCGCACGATCGCTTATGTCGTCGGCGAGTGGGCGAAGCTCGGGCTCGAACCCGTTCCGGGCAGCGCGACCCCCTGGCTGCAGGGCGTGCCGCTGGTCGAGACGCAGGCGACGGGCGGGACGGCCAGTTTCAGGGTGAACGGCAGCGATCCCGGCATCGGCGCAGACGGTGTGCTGCTGACCGGGCGCGATGCCCGGGTTTCGCTGGCGAACCTGCCGGTCGTGTTCGTCGGCTATGGCCTTGACGGCGCGGGCAGGGTCAATGCCGACGTCAACGGCAAGGTCGCCGTGATGCTCTATGACAATGCGCCTTTCGGCGAGAATCTTCCGCGCTATCGCGAACGGCGGCAGAAGCTGGCCGATGCGGGTGCGAGCGCGGTGCTGGTCGTTGCCACCGATGACGCATTATGGAGCCAGCTCCAGAGTTCAGTCGGCGGCAAAGCAACTCGCCTTGCTTCGGCCGCGCCGGGCGCACCCGTAACCGGCTTCCTGTCGCCCACGGCCGCCGATACGCTGTTCCGGAAGGCGGGACAGGATGGAGCCGCGCTTCGTGCCGCAGCGCAGGCGGCCGATTACAAGGGTGCGGCGCTGTCTGCGACCGCGGACTTCGCGACCACCTCGGTCGTGCGCGCTTATGAAAGCAACAATATCATCGCAAAGCTGCCGGGCGCGAAGCCGGACGGCAAGGCGGTGCTGTTTCTCGGCCATTGGGACCATCTCGGCATCTGCGCGCCGGACGATCCGCAGGACCGAATCTGCAACGGCGCGGTCGACAATGCCAGCGGGATCGCAGTGCTGCTGTCCGTGGCGAAGCGCCTCGCGAGCGGGAAGCGTCCCGACCGCGATATCTATTTCATGGCGACGACCGCCGAGGAAAAGGGCCTGCTCGGCGCGCACTGGTTCGCCGACCATCCGGTGGTGCCGCTCGCCGACATCACCGTCGCGCTCAACATCGATACGATTGCCATCTCGCCGCGCGGCACCCCCGTCGCGACGATCGGACGCGGCAAGCCCGCCTATGATGCGGTGGTGCGCGATGCGGCGACGAAGCTCGGCCGCAAGCTCGACGAGGACGGCGAAGCCGACGCCTTCGTCCAGCGACAGGACGGCTGGGCGCTCGGCGCGAAGGGCGTCACCTCGCTGATGGTCGGCGGCAGCTTCTCGGACATGCCGCTGCTCGAAAAATTCCTCGAAAGCGACTACCACGGCACCAGCGACGAATTTTCCGACAAGGTGCCGCTCGGCGGCGCGGCGGAGGATGCCGATCTGCACGTCGCGCTTGGGCGGGCGTTCGCCGACACGAAGCTGTGGCCGGGACAATAAGGGGTCGGAATGAAGGCGTGCGTCCCCGCGAAGGCGGGGATTCATCACCCGCCGCTGAGTTCGATACGAATGGAGATGGACCCCCGCCTTCTGCGGGGGAACACATCTCTATTTTGACTATTAGGCCGCCTGCCTGGCCCGGTCCGCCATTTCCTGATTGAGCATTTCGGCCAGCAGGAAAGCAAGCTCGAGGCTCTGCCCCGCGTTGAGGCGCGGATCGCAGTGCGTGTGATAGCGGTCGGCCAGATCCATCTGGGTCACATCCATCGCGCCGCCGGTGCATTCGGTGACATTCTGGCCGGTCATCTCGATATGGATGCCGCCGCCATGCGTTCCCTCGGCGCGGTGCACGGCGAAGAAGCCGCGCACTTCGGCGAGGATGCGTTCGAACGGCCGCGTCTTGTAGCCGTTGTTCGTCTTGATGACGTTGCCGTGCATCGGGTCGCACGACCAGACGACGGGATGCCCGGCGTCCTTCACCGCGCGGACGAGCTTGGGCAGATGCGCCTCGATCTTGTCATGGCCATAGCGGGTGATCAGCGTCATCCGGCCGGGGATGCGGTTCGGGTTCAGCGTGTCGAGCAGGCGCAGCAGCACGTCGGGCTCGAGGCTCGGGCCGCACTTCATGCCGATCGGATTGCCGACGCCGCGCAGATATTCGACATGCGCCGACCCCTCGAAGCGGGTGCGGTCGCCGATCCACAGAAAATGGCCCGACAGGCCGTACCAGCCGCCGGTCAGGCTGTCCTGCCGCGTCAGCGCCTGCTCATAGGGGAGCAGCAGCGCTTCGTGGCTGGTGTAGAAGCTGGTGCCCTTGATCTGCGGGACGGTTTCGGGGGTCACGCCGCACGCTTCCATGAAGGCGAGCGCCTCGGAAATCCGCGCAGCGGTTTCCTGATATTTCTTGGCCCACGGGCTGCGGTCCATGAAGTCGTGCGTCCAGGCGTTGACCTGGTGCAGATTGGCATAGCCGCCGCCGGCGAAGGCGCGCAGCAGGTTCAGTGTCGCCGCCGACTGGTTGTATGCCTTGACCATGCGCTGCGGATCGGGCGCGCGGCCCGCGGCCTCGAACGCGATGTCGTTGATGATGTCGCCGCGATAGCTCGGCAACTCGACGCCGTTCACCTCTTCCATGTCCGCCGAGCGCGGCTTCGCGAACTGGCCCGCCATGCGGCCGACCTTCACCACCGGCATTTTCGATGCGAAGGTGAGCACGACCGCCATCTGGAGCAGCACGCGGAAGGTGTCGCGGATGTTGTTCGGGTGGAATTCGGCAAAGCTCTCGGCGCAGTCGCCGCCCTGGAGCAGGAAGGCCTTGCCCTCGGCGACGCGGCCAAGGTCGGCGGTCAGGTCACGGGCCTCGCCCGCAAAGACGAGCGGCGGATAGCCGGCGAGTTCCTTCTCGGCCGCGGCGAGCGCCGCGTCGTCGCTGTAGGTCGGGAGCTGGCGGGCTTCGTGCGAGCGCCAGCTGTGCGGTTGCCATTGTTTCGTCATATCGACCGTCTTTTACGCCAGTTTCCATCCAAACGCGAATCACCCGCCGCCATGACGCTTATGTCCCCGGGAAGCAAGCGCGAGTGATATAATTAGCCGAAGAAGACATTTTGCGCAGGGAAGCTTTTCTCGTCTGTTGGAAAATGATAGTTTATTTCAGATTTTTGCAGCCGCCTGCCGATTTTTCATCAAGGCGTTGGGCAATCGGTAACGTTATCGGCCTAGTGGTCCGCTTGGGGACCGTACCGTAAAAGTCGTTGGATATGGCCAATTTCGATCCGGCCTGGTTCGGTTATGGGGCACTCGTCGCGTTGCTCGTCGCGAGCTTCGTGGCGCGGGTCAATCATGTCCGCCTCGGCCTCGCGATTGCTGCGCTCCTTGCGCTGCCGGTCGCACTCTATGGCTGGCGCGGAACGCTGTTCACGCTGCTGATCCTCGCGATCCTTCTCGTGAACCTCGGTCTGATCGCGCGGCTGTGGTGGCAGGGTTCGCAGACCCGCTTCTCGCGCGAGGAGCAGGAGTTGCGCGATCTCCATTTCCAGGGACTGCCGCCCGCGACCGCGCGCACGCTGATCGACCAGGGATTCTGGATTTCGGCCAGGCGCGGCGAAGTGCTGATCCGCGAAAATGAAGCCGCTCCCTGCCTTTTCTATCTTGCCGAGGGGCGGGCGGCGATCCGCCGCGACGGCGCCGACGTCGGCGCGCTTGCCGACGGCGCGCTGATCGGCGAGGCGACGGTGCTCGACGGCACCCACGCGACGGGAACCGTCGTGCTGACCAGCAACGCGCGGCTGTGGTTCATCCCCGCTGCCGGGCTGCGCGCCTATCTGGGGACGCATCCCGATGTCGCGGGGGCGCTCCACGAGGGCTTCGCGCGTGCGCTCCGCGGAAAGCTGGCAAGCGCGAATGGCCGCATTGCAGGCGCCGCGTCGCTGTCCTAGGGTCGCTGCCTTCGATCTGTAATCGGCAGGCTCTACGCGGCGCTCATGACACTGACACTCTATGGCATCCCCAACTGCGACACGGTCAAAAAGGCGCGCCGCTGGCTCGACGATCACGGCGTCGCATATGAATTTCACGATTATCGCAAGGACGGGCTCGACGCGGCGCGGCTGCAGGGCTGGATCGACGCGCTTGGCTGGGAGAAACTGCTCAACCGGAGCGGCACGACCTTTCGCAAGCTGCCCGAAGCTGCGAAGGAAGGGCTGGGCGCCACATCGGCGATGGCGCTGATGCTCGACCAACCCGCGATGATCCGCCGCCCGCTCGTCGATGCCGACGGCGATCTCAGCGTCGGATTTTCGGCCGACGACTGGCAGCGGCGTTTTGCATGATCCGCTGGCTCGCTGCGCTGCTCGCGCTGTCGCTGGCCGGATGCGGGGCTGATCCCGTGGCGGCCGAACCTACGCTCGACGGCCAACCGCCGATCGTCATCGCGCATCGCGGCGCGTCGGGCGAACGGCCCGAACATACGCTGGCGAGCTACCGCCTGGCGATCGCGCTTGGCGCCGACTTTATCGAGCCCGATCTTGTGCTCACCAAGGACGGCGTCCTCGTCGCGCGGCACGAGAACGAGATTTCGGAGACGACCGATGTCGCCGATCATCCCGAATTCGCGGACCGCAAGGCGACGAAGACGATCGACGGCAAGCCGGTGACGGGCTGGTTCACAGAGGATTTCACGCTCGCCGAACTCAAGACGCTGCGCGCGAAGGAGCGGTTGCCGCAGCTTCGCGGCACCGCGCACGACGGCGAATATGACATCCCGACCTTCGCCGAAATCCTCGACCTGCTGGCCGAGACCAACAAGAGCCGGGTGAAGCCGGTGGGCGTCTATCCCGAAACCAAGCATCCGACCTATTTCGCGTCGATCGGCCTGCCGCACGAGCCGCCCTTGCTCGCGATTCTCGACCGATATGGCTATCGCGGCCGCAAGGCGCCGGTGTTCATCCAGAGCTTCGAAGTTGCCAACCTGAAGGCGATCCGCACGAAGAGCGACCTGCCGCTGATCCAGTTGATGGACGCCGAGGGCGGTCCCGCCGACGATCCGAAGCTCACTTATGCCGCGATGGCGACGCCGGCGGGGCTGAAGGCGGTCGCCGCCTACGCCGACGGGATCGGGCCATACAAGGAAATGATCATTCCGCGGAGCGCGCTCGGCACGATGGGCGACCCGACGAACCTGGTCCGCGACGCCCATGCCGTGGGCCTCAAGGTCCACCCCTGGACGTTCCGCCGCGAGAATTATTTCCTGCCGCTCGCCGACAAGGGCGGGCTCGATCCCGCAGGGCACGGCGATCTCGCCGCCGAGGTTCGTGCCTATCTCGCGGCCGGTATCGATGGCCTGTTCAGCGACAATCCGCGCGAGGCGGTCCCCGCGGTGAAGGCGGGCGAGGGGAAATGACGGCCGGGGGGGTGCGGGCTGCGGTTCGGTACTCCCGATGGACGGGCGGATAAGATTGGCAAAGCGGGGCGCATCGGCTAGACCCCCGCGCCATGTCCACGCTCCCCAAAACGCTCACGCTCGACACGTCGACGAGCCGCGCCAATCCGACCCCGCAGCCGATGAAGCGCCTGACGGTGCCGCGCATCCGCCAGCGCAAGGGCGGCGAGCCGATCGTGATGCTCACCGCCTACACCGTCCGCATGGCGCAGTTGCTCGACCCGCATTGCGACATGCTGCTCGTCGGCGATTCGCTCGCCCAGGTGATCTATGGCCTGCCGCATACGGTCGGCGTGACGATGGACATGATGGCGCTGCACGGCGCTGCGGTCGTGCGCGGCAGCTATCATGCAGCGGTGATCGTCGACATGCCCTTCGGCAGTTACGAGGGCAGCCCGCAGCAGGCGTTCGACAATGCCGCGCGCCTGCTCAAGGAAACCGGCGCGGCGGCGGTGAAGGTCGAGGGCGGCAAGGTGCTGGCCCCGACGATCGAATTCCTCACCCAGCGCGGCATCCCGGTGATGGGGCACGTCGGGCTGACGCCGCAGGCGGTCAATATCCTCGGCGGCTATGGCGTGCGCGGCAAGAGCGAGGAGGAAGCGCGATCGATCGTCGAGGACGCGGTCGCGGTGGCGCAGGCGGGCGCTTTTTCGATCGTCATCGAGGGCGTGCTCGAATCGATCGCGATCGAGATCACGAACAAGGTTGCCTGCCCGACGATCGGCATCGGCGCCTCGGCGCAATGCGACGGGCAGGTGCTGGTCACCGACGACATGCTCGGCATGTTCGAACGCGTCCCCAAATTCGTCAAACGCTATGGAACTTTGTCGGGCGCGGTTACCGATGCCGTGAAGGATTATGCTGACGAAGTCAGGTCCCGTTCATTCCCGACGGGGGATCAGATTTACGAAGGATGAGACGCCGAGTGAAACACTTGGCCTTTGTCGGCGCCGCCGCTAAGGAAGCGGCCGGCGGGCGCGGCTCATGCGACGTCGGCGCTGGTTTATGGAGGTTTGATTGGCCCTGAGCCCGACGAACAACAATGCGGCGCTGCTGCAGGAAGTCGATGAGGCGGTCCGCAAGGATCAGCTCGACACGATCATGCAGCGCTTCGGCCGCTGGATCGTTGCGGGCGTGATCGCGGCGCTGCTCGCTTTCGGCGGTTACCTCTATTGGGGCCATCGGCAGGAGGTCGCGCGCGGCGAAAAAGCCGAAGAACTGCTGGCGGCGTTCGACAAGGTGGCGAGCGGCCAGCCGTCGGCGGCGGCTGCGGCGCTGAAGACGCTGGAGGGCGAGGGCGATCCCGCGTACCGCGCTGCCGCGCTGCTCGAACAGTCGAACCTGAAGGCGCAGGCGGGCGACATCAAGGGCGCCGCCGCGCTCGTCGCAAAGGTCGCTGCAGACACGAAGCTCGACCAGTCGCTGCGCGACATGGCGCTGATCCGCCAGACCGCACTCGAATTCGACACGCTGAAGCCCGAAGCGGTCATCGCGCGGCTGAAGCCGATCGTCGATGCGAAGGATCCGGCGTCGAGCTGGTTCCCGAGCGCTGCCGAACTCAGCGCTGCGGCCTATTACCAGCAAGGCAAGTTCGACGAGGCGGGCAAGCTGTACGGCCGGATCGCCAGGACGCCGCAAATTTCGAAATCGCTGCAGTCGCGCGCCGTCCAGATGGCGGGAATGCTCGGCGTCGATGCGGTCGCCGACCGCGCGGCAGCGAGCATCGCGGCCGATGCGAAGCGGGTGGCAGAACGTGTCGCCGCAAACCGGAAAGGCACGCCGGACGCAGCGGCGGCCGCAACGAGCGAGGAAGCCAAGTAAATGCGGAAACTTCACTATGTGGCGGGCGCGATGCTGATTGCGCTGCCGCTGGCGGGCTGCGGTGCGTTCAAGGGTAATGGCGGTCCCAAGACCCCGACAGTCGGCCAGCGCGTGTCGATCCTGTCGAACGACAACAGTATCAAGGTCGATCCCGCCACCGAGTCGGTCGCGGTCGTGCTGCCCGAGCCGGTCGTGAATCCGAACTGGGCGCAATCGGGCGGCAACGCTTCCAAATCGATGGGCCATCCCGCGCTCGGCGCGGCGCGCACCAAGATATGGGAAGCCAGCATCGCGGGCAGCAACAACAAGCAGCGTCTCGCCGCTTCGCCGGTGATCGCCGACAACCGCCTGTTCGTCGTCGATACCGATGCGGTCGTTTCGGCCTTTGCCGCCGATACCGGCACGAAGCTGTGGAGCGTGTCGATCGGCAGCACGGGCAAGGATTTCAAGAATTCGCTGTTCGGCGGGGGCGCGGCGGTCGATGGCACCACCGTCTATGCCACCAGCGGCTCGGGCGACGTGGCCGCGCTGAACGCCACCGACGGTTCGGTGCTGTGGAAGGCGAAGCCTGCGGGTCCGCTGCGCGGCGCGCCGACGGTCGCTTTCGGCGGGGTCTATGTGATCAGCCAGGATAACCAGATCTTCGCGCTCAACGCCGCGAACGGCGCGGTGCAGTGGCAGGCGACGGCGTCGCTCGAGGCGGGCAGCATCTTCGGCGCGGGGTCGCCGGCGGCGGCGCAGGGCACGATCGTCGCCGGCTATTCGTCGGGCGAGGTGCAGGCCTATCGCTACGAGAATGGCCGCGATCTTTGGGAAGATGCGCTCGCGCGCACCTCGATGGCGCTGTCGGTGTCGACCCTGTCGGACGTCGACGCCGACCCGGTGATCGACCGCGGCCGCGTCTTCGCGCTCGGTCAGGGCGGCCGCATGGCGAGCTATGAGCTCGTGACCGGCCAGCGCAGCTGGGAAATCTCGATCGCCGGCATCTCGACGCCCTATGTGGTCGGCGAGTGGGTCTATGCGATGACCGACGACGGCAAGCTGCTCTGCGTTGCGCGCGGCAGCGGCAAGGTCCGCTGGCTCCAGCAACTCGCGCGCTTCCGCGTCGAGACCGAGAAGAAGAAGAAGGACCCGATCCGCTGGACCGGCCCCATATTGGCGGGCGGGCGCCTGATCGCGGTGAACAGCGAGGGCCAGCTCGTCGAATTCTCGCCGACCGATGGATCGACGATCGCGACGACCGAATTCAAGGCGCCGCTGTCGCAGTCGCCGGTGGTCGCGAACAATATCTTGTATATTTTGGCAGACGACGGGCGCATCACGGCCTGGCGCTGACAAGCGTCCGGGCCGGGGCGGCCCGGATAATACAGGGATATAAGCCATGTCGCGACCCGCGACGATCGCCATTGTCGGCCGGCCCAATGTCGGCAAATCGACGCTGTTCAACCGGCTTGTCGGCAAGCGCCTCGCGCTCGTCGACGACCAGCCGGGGGTGACGCGCGACCGGCGCGAGGGCGACGGCAAGCTGCTCGGTCTCGAATTCCTGATCGTCGACACCGCGGGGTTCGAGGATCAGGACGCAGCGACGCTGCCGGGGCGGATGCGCGTCCAGACCGAAAAGGCGGTGCGCGAGGCCGACGCCGCGTTGTTTCTGATCGACGCGCGCGCGGGCGTAATGCCGCTCGACGAGGAAATCGCGCGCTGGCTGCGCAGCGAGGACACCCCGATCATCCTCTGCGCGAACAAGGCCGAAGGCAAGCAGGGCGAGACAGGGCTGATGGAGGCCTACAGCCTCGGCTTCGACAATGTCCTCGCGCTCAGCGCCGAACATGGCGAGGGGCTGGTCGACCTGTTCGATGCGCTGCGTCCGATCGTTGAGCCGTTCATGGACGCGGACGAAGAAGAGGCGGTGGACGCCGACGACGAGGACGCGCCGCTCGGTCCGCTCAAGCTCGCCATCGTCGGACGCCCGAATGCGGGCAAATCGACCTTGATCAACCGCATGATCGGCGAGGACCGCCTGATCACCGGGCCCGAAGCCGGGATCACGCGCGATTCGATCCGCGTCGACTGGCAATGGGAAAAGGATGGCGAGGTCCATCCGATCCAGCTGTTCGACACCGCCGGGATGCGCAAGCGCGCGAAGGTGCAGGACAAGCTGGAAAAATTGTCGGTCGCCGATGCGCTCCATGCGGTCGACTTCGCGGAGGTCGTCGTGCTGCTTCTTGACGCCACAAAGGGGCTCGAGGCACAGGACCTGCGCATTGCCGACCGCGTGATCGAGGAAGGGCGCGGGCTGATCGTCGCGCTCAACAAATGGGATGTCGCCGAAGACCCCTCGTCGCTGTTCAACGGCGTGCGCGCGGCGCTCGACGACGGGCTGTCGCAGATCAAGGGCGTGCCGCTGCTCAGCATCTCGGGCGCGACGGGGAAGGGGATCGACACGCTGGTGCGCGTGGCTTTCGAACAGCGGGCGATCTGGACCAGCCGCGTCTCGACCGCGAAGCTCAACCGCTGGTTCGAACGCGCGGTCGAGGCGAACCCTCCGCCCGCGCCCGGCGGCAAGCGGATCAAGCTGCGCTATATGACGCAGGCGCGCACGCGCCCGCCGACGTTCGTCGTCTTCGGCAGCCGCACCGACGCGCTTCCGGCAAGCTATCAGCGTTACCTGACCAACGGGATGCGCAAGGAGCTGGGCTTCCAGGGGGTGCCGATCCGCCTCAATTTCCGTAACACACGCAATCCCTATGACGATTGAGCTCGCCCGGGATGCGGCGAGCGTCGTCGTCGATGCGCGCGGCATGCGTTGCCCGTGGCCCGCGTTGCGGCTCGCGCGGGCGATGCGCGGCGCGCGCGACGTGCTGTTGCTCGCCGACGACCCGCAGGCAGGGCGCGAAGCCGCGGCGCTGGCCGCCGAACATGGCTGGACTCTCGAAGCCGCCGGGGAAGCCGGCTGGCGCGCGCGCCGCGACTGACCCAAAACGGGGCGGCTTTCGTGCGCCCGCCGGATCAGCGTAACCTCTTTTTTACCGACTTTGGCGCATGGTGCGGCCCGGGACCAAGACCGAGCTGAATACCGAGGGACGCAACGTTGGACGAGATCCTGGTCGATTGGAACGAATTCCGCGCGACGCGCACCCAGTTGGGGGCGGCGTTCGTGCGTATTCTTGGCTATTTTCGCGAGGATGGCATCAAGTCGGTCGCCGCGATCGAAGAGGCGATGCGGGCCCGCGACGCGCGCGGGCTCGTGATGCCCGCGCACACGCTGAAGAGCGAAGCGCGCCAGTTCGGCGCCGAACGCCTTGGCGCGCTGTCCGAGGACATCGAGATGTTCGGGCGCCACTGCGTCGAGGCGCAGATCAGCCCCGAGGAATATCTGCCGCGCGTCGTCACGCTGCGCCCGCTGTTCGAGGAAACGCTGGAAGCGCTGGAACGCGAAGCGAACCCGCTCGTGCAGCGCCGCCCGTCGACCTTCGGCCGCGCCGCCAGCGCTTAAGCCCGCGCGGCTTTCCGCATCGGTTGTATCTGTCGCCGCGACAGGCTGCGCCAGATCCATTCGAGCGGGCCATAGTTGAAACGGTCGAGCCAAGGCTTCGACCATAGCAGCATCGCCGCCCACATGCCGAAGCAGAAGAGATAAAGCGCGGCGCGCCCGACGGTGCCGTACAGGCCGAAACCATAGCCGTAGAAGATCGTCGTCATCACGATCGAGCTGGTGAGGTAATTGGTGAAGGCCATCCGCCCCGTCGCCGCCAGCCGCGCGCGCACCGCGTCGCTCGCGGCGGTCTTGATCAGCAGCATGATCAGCGCCGCCCAGCCGATCGTCATCGCGACGTCGAATGGCACCGACAACGACAGCGAGGCGCCGAAGGTCGAGACCGCGCTGAATCCGCTGGCGACCTGATAATAGGCGAGGGCGATCAGTGGGGGGATGCCGATCAGGAAGCCGCGGACCGCCCATTTGCGGTAGCGCGCCGCCTCCCATTCGCCGGTCAGCATCCGCGATTTGAACAGCGCCATGCCGACCAGCATCAGCCCCATCGTCTCCCACAGGAACATAAGCGCCTGGACGAACGGCTCGGCCGCGTGTTCGCCGAGCTTGGCAGCGACGATGCCGCCATAGCCGCCGAGATGGACGGCAACATCCTTCGCATAGCTTGCCGCGCCGGGGCCCATGTCGGCGTTCATCCTGGCAAGGTCGTCGGCCAGCCCGGAGGCGACAACGGGCGGCAGATGGCCCGTTTCGGCGAGCAGGAACATCAGCCAGCCGGAGGCGAGCAGGCCGATCCCGACGAGAAAGAAGCCGACCGCCCAGCGCAGGAGCGCTTTCACCGACAGGTTGCGGAAGGCAAAGAGCAGCAGGCCGCACACCGCATAGAGGAACAATATATCGCCGAACCAGATGAAATAATAATGGATGAGCCCGAAGATCGCGAGCCAGATCATCCGCGCATAATGGGCCTCGGCCGCGCTGCGCCCGTTCGCCGCGGCGCTCTGGATCACCAGCAGCGTGCTTGCGCCGAACAACATCGAGAACAGCCCGCGCATCTTCGAATCGATGAAAACGAAGTTGAAGAACCAGGTCGCGAGATCGAGATTTCCGACCGGGCCACCGGCGACAGGGTTGACGTAAGCCGCAAAGGGAGCGGCGAAGGCGACGATGTTCATCGCCAGAATCCCCATTACCGCGACCCCGCGAATGGCGTCGAGGCTTTCGTAGCGCCCTGTGGCTGCGCGCGTGTCCATGCCCGTTTCCCCTTCGCCCGGACAGCAGGGGTATCGTGCGGGCGGGAAGGCGTCGAGGGGTTTCTTGGCGACCGTTAAACGGTTATTGACATCTATGTCAGTAATGCTATTTCGACAGCATCAGATGATTCGCCCGAGTTCGCAAACGAGAGCCGCCATGACCCCGACCATCTTCTCCCATCCCGATCGCCAGCCTGCGAAGTTCCGCCCGTTCAAGGCGTTCGGCCACTTCCGCAAGCTGATCAAGGACAAGGAAGACACCGAGCAGGTCTTCCACATCTTCGAGAGCCTGCCGCGCAAGGGCTTCATCGACGATGCGCGTGCCTTTGTCGAAAGCGACCTCGGCAGGCGGTTGATGGAAAGCGAGCCCTATCTCCCCGACCTGCTCGACGACCATGGCTGGATCGACGCCCTTCCCGAGGGCACGGTGGGTCACGCCTATGTAACCTTCATGCGCCGCGAAGGCCTGTCGGCCGCTGGTCTTGTCGCCGAAGCCGATAAGATGGGCCGTCCCAAGTTCGACGACCAGCTCCAATGGTATGCGAACCGCCTGCGCGATACGCACGATCTGTTCCACATCCTGACCGGTTATGGCCGCGACGCACTCGGCGAGCAGTGCGTGCTCGGCTTCACCTATGGGCAGACCGGCAACTACGGCAATTTCTTCATCGCCTACGCCGGCGGCTATGAACTCAAGCGCAGCGTCAAGGGCGATGCGCCGGTGATGGGCGCGATCCGGCAGGGTCAGCGCCACGGCAAGGCGTCGAAGCCGATCATCGAGCAGGACATCCGTTCGCTCCTTGCAGAACCGCTCGAAGCCGCCCGCGCGCGCCTCGGCATCGGCGAGCCGACGCTGTATCAGGAAGCGCACCGGGCGTACCGCAGCCGCGGCATCGACCCGTACAACTTCCTTGCGGCGAAAGCCGCGATGGCCTGAGCCGGATCCTCCCCTTGGCGAAGCGATGGGGAGGGGGACCGCCGCCGTAGGCGGTGGTGGAGGGGTTCTAGCGCTCGGTACAGAGCCTGACGATGCTTTCTGCGACAGCAGCTGGGTCGGCGAGGACGTCTTCTGCGGGGATACGCAGTTTGCCGATTCCTTGCGCATTCAACCATTGGTCTCGTTCTTCGTCGCGCATGGGCCTGTCGCCCATACCATGACCGATACCATCGATCTCGATCGCAAGTTTCAGTTCCAAAACATAGAAATCGAGCAGGTAGCGCCCAATCGGGTGTTGGCGCCGCAATTTGATGTCATTCGCCTGCTTCCCGAGAAGCTACCATAGCGACACTTCGGGCGCCGACATTTTGCGGCGGAGCCTTCGGGCGCTCTTATAGGTGTGGTTGCTTGCCGGCACGCTCCACCCCTCCACCACGCCCTTCGGGCGCGGTCCCCCTCCCCAACGCTTCGCGAAGGGGAGGATCTATCTCAGCTTTGCGATCAGCGCCTGCGCCGCGGCGGGGTTGCGGACCTTGGCGCCCGAAATGAAGAAGAGAAAGACGTCGCGGCCCCCCTTGGCCCAGTCCTTCGCCTGCTTCGCCCAACCTTCCAGCGCCGCCTCGGTGTAGCCGGTCTCGACATCTTCTTGGCTACGCTGGAGCCGCGCATAGGTGAAGTCGGCGGTCTGCTCTTCTATGCAGGGAAATTCGTCGCTGTCGGCATAGACCACTGCCATGTTGCGTTGGCGCAGCATGTCTATGAACGCCGGATCGCGGAAGCTCTCGTGGCGCACCTCGATCGCATGGCGCAATTTCAGGCCGTCCTGCGCCTCGGGGAGCAGGTCGAGGAAACCCGCGAAATCGTCGCGGTCGAACTTCTTCGTCGCCATGAACTGCCAGTGGATCGGCCCGAGCCGATCGCCGAGGCGTGTGAGCCCCTGCGTCAGGAATTTCTCGATCGATGCGGCGCCTTCGGCCAGCACCTTGCGGTTGGTGGTGAAGCGCGAGGCCTTGACGCTGAACTTGAAGCCGTCGGGAACCGCGGCCGCCCAGCCCGCAAACGTCTCGGGCTTCTGGCTGCTGTAATAGGTGCCGTTGATCTCGATCCCGGTGAGGTGCTGGCCGGCATATTCGAGCTCGCGCTTCTGCGGCAGGCCGGCGGGATAGAAAGGGCCGCGCCAGGGTTCGAAGGTCCAGCCGCCGATGCCGATGTGGATGCTCATGGACCTCTCAACTCCGTGCCAAATAGCCGTTCGTCATTGCGAGAAGCCGCAGGCGACGAAGCAATCTCCAGCTATCGCCGCGAATGGACGATGGCTGGAGATTGCTTCGCTACGCTCGCAATGACGGATTAGGCAAGCGCCGCATCCGCCCCCATCAGGTTCGGGAAGAACCCCTCATGCGCTTCGCGCAGTTCGGCCAGCGTCACCTGATGGTCGCTTTCGGGCAGCTCGAAGACGATGCGGCCCTTGATCGTGCGGCCCACCGGATCGACCGGCACGTCGGCGCGCCCCGCGGCGTCGAGGAAATCGGCGAGGCAGGTGTCGCAGACGGTGACCAGATACAGCCCCTGATCCTCGCCGAAGAAGCTCTCGGCGACGCCGAAGGGCTGTTCTTCGCTCACCAGCACACCGATGTTCGACTTCAGCGCCATTTCGGCGAGCGCGACCGCGATGCCGCCGTCCGAAACGTCGTGGCAGGCGGTGATCCAGCCCGCATTGATCGCGGCCCGGATGAAATCGCCGGTGCGCTTTTCGGCGCGCAGGTCGACGGGCGGCGGCGGGCCTTCCTCGCGGCCGTGGATTTCGCGCAGCCACACCGACTGGCCGAGATGGCCGGCGCGTTCGCCGACCGCGAGCACAATGTCGCCGGTGCGCTTGAAGCCGATGCCGACGGCGCGTTTCAGGTCCTCGATCACGCCGACGCCGCCGATCGCGGGGGTGGGCAGGATCGCGCTGCCGCCGCCGGTCGCCTTGCTTTCGTTGTAAAGGCTGACGTTGCCCGAGACGATCGGATAGTCGAGCGCGATACACGCCTGCGCCATGCCGTCGAGACAGCCGACGATCTGCCCCATGATTTCGGGGCGCTGCGGGTTGGCGAAGTTGAGGCAATTGGTGATCGCGAGCGGCGTGGCGCCGACCGCGGTGATGTTGCGCCAGGTTTCGGCGACCGCCTGCTTGCCGCCCTCGACCGGGTTGGCGTAGCAATAGCGCGGGGTGCAGTCGGTGCTCATCGCGAGCGCGCGATTGGTGCCATGGATGCGGACGAGCGCGGCGTCGCCGCCGGTCTGCACCGTGTCGGCGCCGACCTGGCTGTCATATTGTTCCCAGATCCAGCGGCGGCTGGCGATGTCGGGGGTGCCCATCAGCGTCTTGAGATCGGCGGCGACGTCCTTCGTCTCGGGCACGTTGGTGAGTTCGGGCTGTTTCGGTGTCGGCACATGCGGGCGGTCATAGAGCGGCGCGTCGTCGGCGAGCGGCGCGAGCGGGATGTCGCAGACGATCTCGCCATGATGCTCCAGCACCATGCGGCCGGTGTCGGTGACGGTACCGATTACCGCGAAGTCGAGTTCCCATTTGTGGAAGATCGCTTTCGCAAACTCTTCCTTGCCGGGCTTCAGCACCATCAGCATGCGTTCCTGGCTCTCGGACAGCATCATCTCATAGGCGGTCATGCCGGTTTCGCGCTGCGGCACGTCGTCCATCTTGAGGTGGAGGCCGACGCCGCCCTTCGACGCCATCTCGACCGACGACGACGTCAGCCCCGCGGCGCCCATGTCCTGGATCGCGACGATGGCGTCCGACGCCATCAGTTCGAGGCACGCCTCGATCAGCAGCTTTTCGGTGAAGGGATCGCCGACTTGTACCGTGGGGCGCTTCTCTTCGGCATCCTCGCCGAAGTCGGCCGACGCCATGGTCGCGCCATGGATGCCGTCGCGGCCGGTCTTCGAGCCGACATAGACGATCGGGTTGCCGACGCCCGATGCGGCCGAATAGAAGATCTTGTCCTGCTCGGCGACGCCGACGGTCATCGCGTTGACGAGGATGTTGCCGTCATAGGCCTTGTGGAAATTGACCTCGCCGCCGACCGTCGGCACGCCGACGCAATTGCCGTAACCGCCGATGCCGTGGACGACGCCCGAGATGAGATGCTTCATCTTCGGATGGTCGGGGCGGCCGAAACGCAGCGCGTTGAGGTTCGCGACCGGGCGCGCGCCCATGGTGAAGACGTCGCGCAAAATGCCGCCGACGCCGGTCGCCGCACCCTGATAGGGTTCGATGTACGACGGGTGGTTGTGGCTCTCCATCTTGAAGATCGCGGCGAGCTTCTTGCCGTCCGGTCCTTCGCCGATGTCGATGACGCCGGCATTTTCGCCGGGCCCGCAGATCACCCAAGGCGCTTCGGTGGGCAGTTTCTTCAGATGGATGCGCGAGCTTTTATAGCTGCAATGCTCGGACCACATGACCGAGAAGATGCCGAGCTCGACAAGGTTCGGTTCGCGCCCGAGCGCGGCGAGGACGCGCTCATATTCTTCCGGCGACAGGCCGTGTTCGGCGACGATCTCGGGAGTGATGACGGAGGCGGGCGCGGCTGCTGTCTGAGTCATGGCGCGCCTTTAGCGCCGCACACCCGAAACGAACAGACCCCATGATGCGAAAACATCATGGGGTCTGCGGTCGAAGAGGGCTAGCGCGCGGCGAGCGTCGTTGCGGCTTTGGTCAGCGGCTTCACGTCGCGGAGCGCGAAGCTGACCTGTTGCGAGCCGATGGTGCCGCGGACGCGATGTTCGCCGACGCGCAGCTTGAACGGCTTGCCGGTCTTTTCCTCCACGCCGCTGATCACGCGATAACCGTCGACCTCGGTCACCGTATAGGCATAGACGCGCCCCTGATGCTCGAAGCGCTGCTCTTGGGCATGCGCGGCGGCGGGTGTCAGCGCGAACAGGGCGAGGGCCGGAACGAGAATCTTTTTCATGGTGCAAGTCCTTGTTGATGAGACAAAACTTGCCTTCGAGCCCCTCTCTTCTTGTGCAATGCAGCATGACTTGCCGGATGCGCCCCAGCAATTGCAAAAAGCGGAATCGTGATTGCGGAAAGGCGAAAGGGTCAGGCGCCGCGCGGCAGCAGGGCGAGCACCAGACAGGCCGCCGCGCCCGCTGCGATGCCGGTGGCGACGGTCCCCCACGCAATGTCCATCAGCGTGACTTTGGTCGACCAGACCCGCATCGTCGCCTGATTGGTGAGGTCGTAGGTCATATAGCAGAAGAAGCCGAACAACGCGCCATATTGGGCCGCGATTGGCCATCGCCCTGCCGCGAGCGCGGGCTGCACCGCAAAAATCTGGATGCCCAGAATGTAGAGCACGTAGAAGATGAGCGCCGGGGCAGGGCGCCATCCGTCCATTAGCAACTCGCCGATCTCTGGCCGGTAGAGCTTCGGCCCGACCTTCGTGAGCCAGATCGCATCAAGGGCGCCGAAGATCAGTGCGGTGGCAATATAGGCGGCGAGCGGTTGCATGCTCAATCGGCCGCCGACGCAAGGGTTCGATTGGCGCCCGCCCATGCGGCGGTCGCCGCAAGCAGGGCATAGGCCTCGATCATCGTCGCCGGAATCGCGAGCGAATAGACGCGTTCCTTCGGCCCGAACCAGTCGATCGTCTGGAAGAGCAGCAGGAGGCCGGCGAGAATTCCCAACCGGATATTTCCCGACGGCGTCTGTGTGCGGTGCGTATAATAGGCGAGCGCAGCGCCGATCAGCAGAAGCTCAAGCGGCATCGCGACGAGCGGATGGTTCCAGAGCCCGAGCCCCAGCTTCGGCCGCGCCCCGTAGAGCGTCAGGTCCGGTATATGGACGACAAGATCGATGAACCAGTGCGAAAGCACCACCAGCGCCGCGCCGATGGCGGCCGCCTTGCGCCGTGTGACGGCCCACACGAGCAGCCCGAAAATCTTGGCCCAGATGATCGCGCCGAGCAGGCTGTGCGTATAGGGCATGTGGTGGAGGTCCATCGGGTTCATCGCGGTGATCCCCGGAACGATCCGCATCGCCTCGATCCCCGGTATCAGAAGCACGGCGAAACCGATGTCGACCAGCTGTGCGGCGACGAACAGGGTGCCGAGCCCCGCGGCGCTCGGCCGGGCGGCGGCGACGAGCGCCGGTGCATAGTGCCCGATGAACATGAACGCGATGCTATCGCGGCGCCGGGCGACGTCAAGCTCGACCGCACTTGACCATCGGGGGGCGAAGGGGCCAAAGCATGGTGCATGACGGACACCCCCCCTACCGATATCGCATCGCTCTCGTTCGAGGCCGCGATGGGTGAGCTCGAAACCATCGTCCGGCGGCTCGAGGGCGGCGACGTCAGCCTCGAGGAATCGGTGACGCTGTACGAACGCGGCCATGCCCTGCGCGCGCATTGCGAAGCGCGCCTTGCCGCCGCGCAGGCGCGTATCGAGCAGGTCAGCCTCGTCGACGGCCAGCCGGCCGGAACTGCGCCCTTCGGGGAGGGCTGAATCGCAGTGGCGCTCGTCGGTGACGATACGGGCCAGGTGTCGGATATGCTGCGCACCGCGCAGGATGAAGTCGCCGGGGGCATCGACCAGCTGTTCGACCGGCTGCTGGCGGTTCCCGCCGATCCGCGCAAGCAGCTGTACGAGGCGATGCGCCACGCCGCGATTGCGGGCGGCAAGCGGCTGCGTCCGCTGCTGGTACGTGCTGCCGCCGATCTTTTTCATGTCGATCGCTCGATCAGCCTGCGTGTCGGCGCGGCGGTCGAGGCGATGCACGTCTATTCGCTGATCCACGACGATCTGCCCTGCATGGACGACGACGATCTGCGTCGCGGCAAGCCGACGGTTCACAGGGCGTTCGACGAGGCGACCGCCGTTCTCGCCGGCGATTCGCTGCATGCACTCGCCTTTGAGTGGCTCTGCGATCCGGCGACGCACGCCGATCCCTTCGTCCGCGCCGAGCTCTGCTCCGAACTTGCGCGTGCGGCCGGCCCTGCGGGCATGGCGGGCGGACAGATGATGGACCTGATGGCCGAGACGTCGGACTTCGACCTCTCGACCGTGACGCGGCTCCAGCAACTCAAGACCGGCGCGCTGATCGCCTTCTCGGTCGAGGCGGGGGCAATTCTCGCCCGCATCCCGGTCGAGGGACGCCGCCCCTTACGCGGCTACGCGCGCGACATCGGGCTCGCGTTCCAGATCGCCGACGACATCATGGATGTCGAGGGCGACGAGGAGCTTGCGGGCAAGGCGCTGCACAAGGATGCCGACGCCGGCAAGGCGACCTTCGTTACGCTGATGGGGCTCGAACGCGCACGCGGGCAGGCGCGCCTGCTGGTCGACCAGGCAATTGCGCATCTCGCCGGTTTCGGCGAAGAGGCGGCGCTGCTGCGCGCGATCGCACGCTATGTCGTGGAAAGGGACCGTTGATGCGCATTGGGGTTTATCCCGGAACCTTCGACCCGATCACGCTTGGCCACATGGACATCATCCGCCGCGGTGCCAAGCTGGTCGACCGGCTGGTTATCGGGGTGACGACCAATATCACCAAGTCGCCGCTGTTCGACGACGACGAGCGGATCGAGATGGTCCGCCGCGAGGTCGCGAGCATCGGCGGCGACATCCGTGTTGTCGGCTTCAATTCGCTGCTGATGGACTTCGCCGAGCGCGAGGGCGCGGGGGTGATCGTCCGCGGGCTGCGCGCCGTCGCCGACTTCGAATATGAATATCAGATGGCGGGGATGAACCAGCAGCTGAACGACCGCATCGAGACGGTGTTCCTGATGGCCGACGTCGGTCTGCAGCCGATCGCCTCGCGCCTCGTGAAGGAAATCGCCATCTTCGGCGGCGAAATCCGGAAATTCGTCACCCCGGCGGTGCGCGACGCGGTGGTCGCGCGCATCGCCGAGCGCGGCCTTCGCCAGGGCGATGGCTGACTCCAATCATTGAGCGTTCAGCTTTTTGCCGCTAGGCCGCCTCGCGGGGCGTAGAGCAGTTTTTACGAATAGAGGCCGATACAGAATGAAATCCATTTTCCGCCCCCTGATCCTGACGGCCATGGCGTTCGCCATCGCCACTCCGCTTGCGGCGCAGGAAGAACCGGCGTCGGCCCCTGCGCCTGCGGCGACCGAAACCCCGGCGCCGTCGGCGACCGAGGCTCCGGCAACCGAAACGCCCGCCGCGGCGCCGACGATGACGCCCGACCAATATATGGGCAATCCCGAATATATGCTCGACCTCGACCTTTCGACGGGCGGCCGGGTGGTGATCCAGCTCTATCCGAACGCCGCGCCGAACCACGTCGAGCGCGTCAAGCAGCTCGCGCGGCAGGGTTTTTATGACGGGGTCAAGTTCCACCGCGTGATCGACGGCTTCATGGCGCAGACGGGCGACCCGACCGCCACGGGGCAGGGCGGGTCGTCGCTCCCCGATCTCAAGGCCGAGTTCAACGACGTCCCGCACATGCGCGGCACGGTGTCGATGGCGCGCGCCGAAAGTCCCGACAGCGCGAACAGCCAGTTCTTCATCATGCTGCAGCCGCGCTTCAGCCTCGACCATCGCTACACCGTCTTCGGTCGTGTCGTATCGGGGATGCAATATGTCGACGCGATCCAGAAGGGCGAGCCGCCCGCGGTGATGTCGCGCATGGTGCAGGTGTCGGTCGCCGCCGACAACAAGCCGATGCCGCCGGCGTCGGCGCTGGTCGAGGCGCAGCCTGCGCCCGCCGAAGTCACCGTCGACCAGCTCAACGCCCCGCTGCGGCCGTAAGCGCCGGACCGCGCGCCAGAAGTCATGCGCGTCGACGCCTTCGATTTCGACCTTCCGCCCGAACGGATCGCGCTCCGTCCCGCGCGTCCGCGCGACGCCGCGCGGATGCTCGTCGTGCAGGGCGATGCGATGTCCGATGCGGGCGTTCGCGACCTGCCGTCGCTGCTGCGAACCGGCGACTGTCTGGTGTTCAACGACACGCGGGTGATCCCTGCGCAGCTTGAGGGACGGCGGGGAGACGCCAGGATCGGCGCGACGCTCCACAAGCGGATCGACCTTCGCCGCTGGCAGGCATTCGTGCGCAACGCGAAGCGGCTTCGCATCGGCGAAACCGTCGATTTTGGCGCAGGCGTAGAGGCGGTGGCCGAGGACCGGCTCGCCGACGGCAGCGTCATCCTCGCTTTCAGCGGCGACGAGCCCGTCGAGCTGCTCCTCGAACGCGCGGGCACGATGCCGCTGCCGCCCTATATCGCAGGCAAGCGCCCGACCGACGCCGACGATCGCAGCGATTACCAGACGATGTTCGCGCGCGAGGATGGCGCGGTCGCCGCGCCGACTGCGGCGCTCCATTTCACACCCGAGCTGCTCGCGGCGCTGGAGGCAGCGGGAATCCTGACCGAAACGCTCACGCTCCACGTCGGCGCGGGGACGTTCCTGCCGGTCAAGGCCGACGACACCGACGACCATGTGATGCACGCCGAATGGGGGCGGATCGACGCCGCGACCGCCGAGCGGCTCAACGCCGTGCGGGCGCGCGGCGGGCGGGTGATTGCGGTCGGCACGACCAGCCTCCGTCTCCTTGAAAGCGCAGCGCACGATACCGGCGAAATCGCGCCGTTCGAGGGCGATACCGCGATCTTCATCACCCCCGGCTACCGCTTCAAGGCGATCGACGGTTTGATGACCAATTTCCATCTGCCGCGCTCGACCCTGTTCATGCTGGTCAGCGCGCTGATGGGGCTGGAGACGATGCAATCAGCTTACAGCCATGCCATCGACGAAGGCTATCGCTTCTACAGCTATGGAGACGCGAGTTTGCTGCTACCTCAGCGGTAAGATGCATCGCATGCCCTCGGCGTGGTGGTGCGCGGTGTTGACGCCGTCGTTGTCCATCCGGCGATGTCTCGATATGGGACAATAAAGTCCTAACGCGATCTCAACGATTTGCTAAGGATAGCGAATCGTTACCGCAAGGGACTCGCGTAGGGGGTAATCCGATGAAGTTCGCATCGACCGCACTATCGGCGGCAGCGCTCGCAATCGCGGCCTTGGCCGCTTCGCCGGTTCAGGCCGCAACGATCGTCAATCTGAACGGCGTGACCAACGCCTCGCTCAACGGATCGAACGGCGTGACGCTCAATCTCGCCGCCGGCACCTACAGCCTGTCCTTCGTCAAGGATGTCTATACGGCGTTCACCCGTTTCAGCGCGCCGACCGGATGCGACGGCGCCGGCATGAACTGCAGTCAGGGCTGGGAAAACAGCGCGCGCTACATCATCGGGGGCACCACCTATCTCTTCGGTGACGGCGCCGCCTCCGGCGGGATTGGTCCGCTCGGCGTCGGCGACGGCTATTACAGCAGCGAGGCGCTGTCGTTCGCCAACTCGGGCGGCTATCTCGATACCTTCACGCTGAACAGCGCGGGGGCGGTGACCTTCTACCTCTACGACGATTTCCTCGGCGACAATTCGGGCGGTGTATCGCTTTCCGTCGCGGCCGTGCCCGAGCCGGCAACCTGGCTGATGATGTTCGTCGGCATCGGGGCGATCGGGGGTTTCATGCGCCGGAAGCGCGTTACCAGAATCTTTCGCTACGCCTGATGTGATCGATGCACGGGACGGCCGACTGGCTGTCCGGTGCGCCCCGCGAGCTTTGGGTCAGACAAAGAATCGGCAGGTCGTGTAGATCTCGCGCGCTTGCGACGGCGGAGAATCCCGGCAGTCGGGGCGAGCCCCAGCAGCGTAGAGCGATCGGGAGGAGGCAAAGGTCACCGTTGATGGTTGCTCGGGCTGTCAGCGCCCGACGCATCCACCGCTTCCCGCAACGGGACAATCTGCTCGGCGCGGCGCATCAAACTTAATATTATCGCAAGGCATTGCGGGCATTGCGGACCCCTGACTTAGGGGGACGTCAAGGTTTCATTGATGGACAATCCATCGCGGATCATTGCGGACGGCCAGGACCAGGATCCGACCGAAGAAAGCGGACGCGGCTTTTTCGGCAAGCTTGGCTCGCGCATGGCGCGCCCGCGCGGCGAGGCGCCGACTGTCCCGTCCGGCCTCGATACGCGCGAAGCCCATCTGTTGCTCCAGAATTATGAGGAAAGCGGCCGCGGCTGGTTCTGGTCGACCGACGCAAAGGGCCGCATCACCTATATCACCGATGCCGTTGCACGCCTGATGGGCAGGACCGGAACGGCCCTGCTCGGTACGCCCTTCACCGACCTGTTCCTGCCCGTCGACAGCCATGGCGAGCGCCAGCGCACCCTGCCGTTCCTGATGACCAAACAGTCGAAGTTCGACGAGCTGCCGCTGCGCAGCGCGTTCGAGGGCGATGACCGCTGGTGGGCGATTTCGGGCCGCCCCTGGTTCGATCAAAGCGGCGCGTTGGCGGGCTATCGCGGCAGCGGCACCGACATCACCGCGCAGCGCCGTTCGGCCGAGGATGCTTCGCGCCTCGCCCTTTACGACTCGCTGACCGGGCTCGCGAACCGGTTCAACATCTCGAAGAAGCTCGACTCGACGCTCGCCGCCTTTTCGCAGCAGCAGCGCAGCTGCGCGATCATGTTGCTCGACCTCGACCGCTTCAAGCAGGTCAACGACACGCTCGGCCATCCTGCCGGCGATGCGCTGCTCAAGCAGGTCGCCGAGCGGCTGCTGAAGATCGTCGGCGACAAGGAAATGGTCAGCCGGCTCGGCGGCGACGAGTTCCAGATCATCCTCCCCGACGTCGAAGATCGCGGCAAGCTCGGCGACATGGCCGCCGACATCATCGGCAGCCTGTCGCAGCCCTATTCGGTCGAGGGCAGCCGCTGCATCATCGGCGCATCGGTCGGCGTCGCTATCGCGCCCTTTGACGGGCAGACCAGCGACGACCTCGTCCGCAACGCCGACCTCGCGCTTTATGCCGCGAAGGGCAATGGCCGCGGCCGCTTCCGTTTCTATTCGAGCGACCTGCATCAGGCCGCAGAGGATCGCCGCGCGCTCGAGGAGGATCTGCGCGATGCGCTGGTGCGCGGGGAGATGGAGCTGACGTACCAGCCCGTCGTCCAGGCGAAAACGAATCTGGTCACCGGCGTCGAGGCGCTGATCCGCTGGACCCATCCCGAACGCGGGGTGATTTCGCCTTCGGTTTTCGTGCCGATCGCCGAGGAAGCCAATCTGATCTGGCCGCTCGGCGAATGGGTGCTCCGCAAGGCGTGCCAGGATGCCGCGCGCTGGCCGGGCGACCTTCGCGTCGCGGTCAACGTGTCACCGATCCAGTTCGCCAACGAGGATCTGCCGAAGGTCGTCGCGAGCGCGCTTGGCGCGGCGGGGCTATCCCCCGACCGGCTTGAGCTCGAGATTACCGAGAGCGTGTTCCTGAGCGACTCGGCCGAGACGGCGCGGATGTTCAAGGCGCTGAAGGACATCGGCGTTCGTCTCGCCCTCGACGATTTCGGCACCGGATATTCGTCGCTCGGCTATCTTCAGTCGGCGCCGTTCGACAAGATCAAGATCGACCAGAGCTTCGTGCGCGGCGCGACCGTCGAGGGGTCGCGCAACGCCGCGATCATCGCCGCGATCGTCGCGCTCGCCGAAGCGCTCGACATGGAGACGACCGCCGAAGGCATCGAATCGCACGACCAGCTCGACCTGATCCGCAACCTCCATGTCAGTCATGTACAGGGCTATATCTACAGCAAGCCCGTCGGGAACGATGAGCTTGTCGACCATGCCGAGGCCGGATCGTGGATGATCAAGCCGTCGGGGCCGGCGAAGCAGCGCAACGACCGCTTCCAGATGTTCCGCAAGGTCGGCGCGATCCACGACAACCACCGCTACAATGTCGTGATCCGCAACCTGTCGACGACCGGCGCCTTCATCGAGGGCATATTGGACGTTCCCACCGGCACCCGCTTCGTGATCGATTTCGGGGAGGGCCAGCTCGTCACCGCGACCGTTCGCCGCTCGATGAAGCACCAGCAGGGCATCGAGTTCGAACAGACGATGGTGAGCGACGGCAATGGCGGGCTGTGCACGCGCCATCGCGTGTCGCCCTATCTGATCGCGGCGGCGACGCAGCAGACGCCGGGCCATCTTGCGCTGCCGACCTTTACGACGACGAGCGACTGGAAGGCGTCCTGACGCGGGAACCCGCGGCGCCGCGATCCGTTTCCTGTCCGATAACAGCAAAGGAGACGGACATGGCAGAAACCCGAATCTTCGCGCGGCTGAAGGCCGATCATGACCGGCACCGCGACCTTCTCGACCGCATTGACCAGACGCACGGCGACAGCGACGACCGCCGCACCTTGTTCGAGGCTTTCCGCGTCGAGGTGACCGCGCATGCGGCATCGGAGGAGATGTCGCTCTATGCGACGATGCTCGCCAAACCCGATCTTCGCGATGAAGCGCAGCACAGCGTTGCCGAGCATAAGGAGATCGAGGATTTCCTGACCGAGCTCTATGAAATGGATTTCGCCTCGACCGGCTGGCTCACGCGCTTCCGGACGATGAAGGAACGCTACCTCCACCATATCGACGAGGAGGAGGAAGAGATGTTCCCCGAGGCCGAAAAGGGTCTTTCGGAAGCCAAAAAGAAGGAGCTAGCCGCGATTTTCGAAAAGGAGAAGCCAAAGGAAAAGGCGAAGGCCGCCGAGGAAGAGCCGTCGAGCGAGGAAGAGCGCGCTTAAGCGCGTCCCTCGACTTTTTTGGCGCGCGCCGTCATAGGCGCGCGCCATGACCGACAGATTCGCTTTTCAGGTCGCCGCGACCGATGGCGCCGCGCGCACCGGCGTGATCCGCATGCAGCGCGGCGAGATTCGCACCCCCGCCTTCATGCCGGTCGGAACCGCCGCGACGGTGAAGGCGATGCGACCGGCCGAAGTGCGCGCGACCGGCGCCGACATCATCCTCGGCAACACCTATCATCTGATGCTGCGCCCCGGCGCCGAGCGCATGGCGCGGCTGGGCGGCCTCCACAAGTTCATGGGGTGGGATCGTCCGATCCTGACCGATAGCGGCGGCTACCAGGTGATGAGCCTGTCGGCGCTCACGAAGCAGAGCGAGGAGGGGGTGTCGTTCAAGAGCCACCTCGACGGGTCGCGGCACATGCTGACTCCCGAACGCTCGATGGAAATCCAGCGATTGCTTGGCAGTGACATCGTGATGGCGTTCGACGAATGCCCCCCCAACGGCGTCGATGCGAAGCGCGCCGCCGCGAGCATGGAGCGCTCGATGCGCTGGGCGGCGCGCAGCCGCGCCGGTTTCGACGCGGGCGGGGACCATGCGGCGCGCTCGGCGCTGTTCGGCATTCAGCAGGGTTCGCTGGACGAGACATTGCGCGCGCGCTCCGCCGCGGCGCTGATCGACATCGGCTTCGACGGCTATGCGATCGGCGGGCTCGCGGTGGGCGAGGGGCAGGAAGCGATGTTCGGCGTGCTCGATTATGCGCCGGGCCAGCTTCCTGCCGACAAGCCGCGCTACCTGATGGGGGTCGGCAAGCCCGACGACCTGGTCGGCGCGGTGGCGCGCGGGGTCGACATGTTCGACTGCGTGCTGCCGACGCGCTCGGGGCGCAACGGCCAGGCCTTCACCTGGGACGGCCCGGTCAACATCCGCAATGCGAAACATGCCGAGGATATGGGGCCGCTCGATCCGTCGTGCGATTGCCCGGTCTGCACAAGCTGGTCGCGCGCCTATCTCCACCATCTCGTGCGCGCGGGCGAGATGCTCGGCGCGATGCTCATGACACAGCACAATCTTCACTTCTATCAGGCGCTGATGCAGCGGATGCGCGATGCGATTGCGGCGGGCAGTTTCGCCGCCTTCCAGTCGGACTTCGCCGACCGCTATCGAAAATGATCAGTCGAGCTTGTTGAGCAAGTCGAGCAACGACTGCGGAATTGTCTCGTCTACCGCCGACTCATAGGCCCGGCGCAAGGCGATATTGACGTCGTGCACCTTCCCGGGGAGTTTCTTTTCGGCGTCCTTTCCGGCCGGCTTTTCGGGCGGCGATCCGGTTTTAGACGTCATCTTGTTGCCATCCGCTCGACATGGGTGCCTGTGCTAACCGCGCATAAACCAAAGCGCAATGTGCCTTTGTTGCTTTGCTGGGAAACTAATTTACGGCTAAATCGTTCCCATAGGGTGAAAACATGCCGGCCGACGGCACGATTCTTGGCGCTCGCCCAGCGAATCCGGGGGTTTTCGGCCGGAACAGGAGATTGTATATGTCATTGGGTCAGGCGATCGCGCCCTATCTTCCCTATCTGCGGCGCTATGGCCGGGCGATTTCGGGAAGCCAGCAGAGCGGCGACGCGCTGGTCGCGGGGGTGCTCGAGACGCTGGTCGCCAATCCGCAAGCGGTCGATCCTTCGGGCGATCTGCGTATCCAGCTCTACCGGATGGTGCACGACAATTTCGGCCTGATGGCCGGGCAACCGGCGGCGGAAGAGGACGCCCCGGCCGAGGTCGCGATCGCCGATGCGCGGCTGCGGCGCATTCCGTCGCTGGCGCGGCAGGCGTTGCTGCTTACCGCGGTCGAAGGATTCAATGCCGAGGAAACCGGCCGCATCATCGGCCGCGATGCCGCATCGGTTGACGAGCTGATCGCAGAGGCGACCGACGAGATCGATCGCCAGACGCGCGCCCACATCCTGATCATCGAGGACGAGCCGATCATCGCGATGGACATCGAAATGATCGTCCGCGATCTCGGCCACGACGTCGTCGCGGTCGCGACCACCCATGCCGAGGCGGTCGCCGAGGCGCAGAAGCACCAGCCCGGCCTTGTCCTTGCCGACATCCAGCTCGCCGACAACAGCTCGGGGATCGAGGCGGTGCAGGAAATCCTGCAGGACGTGAAGCTGCCGGTGATCTTCATCACCGCTTTCCCCGAGCGGCTGCTGACCGGCGACCGGCCCGAGCCCGCGTTCCTGCTCACCAAGCCGTACCAGCCCGCGACGCTCCGCGCGGCGATCTCGCAGGTGCTGTTTTTCGACGAAAGCACCGTTCCGGCCTGACTCCGTCGTCAAGGCTTCGCCTGGGCTGGCAATCACGAAGTTGGGGTTGATACCGCGGGGGCAACGGGCGATAGCCGACGTCAATGATCGCGTCCGATGCTTCCGCGCGCCAGTCCGCGCTCGATCGACTGATGGCGAATGCGCCGTTCCTCGCGCGCCTCGCCGAGCTTAATCCCGACGATGTGACGCGATTCCTTGGCGAGGGGGCAGACGCGGCGCTCGCGGCAGTCGCGCCGCCGCCCGTCGAAGACGACATCATGCGCCCGCTTCGCCAATGGCGTGGACGGATGGCACTGCTCCTTGCGCTCGGCGACCTCTCGGGCGAGCATGACGTGGCGGTGACGACGCGGCTCCTGTCGGACTTCGCCGACACCGCCTGCGACATCGCGCTCGCCGCCGCCTTCGCCGAGCGCGTTCCCGACGGGGAACCGCGCGGGCTCGCGGTGATCGCGCTCGGCAAGCTCGGAAGCCACGAGCTCAACTATTCGTCGGATATCGACCCGATCCTGATCTTCGACCCCGAGACCATGCCGCGCCGTTCGCGCGACGATCCCGGCGAGGCGGCGGTGCGGATCGCGCGGCGAATGGTCGAAATCTTGTCGGCGCGCACCGCCGACGGTCATGTGCTGCGTGTCGATTTGCGGCTGCGTCCACATCCCGAGGTGACGCCGATCGTGCTACCCGAAAGCGCCGCGATCTCCTATTATGAATCGGAGGCGCTGGCGTGGGAGCAGGCCGCGTTCATCCGCTCGCGCGCGTCGGCGGGCGACCGCGCGCTTGGAGCCAGCTTTCTCGCCGCGATCCAGCCCTTCATCTGGCGCCGCAGCCTCGATTTCCGGCAGCTCAAGGAAATCGGCGCGATGAGCGACCGCATCCGCGACCATTTCTCGCAGGGCCAGGCCTTCGGTCCCGGCTATGATCTGAAGCGTGGGCGCGGCGGTATTCGCGAGATCGAATTTTTCACACAGGTCCACCAGCTCATCTACGGCGGCCGCGATCCGTCGCTGCGCGTGCCGGCGACGGTCGACGCACTCGCCGCGCTCGCCAGGGCGGGGCGTGTCGACGCCGACGTCGCAGGACGGCTGACGGATCATTATGCGCTGCTGCGCCGGATCGAGCATCGGTTGCAGATGATCGAGGATCAGCAGACGCAGTGCCTGCCGGTACAGCCCGCGGCGCTCGACGCGGTCGCGCGGCTCGACGGCGAGGCTGACGGCGCCGCGTTGCTGGCAGCGCTCCAACCCGTCGTGACCGACGTCGGCGCCTGCTACGATCGGCTCGTCGCCGACCGTGCGGCGACGAGCGGCCTGCCGCGCGACGAGGGCGATCTGGCGGGCGCGCTGCTGGCGGCAGGTTTCGATCCGCCCGACGCCGCGCTCCGTACAATCTCGGAATGGCGCGGAGGCAAGCTGCGCGCGCTGCGCAGCGCGGCGGCGCTCGAGGCGCTCGAGACCGCGCTTCCCGAACTGGTGAAGGCGCTCGGCGCCGCGCCCGATCCCGACGCCGCGCTGCTCCGCTTCGACAAGCTCGTCGGCGGCCTGCCGAGCGCGATCGGCTTTTTCCACCTGCTCGCCGCGCAACCCGCGCTCGCGAAGATCGCGACGCGCATCCTGTGGCTCGCTCCGGCGCTCGCCGATGCGCTCGGCGCGCGCGTCGAGCTGATCGAAGGGTTGATCGACAAGCGTGCGTTCGAGGCGCCCGCGACCAAGGCCGAACTGCTCGCCGAATGGGCGCCGGGGCTCGCCGGGCTCGACTACGAACGCCTGCTCGACCGCGTCCGCGACCGGGTCGGCGAGCGGCGCTTCGCCTACGGTGTGCAGCTTATTGCCGGTTCGACCGATCCGCTTGCCATTGCGTGCGGCTATTCGGAACTTGCCGAGGCGGCTTTGCAGGTGCTTGCCGATGCCACTGTCGGCGAATTCGTCGCCGCGCACGGCCGCGTCCCCGACAGCGAGCTCGTCGTGCTTGCGCTCGGGCGGCTTGGGGGCCGGGCGTTGACGCATGCGTCGGACCTCGACCTCATCTATCTCTTCACCGGTGATCATCTCGCCGAATCCGACGGGCCGCGTCCGCTCGGTGCGACGACCTATTACAACCGCCTGGCGCAGCGCGTGACGGCCGCGATGTCGGTGCCGACCGCGGCGGGCAAGCTTTATGACGTCGACACGCGGCTGCGGCCACAAGGGGCGCAGGGTCCGCTCGTCGTCACGCTCGACAGCTTCGAACGCTATCAGCGCGAGGAGGCGTGGACGTGGGAGCATATGGCGCTGCTTCGCGCGCGACCGGTCTATGGTTCGGATCGCGCGAAGGCCCGGGTGCGGCTCATCATGGACGAACTGCTCGCCCCCCCGCGCGACCGCGCGACGGTCGCGAAGGACGCCGCCGAGATGCGCGACAAGATCGCTGCACACAAGCCCCCGAAAGGTCCGCTCGACATCAAGGGCGGGCCCGGCGGGCTTGTCGACCTCGAATTCGCGATGCAGGTGACGCAGCTCGCGACAGGACGGTGTCACGATCCCAATATCGGATCGGCGCTCGCCTGCCTGAAGGTCGACGGCCTCGCCACGCCCGAGATCTGCGATGCGCACGGCCTGCTCGCGCGGATGCTCGTGATGCTGCGGCTGACCGCGCCCGAGGGGGAACCCGCGACCGCCGCTGCGCGTCAACTCGTCGCGAGCGCGTGCGGCGAGCCAGGCTGGCCGCAACTGCTTGCCGCGCACGATGCGGCGCGGCAGGAGATCGCGGACTGGTGGGCCTCGATTCGTCCGCCGCAGCAGGAGACGAAGCCATGACACTCGCCATCGGAGACGCCATTCCCCCGGTCACGCTGCTCGACGCCGATGGCGCGGCGATCGACCTCGCGAGCTTGAAGGGTGCGCCGCTCGTCGTCTATTTCTATCCCAAGGCCGATACGCCGGGCTGCACGGTCGAGGCGCAGGATTTCACCCGTCTTGCACCGGAATTCGCGCATCTGGACGCACAGGTGCTCGCGGTGTCGCGCGATGCGCCGGCAAGGCTCTGCAAGTTCCGCGACAAATATGGCCTGACCGTCCGCCTCGCGTCCGACGAGGACGGAGCGGTATGCGAGGCGTTCGGCACCTGGGTCGAGAAGCAGAATTACGGGCGCAGCTATATGGGGATCGAGCGGTCGACCTTCCTGTTCGGCGCCGATGGCAAGCTGGCGAAGGAATGGCGCAAGGTGCGCGTGAAGGGCCACGCCGAGGCCGTGCTGGAGGCCGCGAAGGCTCTTTGATGCCAACCCTGGGCGAAGCTGCGCGGGCGGTCCTGCTGACGCCGGACCCGCACGACAAGCGCCGTGCGGCGCGGGCGCTGGCGCGGGCGTGGCGCCGCGGCGAGCTTGCGCATCGTTGCGACGCCGCGATGCCCGACCGGCCCGCTTGGCCCGCCAGACCCGAATTGCTCGCGCCCGGCCAGATGCCGCGCCGCCGGAAGGGCGGGTCGACACGCGGGCGGATCGCGATGCTCCACGCGCTCGCGCATATCGAATTCGTCGCGATCGACCTGGCGGTCGATCTCGTCGGCCGGTTCGGCGGTGCGTTTCCGCGCGGCTTCGTCGACGACTGGATCGGGGTCGCCGCCGATGAGGCGATGCACTTTGCGTTGCTCGACCGCAGATTGCGCCAGCTCGGCAGTTTCTACGGCGAATTGCCCGCGCACGCCGGGCTTTGGGAAGCGGCGGAGGCGACGAACGACGACGTTCTGGCGCGTCTTGCAATCGTTCCGATGGTGCTGGAGGCGCGCGGGCTCGACGTCACGCCGGCGACGGTCGAACGCTTTCGGGCTGCCGGCGACGCGGTCTCGGCAAAGATTTTATCGCGTATTTACAAGGATGAAATCCGCCATGTGACCGCCGGCACAGTCTGGTTTAACCAAAAGTGCGACGAAATGGGATTCAACGCCGTCGAAACGTGGCAAAGTCTCGTAAAAGCGCGATTTCGCGGATCGCTGAAGCCTCCGTTCAACGACTCGGCGCGCCATGAAGCCGGTTTAACGCAAGACTACTACGCGGTTATTGCTTGGTAAGGTTTGCGCCGTCATCAACACTCGCGGGCAGGGAATTATCCCAATCCGAAGCAAAAATCCGGCACCGGCGATCCCGAAACGGGACACTGGCGACAAGGACTGCGGGGTCGATACGTGCGATACGCTCTACTGGCGCAAAAGTTTCATTCTGGCTTGATTATCGCTGCTGCGGCAGTGGCGGGGCTGACCGCTCCGGCCGCGCATGCGGCGAATGCAGGCAATGACGCGAGCATCACGGTTCCCGACGAGCCCGATGACGACGGGTTCACGGCGGGCGTTCCGTCGGTCGGCGAAAACACCGAAGCGCGGGCGATCTTCCAGGCCTGGAAGCGCCTCGACACCGGTCTGACCGCGAACATCGGCATTGCGGTGCCCTCGCGTCGTCCGATCGAGAAAATGTCGCTGTCGTCATCCTACGGGATGCGCGTCCACCCGGTCACCGGCAAGCTCGCGCGCCACAATGGCATCGACATTCCGGCGCCCTATGGCACCCCCATTTATGCGACCGCCGACGGCATCGTCGGCCGCGCCCAGCGGCTTGGCGGCTATGGCAATTATGTCGAGGTCGAGCACGGCAACGCGATCCAGACGCGCTACGGCCATATGTCGTCCTTCATCGTTACTCCCGGCCAGCAGGTGAAGAAGGGCGACATCCTGGGTTATGTGGGCTCGACCGGCCGTTCGACGGGCAACCACCTTCACTATGAAGTCCGCATCGAGGGCGAACCCGTCAATCCGATGCCCTTCTGCCAGTCGGAAACCATGGCGATCGCCGCCATGACGGGGAACAAGAAGCTCGCAATGGGCGGTCCCGAATAACAAGCTTTCCTGGGTCGGAGAGGAGGGGCGCTCTACGGCTATAGCCGGGGCGCCCTTTTCATTTGGGGCTGCGGCCCCTATCTTGTCGAAATGGCCACGCAGGTTTCCGACATCACCCTTTCACCCGCCGCTGCGGCGCGCGTCCGCTGGATCGCCGACCGGAAGGGCGAGGGCCAGGCGGCGCTCCGCCTCGCGGTCGATGGCGGCGGCTGTTCGGGCTTCACCTATCGCTTCGGGCTGGCAGAGAGCATCGACGCCGATGATATCGTGACCGAGACCGACGGGGTCAAGCTGGTCGTCGATCCGGTCAGCATCGATCTCGTGCGCGGCTGTATCGTCGATTTCGTCGACTCGCTCGGCGGATCCTCGTTCAAGGTCGAAAACCCCAACGCGGCGTCGGGCTGCGGCTGCGGGTCGAGCTTCTCGATCTAGGCACTCTCCATTTTATCGTCATGCTGAGCTCGTTTCAGCATCCATGGCCGATTCTCTCGTTCAGCGCTGCGCCGAAGGAAGCGGCGGACCATGGATCCTGAACCAAGTTCAGGGTGACGAAGGGGCTGTGATCGGCGCCCTCTTGCTGCCATAGGTGCGGCATGAAGATAGCGACCTTCAATATCAACGGTATCAAGGCGCGCCTGCCGCGTCTCGTCGAATGGCTTGAGGAAACCCAGCCCGACGTCGCGTGCCTGCAGGAACTCAAGTCGAGCGACGAGACGATGCCGACCAAGGAGATCGAGGCGGCGGGCTACGGCTTTCTCTATCACGGGCAAAAGGGCTTCAACGGGGTAGCGATCCTCGCCAGGGACGAGCAGCCGGTCGAAATCCAGCGCGGGCTCGAAGGCGAAGCCGAGGACGAGCAGTCGCGCTACCTCGAGGCCGATGTCCGGGGCGTCCGCGTCGGCTGCATCTATCTGCCCAACGGCAATCCGCAGCCGGGTCCGAAATTCGATTACAAGCTGCGCTGGATGGCGCGGCTGCGCGAGCGGGCCAAGGCGTTGCTTGCCGCCGAAATCCCGGTGATCCTGGCCGGCGACTATAATGTCATCCCGCACGACGATGACGTCTGGGATCCGCGCGGGCCGATGGCCGCCGATGCGCTGATGCAGCCCGAATCGCGCGACGCCTTTTTCCGCATCCTCGGCGACGGCTGGACCGACGCGGTGCGCGGTCGGCATCCGGCGGGCGGGGTCTGGACCTTCTGGGATTATCAGGCCGGGGCGTGGCAGCGCGACCATGGTTTTCGCATCGACCATCTGCTGCTCAGCCCCGCGATGGCCGATCGCCTTGTCGATGCCGGGGTCGACAAGGGGCACCGCGGCCGCGAAAAGGCGAGCGACCATGCGCCGACCTGGGCGGTCTTCGGATGAGCCTGCTGTCCGCCGCGAAGCTGGCGGACGCGCCGCTCTTCGCCGGACTGGCCGAGGCCGCGCGCATCGAACTCGCGGACGCGTTCGTCCCGCGCCATTTCGCCGACGGCGAGGCGATCCTGATCCAGAACGAACGCGCCGAAGGGCTGTTCCTGGTCGACGCGGGGCAGGTCGATATCGGCAAGCGGCTGCCCGGCGGCGGCCTTGCCCTGCTCGCCAAGGTCGGGCCGGGCGAGGTGATCGGCGACATGGCGCTGATCGGACGCGACCTCAAACGCTCGGCCATGGGGATCGCGCGCGGGCCGGTCGCGACCTGGTATCTGCCCGCCGACCAGTTTCGCGCCGCGCTGTCGCAGCTTCGCCCCGCCTCGCTGCAATTGCAGGCGGAACTCGGGCGGCTCGTCGCCAGCCGCGTCGTCGCCAAGGCATCGGATATCGCCGCGTTGCTGGCCGAAGACCCCGACGCCTTCATGCCGCGGCCGCAGCGCGCGCTCCCGCCGGTTGCCGAGGAGGCCTTCAGCCCCGAGCCTTTCCTTGCGCGACTGCCCTGCTGCGCCGCGATGACCCCCGCGCAGCGCCTCGCCTTCTGGGACGCGGGCGAGCGGATCGATATCGCCGCCGACACCGACCTTGCGCTCGTCGGCGGCGCTTCGGACCGGGTATGGCTCGTCGTTCGCGGTGCGGTGCGCAGCGCGCTGCCGCATGGCCCGGGTATCTATCAACTCACCGTCACCGGCCCCGGCCAGCTGGTCGGGATCGCCGCGCTGCTGGCCGGCGGCCCGCACGACCGGCTGCTGCGCACCAGCGAACAGGCGACCCTGCTCGCCTTCGACCGCGCGACCTTCACCGAGATGATGACGACGGGCGACGCGCTCAGCCGCGAACTCGGCGCGTCGGTCAACGCCGATCTCGTCACTGCGCTCGATGCGCTCGATCAGGGCGAGGCGCGCATTCTCGCAATGCGTCGCGGCCACGCCGTCGCGGCCTAACGCGCGAGCGGGATCACCCGGAATTTCGGAAGATCGCCGTCCATTTCGGCATGAACCATCGCATATTCGGGGACGGGCATCCATGTCGCGCTGTTCGACGACAGCGGCTCCGACGCGATGATCACCGCGCGCGGTTCCTCTTCGCCGCCGACCATCTGCCATTCGCCGTCGTGCAGGCCGTAATCGCGTCCTGTCGTGAACCACATCGACAGGAAATTCATGTTCGCCTCGTGCAGCTGGTCGGGCGATCCGGTGCGATAGTGGCCGAAGTCGAAGCAGTGGCGGAGGCCCAATATCTGCCGCCCCGTGGTGATGAACAGGTTGCAGCTCGACGAGATCGCGATGCCATGGCGCCGCCGCGCCGCCTCGATCAGCTCGACCGTCTTCTGCACCGCGGCGACCAGTTCGTCGCGGCTCGGCTCGACGCGCCAGTCGGGGAGCTGCGACAGCAGCAGCGCATAGACCCATTCGCTGTCGGTCGATCCCGAAATCTGCGCGAGGAGTTCGGGGTCCATATCGGCCATCAGCGTCCCCTTCATCTCGCCGATCCGGTAGATGTCGCCGTTGTGCGCCATTGCCACCGCCGCGCCAGGAAAGTGAAAGGGATGGGTGTTCTGCTCGCTGACCTTGACCGTCGTCGAATAGGCGACGCCGCGGACATGCGCGATCACGCATTCGGCGCGCGTCTTTACCGCAAGCGACTTGAGATTGCCGTCGAACACCGGCAGCGACGGCGAGCGATAGCGGTGCGGTTCCTGCGGCAGAAAGCTCGACGCATCCCACGCCATCATTCCGAACCCCGCGAGGTTCAGCATGTGCAGCATCTTGGGCATATAGGCCTGGTTGACGAGGCTGCTGTCGGGCTTGAAGAGCAGGTCGTCGAGCTGCACCGGCTCGCCCAGATACATCATCGCGCGGCACATGATCCCGTCCCCACCCGCTGGTTCGGGGGCAGCCTAGACACGGCGCGGTGCGCGTCAAGCGTCAGGGTAGAGCGTTCTTGCGACCCGCGCCGGATCGAGATCATAATGATGTGCGATCGCGCCCGCGACGACGCGTTCGAGGCTGCGTGTCGGCTTGAGGTCGCGGCCTTCGTAGCGGGCCGATACGGCCAGTCCCGGCCAGTCCGCGGATACCCTGCCGCCATCAGCCAGTCCGCCGCCGAAGAACATCGCGGTCGACGCGGTGCCGTGATCGGTGCCGCCGGTGCCGTTGACCTCGATCATGCGGCCGAATTCGGTCGCGACGATGACCAGCGTGTCGGCCCATACCGGGCCGAGCCCGGTCCGAAGCGCACCGACAAGCTGATCGAGCCCGCGAAGCTGTACCGCGAGGCGCCCGCGCTGCGCGCTGTGCGTGTCCCAGCCGCCGGTCTCGACCATCATCACGCGCGCCCCGTCGGCGGGAAGCATCAGCGAGGCGGCGAGTTTGCCGAGCTCGGCGCCGTTGCGGCCGTTGTTGCCGCCGATGTCGCTCGCCAGTTCCTGCGTCTTCACCGCGCTCTCCCAAAGCGGGCGCAGCAGCGCGTCACCTTCATACATGGCAGTCAGCCGCGCGATCAGGTCGGCGTCGGCCTGCGGCAGGCGGCTCGGCGCATAGGTGCCGACCGGCACCGTGCCGCGCAGCGCGAGCGGGACCGCGGGGGCGATAGCGATCGCCTCGCGCTCCGCAGCGGGAAGCAGGGTAAGCAGCCGCCCGACCCAGCCGTCGTCGCGCTCATATGGGCGCGAACCGCCTCCTTCTAGAACATTCTGCCCGTCGAAATGCGAGCGGTCGCGATAGGCGGTGGCGACGGCGTGCGCGAAATGCGCCTGCTTCGCGGCGAAGAGCGAAGCGCCGGTCACGAGCGCAGGGTGCAGCGTGAACAGGCCGTCGAGCTTCGCGCCGCCGCTAGTTTCATCGGCGAGCGCGCGCCGCGCGGCGGTGAAGGCGGGGTCGCCCGTGGGCGCGACGACCGCCAGTCCGTCGGCCGCACCGCGCTGGATCACAAAGACGAGACGTCGGGGCGTGCCTGCGGCAGCATAAGCGAAACGCGGCATCGCGCCCGCAGCGGCGACGGTGATGCCCGACAGGATGATGGAACGACGCGAGAGGATCATCGTCTATCTCCGCAGGAAGGCGGGGCTGGCGAAAAGCATCGCGAGCGCCTGTCCGGGGCTGTCGGCGCGGGCGATCGCCTGTTCGATATCGGGCGTCATCGCGTCCGCGAGGATCAGGGGCGCGAGCTTGCGCGCATCGACGCGGTCGCCGATACGCCCGGCGATCCGGCTGGCGATTTCGACGCGCTGCATCAGCGCTGCCGACCCCGCCCAGGTCGCGACGAGATCGTCATGGCCCGCGGGCGATCCCGGGCGCCACAACGGCTGGCCGAGCTGGGTGAAGATCGCAGGTACATTCTGCTTCTCGCCGATCGCGGGCAGTTTCAGCGCGCGCATCGTCGACACGGTCCAGTCCCACGGCGACTTGAACATCGTCGCGCCGCCTGCCCATGGCTCGGGTGAGGCGATCAGCGTGCTATACAGCGAGGGCAGGTCGCCGCCGGTCTGGCGGAAATCAACTGTCAGCCGCTCGACGAGCGCAGGGGGCGGTATGTCGCCGGTGAAATGGCGCGCCAGCTTGGTCGCGATATGCGTTGCGGTCGCCGGGTGGACCGCAAGGTCGCGGAGCACCGCCTCGCCTTGCCGTGCACCGGGCTGATCGTACCGCTTGCCGAGGATCGTCTGTGCGCCGGGTTCGTGGAGTTGGGCGATGAACACCGTGTCACCGGGCCGCGCGTTGGCGGGCATCAGGCGTTGCCCGGCGCCCTTGCCGAGGCCAGCGACGGTCAGCCCCGTCAGCGCCTTGGCGAAGGCGGTGACGTCGGCTTGCGTATAGCCGGTGCGGACACCCAGCGTGTGCAGCTCCAGTATTTCGCGCGCCAGATTTTCGTTGAGGCCGAGCTTCGCCTGCTTCCGGCGGCGCCGGACACGTTGCGCGACGGGGCTGTCGGGGCCGAAGCTCTGCGCCTGGTCGAGATAGAGCAGCATTGCCGGGTGGCGCACCGCCGCGATCAGCAGATCGGCGAATTTGCCCATGATATTCGGGCGGATCGCCTCGAACTCATAATTGCCGGCAAAGCCGATCATCGTGATCTTGTCGGCCGACACCGCGAAATGATTGGCCCAGAAATGTGTCAGCCGTTCGGGGAAGGGGGTCGGCGTCGCGACCGCATTCGCCAGCCGCGCGCCCGCGGCATCGACATAGTGCCGGCGGATCTCGGACCGCGACAGGCGACGGAGTTCGGGGTCCATGCCCTTTTCCTCCTCGCTCATCGGCATGTCGGCGGCCTCGCGCCGCATCGTCTGCCGATCCTCCCGATAGTCCAAATAGGCGGCGGCGATCGCCGCGCGGCCGGGGAGCGCCGCGATTGCGGCGGGAGCGGGGTCGAACGCGCCGAGCTGGCGCGTCAGCCAATCTTGCGGATCGCCGATCGCGGGATCATCCCAGCGGCGCCCGAGGCCGAAACGATTGGCGGCAAGATAGTGCGTCGACATGACATGCCTTTTCCGAACCGGAAACGCACGATGCCGGCCATTTGTCGCAAAGCTGTGCCAGCGTCAGAGCGTCTTGTCGTAGAGCTGGTACACCCGGTTGCGCCGCGCGTTGATCGCGTCGGCCACCGCGACCATCCCCTGATTGTCGTCGAGAACCCAGCCGATGTCGCCCTGGGTCGCGCCATAGTTGGCGACGCCGTCGCGGCGGATATATTCGATCATCATGAAGGCGAGCGTACTCGCCATGCGGCTGTTCTGCAATTTCTTGACCACGCCCATCAGCGGCACGCGCAGCCGCTTGCTCTTGGGTTTCCGCAGCCACCAGAGCAGCTTTGCCCAGTTGAGGGGCAGCAGCGATCCGTCCATCTCGATCAGCAGCTCGTTGATGTCCGGCAGCACGATCATGAAGGCGACGGGCTCGCCGTCGACCTCGGCGACGCGGATCAGATCCTCGAAGACGATGTCCTTCAACTTCTTGCCGACATAGGCGATCTCGCTGTCGGTCAGCGGCACGAAACCCCAATTGTCCGACCAGGCATCGTTGAGGATGCCCATGATCAGCTTCGCCTCGGCGTCGAATTTCTTCTTGTCGACACGGCGGACGCGGATGCGCTCGTTCTTTTCGCCCGCGGCGACGATCCGGTTCACCAGCGGCGGGAAGCCGTCGACGATCTCGACGCCATAGTTGAAGAGTTGCTTGACCGGCCGGTATCCCTCGCCCTCGATCCAGCCCCGGTAGAGCGCGCTGTTGTGGCCGAGCATGATCGTCGGCGGGGTATCGAACCCCTCGATCAGCAGGCCGGGCTCGTCCCAGACCGAAATCGACAGCGGGCCCAGCGCGCGCGTCATGCCCTGGCCGCGCAGCCACTCCTCGGCCTTGGCGATCAGCGCGCGCGCCACCTCGGCGTCCTCGGCCTCGAGCAGGCCCCAGTTACCGGTGCCGGGTCCCATGCCCTGTTCGGCGGGCTGCGCGAGGGCGAGTTCGTCGATATGCGCCGAGATGCGCCCGACGGTGCGCTCGCCGCGCCGCGCGACGAAGAGCTGCGCCCTGCCGTGCTCGAACCACGGATTCTTGCCCGGCGTCAGCAGGCCGTAAACCTCGCCCTTCAGCGGCGGCACCCACGCCGGATCGCCGCGATTGAGGCGATAGGCCAGCTCGACGAACTCGCGCCGGTCGGCTTTGGTCTTGACGGGATAGAGGGTGAGGGGGCCTTCGTTGTGGGCGCTCATACTGGTTTCCTGGGGATGCGATCCTATATGCGTGGCGACGCATTAGGGCATTGCTGCGGCGCTGGCGACCCGCATTCGGCCATTTTGCTGCCACGAAATCATGATGAAGACGCGGACATGTTAGCAATGAACACCCTTGTCGACCGCCTGTCGAGCGAGCCGGCGGTCAAGACCCCCAAGTCGGCGATCCCCGACGATATGGCGATGATCCGCGCGGCGTCGGAGCTGACGCGCGACCTCGTCACCCCCAGCGCGCGCATTTACTGGACCGATTTCCTCGCCTCGACCATCGTCGGCTATGCCGGCGTCGTGGCCGCGATCCTTGCGCCCTCGACGGGCTGGCTGCTGGTTGCGAGCCTTGTCGCGGTGCTCGCCCTCTACCGCGCGGGCAGCTTCATCCATGAGCTGACGCACATCCGCAAGAATGCGCTGCCCGGCTTTCGCTTCGTCTGGAACCTGCTCGTCGGGGTGCCGCTGCTGATCCCGTCCTTCATGTATGAGGGCATCCACAGCCTGCACCACAACCGCACCAAATATGGCACGGTCGAGGATCCCGAATATCTGCCGCTCGCGCTGATGAAGCCGTGGACCGTTCCGCTGTTCGTCGTCGCGGCCGCCTTTGCGCCGCTGGCGCTGCTGTTCCGTTACGCGGTGCTGACCCCGCTGTCCTTCCTGATCCCGCCGCTGCGCAAGCCGGTGCGCGAGCGCTATTCGGGGATGATCATCAACCCGATGTTCCGCCGCAAATCGCCCGAGGGCGAGTTCCGCCGCCAATGGGCGTGGCAGGAGGGCGGCGCCTGGGCGTGGTCGACCCTGCTCGTCGCCGCAGGCGTGTTCGGCTGGGTGCCGCTCCGCGCACTCGTCATTTTCGGCGCGATCGCGGCCGCGACGCTGGTGCTCAACCAGATCCGGACGCTCGTTGCGCATCTCTGGGAAAATGACGGCGAGGAGCTGACCGTGACCGCGCAGTTCCTCGACAGCGTCAACGTCCCGCCGCCGGGGCTGCTGCCCGAGCTGTGGGCGCCGGTGGGCCTGCGCTATCACGCGCTGCACCACCTGCTGCCGGGCGTGCCCTATCACGCGTTGCCCGAGGCGCACCGCCGTCTGAAAGCGGCGCTGCCCGCGGATTCGCAATATCATGGCGCGAATTACCGCAGCCTGCCGAAGCTGGTGCTGAATCTGGTTGCGGGGTCGGCGCGGGGAGCCGCAGCCCGATAACCCTCCGGGCGCGGCGTCGGCTCTGAGCTGCCCATCTGCCGTCCCTTCCTCGTCGTTCCGGGTTGGGGCTCCGGCCCCGGACAATTCCAAAGTTCAGGAAAGTTCAGCCCCTTGCGCGCACCAGGCGGCGCTTCGCGGCGGGCTGCACCCGTGGTGCCGTGGTCACACGCGCAAGCCAGGCAGCGACCGTTCTTGTCTGCCAGAGGAAAGCTGGCACAGCGGGATAATGTAGGAAAGGGCTATTTGAGGGTGGTGTCGGTTTTGGGGTAGGGAGCGGACGTAAAATCCTCCCTGTCGCGAAGCGATGGGGAGGGGGACCGCCGCCGTAGGCGGTGGTGGAGGGGCCGCAACGTTGCGCCATTTGCCCCTCCGCCAGCGCTTCGCGCTGCCACCTCCCCATGGCTACGCCACAGGGAGGAATTCCGTGGCAGTATCCGCTCGAAACCCGGCGTCTGTCCGCCCTATTCCTCGGTGCGGATCAGGATCATCTCGCCGATCAGCGCGAACAGGATGAACGGCCCCCACGCCGCGAGGAAGGGCGTGTAGGCGCCGAGATCGCCCATCGCGAGCGCAAAATTGTCGGCGACGAAATAGGCGAAGCCGAGCGCCATGCCCAGGATCGCGCGGACGAACAGCTTGCCCGAACGCGCAAGGCCGAAGGCGGCGACCGCGCCCAGCAGCGGCATCAGGATCGCCGACAGCGGCCCCGAAATCTTGTGCCACAGCACGCCTTTCAGCGCATCCACCGGTCGGCCCGCGGCCTCGAGTTCGTCGATCGCCGTGCTGAGTTCGGAGAAGGGCAGTTCGTCGCCGTCGACCTGCGCCAGCGTGAACTGGTCGGTGCCGACGCCCTTCATCGCGGTGATCGTGCCAAGCGGCTCGAGCGTTCCCGAGCGGCGGATGAAGCGCCGCGCATTGGTCAGTTCCCAGCCGCCGGCCACGGGCTTCGCGCTGTCGGCCTTCAGCATCGAGGACAGCACGCCCTGGGTGCGTTCATAGATGGTGACATCGCGCAGCACGACGGCGCCGCGCGTTTCGACCGTGCCGGCGTTGATCAGGTCGTTGCCCGCGCGCACCCAGATGTTGGCGCGCACGCCGCTGTCCCGGGGCACTTTCGCATATTCGACCTTCTGCCAGGCGCTGAGCGCCGCGGTCGAGCGCGTGACGATGCGTTCGTTGAAGGCAAAGCTGATTCCCGCGACAAGCAGCGCAGCGAGGAACAGCGGCGCCAGCACCTGGTGCGCCGACATGCCCGACGCCTTCATCGCGATGACCTCGCTGTTCTGGTTCAGCGTCACCAGCGTCAATATGGTGCCGAGCAGCACCGAAAAGGGCAGGAAGGTCTCGATGATCTGCGGGATGCGCATTCCGACATAGCGCCAGACCTCGCCATCGCCATTGCCCGCGACCGCCAGTATCTTGCCGCTTTCGCCGAGCAGGTCGAGCGTCTGGAGGATGAGCACCAGCGCGAACAGGATCGAGAAACTGCGGATCAGGAACATCCGCCCGACGTACAGCGCCATCGTGCGCGAGGGGAAAAAGTGGAGCTGGTGCATGTCAGGCGGCTCGCGGTTTCCGCTGGAAGGCGCCGACCAGGCGGCGAATCTTCTGCCCCGCCTTCGCGGCGAAGCGTTCGAGCGCACCGATCGGCTGGCCGCCAGGGACATAGGCGACGGTGTAATACATCCAGATCGCCAGGCCTGCGAACAAGAGGAAGGGCACCCACAGCGCGATCAGCGGGTCGACCGCGCCGCGCGCGCCGAGATCCTCGGCATATTGGTTGATCTTGTGCTGGGTCACCAGCAGCACGATCGACAGGAACACGCCGAGCGCCGAGGTCGATCGTTTGGGCGGGATCGCCAGTGCGACCGCCATCAGCGGGATCAGGAACATCGACATCACCTCGACGATCCGGAAATGGAAATTGGCCCGCGATTCCAGCCGCGTTTTCAGCGACTCATTCTTGTCGCGCCCGGCGACGAGCAGTTCGGGGATCGTCAGTTCGCGGTCGGCGCCGCCGCGCAGGCGGAACGCCTCGATCTTCGGCAGCGGGATCGGCAGGTCGTGGTTGTCGAAGGTGAGGACACGCGGCACCGCGAATTTCGGCGATTCATGGATCAGCACGCCCTGCGACAGGCGCAGGATGATCGTGTTCGGATCGTCGGTTGCGAGGAATTGCCCGCGCGAGGCGGTCGCCGATACGCGCTGGCCGTCCTTGTTCTCGCCGCGAACGAAGATGCCGCGCAGCGACTTGCCGTCGTTATAGCTTTCCTCGATGCGCAAGGTCATGCGGTCGCCCAATTTGGTGAACTCGCCGACCTTGATCGAGGCGCCGAGCGCGCCCGAGCGAAGGTCGAATTGCAACCCTTCATAGGCGTAGCGGGCATAGGGCTGGATGAAGCCGACGATCGCGAGATTGAGCGCCGCGAGCGCGATCGCATAGGCATAGGGAACGCGCAGCAGCCGTCCGAACCCCATGCCGACGCCGCGCAGCACGTCGAGCTCGCTCGACGTCGCAAGCCGCCGGAAAGCAAGGAGAATCCCCAGCATCAGCCCGATCGGGATGCCGAGCGAGAGATATTCGGGGATCAGGTTGGCGAGCATCCGCCACACGACGCTGACCGGGCCGCCCTCGGTCGCGACGAAATCGAACAGGCGCAGCATCTTTTCGAGCACGAGCAGCATCGCCGAAAGGACGAGGGTGCCGAGCATCGGGAAAAAGACCAGCCGCGCGATATAACGGTCGATGGCGGGTAGCTTGTTCAATCTTTGGTCGCCCCATCACCATGATTTGGCCGCAAATGATTCCGATATGCCGATTCAAGGGCAACAGGGACCCATGTCAGCGTGACGGCTGGCGTGGCTATAACCACTGGGAGCTATTGCGTCATGTCGAAATTTACGTCGGCGTCGCTCTGCGTGGCTCTGCTGTCCCTGTCGGTGGCAGCGAACGCAGAGGGGCAGGTCTTGCCAAACGACCTCGCCAAATGCCGGAGCGGGCCGTCCACCCTCGTCCAGATCAGCGGCGTCAAGGCCGGATCGGGCAAGATTCGCGTGCAGAGCTATCGCGCGAATGCGTCCGAATGGCTGGCCAAGGGCCGCTGGCTCACCCGCATCGAAGTCCCCGCCCGCGCGGGATCGATGACCGTGTGCGTGCCGTTTCCCCAGGCCGGCACCTATGGCATCGCGGTGCGCCACGATTTCAACGGCAACGGCAAGACCGACCTGTCGAGCGACGGTGGCGGGATGTCGAACAACCCGAGCATCAACATCTTCAACCTCGGCAAGCCGAGCTACAAGAAGACCGCGTTCGAGGTCGGCAACGCGCCGCGAACGATCTCGATCACCATGAAATATATGTAGCCGATGGCCAGCGTCGCACTCCTTTCCAATCCGCGCTCGACCGGCAACCGCTCGCTGTTGCCGCAGGTGCGCGAATTTTGTGCGGCGCACCCCGACATCTTCCACTATGAAGTGGAGGACGTCGGGCAGATCGGCGAGGCGATCCGCACGATCGCGATGGTCAGCCCCAGCGTCGTCGCGATCAACGGCGGCGACGGCACGGTGCAGGCGGCGCTGACCGAGCTGCATTCGGGCGGCCATTTCGACGGCTCGCCGCCGCCGGTCGCGGTGCTTCCCAACGGCAAGACGAATCTGATCGCGCTCGACCTCGGCGCCGAGGGCGATCCGATCAAGGCGTTGCAGCGCGTGCTCGATCTCGTCCATTCGGGCGATCTTCAGGACCATGTGATCGAACGCCAGCTGATCGCGCTCGACAATGACGGCGGCCGGCCGGTGCTCGGCATGTTCCTCGGCGGCGCCTATCTCGCCGACGTGATGCTCTATTGCCGCAATCGCATCTATCCGCTCGGCCTGCCGAACGGCATTTCGCACATTCTTGCCGCAATCCTCGGGCTGTTCGCGATCATTTTCGGTCTCGGCGGCGGGCGGCTCCCGCCGAAGCCCGAGCCGATGACCGTCTCGCTGGTTCGCCAGGGCGAGTTCAAGGGCAAATTCTCGCTGCTGATCGTCACGACGCTGGAAAAGCTGCTGCTCAGCATCAAGACGAGCGAGAGCCACGGCACCAACGGTCACATGAAGCTGCTCGCGACCGAGAGCAGCGTCGGTGCGCTGTTCCGGATGCTCGGCGCGACGTGGCGCGGGACGCTGGGGCAGAAGCCGCTCGACGGCGTGCATTTCCAGCAAGGCGACGAAATCCGCATCGAGGGCAAGCGCTCGAACGTCATCCTCGACGGCGAAATCTTTGAAGCGAAGAACGGCAGGCCGATCATCCTGACCTCGACGCAGCCGGTACCCTTCCTGCGCCTCGCGGCCTGACGCCCGCCTTATGTCCGATATCCGCGCCCTCGTCAGCGAAGAGCTTGCGACGCCGGTCGATCCGCGCGCCGCGGCAATGGCCGCGGCGATCGCCGCGCACTATCCGGGCAGCGCGCGCGCGGTGCTCTTTTACGGCTCGTGCCTGCGCGAAACGCAGCTCGACGGGCTGATGCTCGATTTCTACCTGATCGTGTCCGACTATGGCGATGCCTTTCCGAAGCGCTGGATGGCGCTCGCCAACCGGCTGATCCCGCCGAATGTCTTTCCGTTCGAGCATGGCGGGCTGATCGCCAAATATGCGGTGCTGAGCGAGGCCGACTTCGACCGGCTGAACGGCGCCGAAACGCGCAATGTGTCGGTGTGGGCGCGCTTCGCGCAGCCGTCGCGGCTGGTCTGGGCGGTCGACGACACCGCGCGCGACTGGGCGATCGCGGCGGTCGCGCGCGCCGCGCCGACCTTGCTCGCGGCGGCGGGGCGCGTCGAGGGCGAGGCGCCGCTCGACTGGTGGCGCCGCGCCTTTTCGCTCACCTATTCGGTCGAACTCCGCGCCGAGCGCACGAACCGCGCGCGGTCGGTCGTCGATGCCGATCCCGATCGCTACTTGCGGTTCAGCGAACCGGCGATCGCCGCGATTCCCGCGAGCGCGCGCGGCGGCGGCTGGGCGCGGCGGCGGATCGAGGGCAAGCTGCTCAGCATCGCGCGGCTCGCGAAGGCCAGCCTGACCTATGCCGGCGGAATCGACTATCTGGCGTGGAAGATCAATCGTCACGCGGGCACCAAGATCGAGATCAAGCCCTGGCAGCGCCGCTGGCCGCTCGTCGCCGCGCTGACTCTGGTGCCGCGCCTTATCAAGGGCGGGGCGATCCGCTAATTGCCCTTTTCATCCCGTGATCCCGGCCTGCGCCGGGACGGCAATGGTCTCAACCCGCCAACCGCTGCCCCTCGGGCCGCGCGTCGCCCGCGCGCCGGATCGCCTGATCGAGCGCGGTCAGGGTGAAGGGCTTGCGCAGCACGTCATGGTCGCCGAACGCCGCGACCTCGCTCGCATCGCCGGCATAGCCGGTGACGAACAGGATCGGCAGCGCCGGCCAGCGCCGCCGGAGCCGCGCGACCATTTCGGGGCCGGTCAGCTGCGGCATCAGCACGTCGGAAAGCACGAGGTCGAAACCGCCATGGCGTTCGACGATCGCCTCTGCGTCGAGCGGGTTGGCGCAGGCGACGGCCTTGTGTCCGAGCTCCTCGACCGCATCGACGGTCGCGGCGAGCACGCGCTGGTCGTCCTCGACGACAAGGATGTTCAGCGCTTCGGCGGGGGATGCAGCGGCCGGATCGGCGTCTGCGCTGCTATCCGCCAGCGCCGCCGCCTCGGCCTTCGCCACGGGCAGCAGCATCGCGACGCGGGTGCCTTCGCCCTCGGTCGAATGGATCTGCACCTCGCCGTCCGACTGACGGCAGAAGGCGAAGACCTGGCTCATGCCGAGCCCGGTGCCCTGACCCGCGGGCTTGGTGGTGTAGAAGGGGTCGAACACCCGCTCGAGCACCTCCGCCGACATGCCGCAGCCGGTGTCGATGACCTGCACCGCCAGCGCGGCGGTCTGGTCCTGCCCGTCGGCCAGGGTGCGGATCGTCAGCGAGCCATGCCCCTCCATCGCATCGCGCGCGTTGACCGACAGGTTCAGCAGCGCGTTCTCGAACTGCTGCCGGTCGATCCAGCAGGCGAGGCCGGGGCTGTTGAGATCGAGCGTCAGCGCGATGCGATCGCCGATCGTGCGCTCGATCAGCTGGGCAAAGCTCGCGATGCAGTCGTCGACGACGACCATTTCGGGGCGCGCGGGTTCGGAGCGTGCGAAGGCGAGCAGGCGGCGGGTCAGGTCGGCGGCGCGGTTGGCGCCGTCCATCGCGTTCGACAGGTGGCGCTGCGCCTTTTCGGGCGCGGTGACAACCAGCCGTTGCGCGAGCTCGAGCCCGCCGACGACGACCGCGAGCATGTTGTTGAAGTCGTGCGCGATGCCCCCGGTGAGCTGGCCGACCGCTTCCATCTTCTGCGCCTGCCGCAGCTGCGCTTCGGCGGCCTCGCGCTCGCTCATCTCGCTGCGCAGCGCGAGGTTCGCCTGCTCGAGCTCGGCGGTGCGGGCCTCGACGGCCGCTTCGAGCTGCATCGCGCGGTCGCTCTCCGCCCATTGTTCGCGCCGTGCGGCGCGGCGTTCGCTTTCGGCGCGGACGAGCGACACGGTCGCGGCGATCGCGATCACCGCTGCGGCCGCGCCGAGCAGCGAAAAGAGCAGGATCGCCTGGTTGAGGCTCGCGCGGTCGGCCGACGCGACGCGGTTGCGCTCGGCGAGGATCGTCCGCTCGTTGCGGATCAACTCGGACAAGAGCCGGTCGATACGGATCAGCGCGGCGTCGTGCCCGGCGGCATTATATTTGGAGATGGCGGCGACCGTCTGGCGATAATTGGCGCTGAGCGCCGCGTCGCCGAGCTGTTCGCCGCGCACGTCGAGTTCGGCGGTCAATTGCTTGACGAGCGCGTCCTGCTTCGGATTGTCGCGGACATTGCGCTGCAGCAGGGTCAGATATTGCTGCGCCAGCCCCCATTGCTGTTGATAGACGCGGCCGTCCTCCTTCTGCAGCCCGACCGCGAACCGCCCGAGGGCGGCTTCGGCGCGCGCGAGTGCTGCGTCGAGGCTGCGCGTCTGGGAGATGATTTCCAGGCTGTGCGCCTGCCAGCCGAGCGAGCGGTCGTAGCTGTCGTTGGCGCGGGCGAGCAACAGCACGAGCGCGCCGACGATCCCCGTCATGACCGCGCCGAGGACGATCGTCAGCCTGAAGCGCAGCCGCTCCCGCCGATCTTCGGTTTCATTGTCGATATCCCGCTCGAACACGCTCATCTTCTACCGGACCCGCGCTCTACCGCAAAGCCGCGAAGGCGCCTCGCCGGGGCGAGGCCTTCGATTCGCCCCGAAAAGGAATCCACTGGTCGGCGCGGACGGTCGATTCAGCCGACAATCCCGGCGCGCTTGCCCGCGCGCTCGAAGCGGCCGAGGATCTCGTCGACCTGCTCGCTCGTGTGTTCGGCGCAAAGCGAACAGCGCAGCAGCGTCATCCCCGCGGGCGTCGCCGGCGGCCGCGCGAGGTTCACATAGAGCCCCTCTTCGAGCAGTGCTTCCCACATCGTCGCGCCGCGTTCGAGGTCGGGCATGATCACCGCGATGATCGCCGACTGCGGCTCTTCGGTGCCGAGCTGGAAGCCGAGCGCGCGGAGGCCGGCGTGCAGCGTCTTCGAATTTTCCCACAGATGCGCGCGCTTGTTCGACCCGTGCATCAGCTTGCGGATGCTCGTCGCGGCGGTCGCGACGACGCTGGGGGGCAGCGAGGCGGTGAAAACATAGGGACGGCAGACGAGCCGGAGGATCTCGAACTTCGGATGGTTCGACACGCAGAAACCGCCGACGGTGCCGACGCTCTTCGAAAAGGTGCCGATGATGAAATCGACATCGTCGATCACGCCCTGCGCTTCGGCGACGCCGCGGCCATGCTCGCCGATAAAGCCCATCGAATGCGCTTCGTCGACGAGGACCATCGCGCCATTTTCCTTGGCGATGCGGACCATCTCTTTCAGCGGTGCGATGTCGCCGAGCATCGAATAGACGCCCTCGAGCACTACGAGCTTGCCCGCCTCGGCGGGCAGGCGCTTCAGACGCTTTTCGAGCGCCTCGATATCGTTGTGGCGGAAGGCGACGATCTCGGCATCGCCCATCTTGCATCCGTCATAGATCGATGCGTGGCTGTCGATGTCGAGAATGACATAGTCGCCCTTGCCCGCAATCGTCGAAATGATGCCGAGGTTCGCCTGGTATCCGGTCGAGAACACCATGGCATGGTCCATGGCGTAAAATTCCTTGAGCGCCTCTTCGCATTCCTTGTGGCCCTGATAGGTGCCGTTGAGGACGCGGCTGCCGGTGGTGCCGCTGCCGAACTTGTCGAGCGCCTCCTTGCCCGCGGCGATGACGTCCTCGTCGAAGGTCATGCCCATATAATTATAGGTGCCGAGCAGGATCGTCTCGCGCCCGTTGCAGATCGCGACGGTGGGGGAGAGCACTTTCTCCATCACCAGACTGAACGGATCGGTGACCCCGGTCGCGAGCAAGGCCTCGCGCTGCTGGATCAGCGGGTCGAATTTGGAAAAGAGATCGGTCATCGACGGCTCAGCCCTGCAGCTTTTCGACCGCAGCGACGAGTTGGCCGACATTTTCGATCTCGGCCTGCTGGTTCATGCTGATGATGATGTCGAACGTGTCCTCGACCTCGGCGACGAAATCCATCACGGTCAGGCTGTCCCATTCGAGGTCGCCGGCGAAGGTGGTGGCGTCGGTCAGCGCGATGCCTTTCTTGTTGAACGGTTCGATCAGGCCGAAAATCTGGTCCCTGAGGGCGGTGCTCATCTGGTGCGTCCCATAATGGAAGAAAGTTGCGCGCGGGAATGCCGCGATGCTGCCCGCTTGGCAAGCGAATGCGGCGGGAATCGGGCAGCATCTTGCCGTTCGCGGCGCTTCATGTCATCGATGTGGCAGGTCGCCGGAAGCTTTCAGGGCAGGGGATGGGACTGTATGGACAGCGAAAAACCGGGGGCGGCGCCCGAGCGGCCGGCGATTTCCTTTCCGCCGAACGCGGTGCATCTGGTGCGCACCAACCAGCAGATCACGATGCAGCTGTCGCAAATGGCGGATCAAAAGGCGTCGATCCTGATGGGTGCGACCTTCGTGGTGTTCACGCTCGCGGTCGGGCAAGCGCGCTCGGGCGGCGGCGCGCTCGCGATGCCGCTCGCGATCCTCGCGACCTTTTCCTTTCTGTCGGCGCTGCTCGCCGTGTCAGCCGTGCTGCCGCGCGTCGGCAAGGCGCCGCCGGTCGTTTACAAGGACGGCAAGGACCACAGCAATATCCTGTTCTTCGGGCGTTTCGAGCAGATGGAAGAGGATGAGTTCATCGCCGCGGTCAAGGCGCGGCTGCGCACAGAGGAAGATCTGTACGAGACGATGCTGCGCGACACCTATCAGAACGGCGTTGTGCTGGCGCGCCGCAAATATCGCTATCTGGCCTATGCGTACCGGCTGTTCGTCGTCGGACTGACGCTGACTTTCGTGGCGTTTGCGTTCGAGATGGCGATGATGTGGGCGGGTTGATACAGCGACGCACTGGATAATGCCATTCGTCATCCCGGACTCGATCCGGGATCCACTCACGCGGCGCTGGAGGAATGGATCCCGGATCGAGTCCGGGATGACGAAGGAAAAGTTGGCAGAGGCATTGCTGTTGCCTTTCTGCCACCCCCGCCGACAAATAGAACCGCGGCCGCCCGCCACCCTTGAACCCTGACATTAGCGCGCCTATCCGGGCCGGCTATGCTGGTGCAGGCTCATCCCCTGACTGCGGATCGTCCGCAGGATTTCCGCGCGGAATTCCGCGCGACGCTGGCGCTGGCCTGGCCGCTGGCGGCGGCGAACCTGCTGCAGATGATGGTCCACGCTATCGACGTCATTTTCGTGGCGCGGCTCGGCGACAGGGATCTTGCGGCCTCGTCGCTCGGCGTTTCGATCTTCGGGTTGTTGCTGTGGACGGGAACCGGCCTCGTCAGCGCGGCGGCGCCACTGATCGCCGCCGAACTGGGGCGTCGCAAGCACAGCGTGCGCGAGGTGCGCCGCACCGTTCGCATGGCGCTGTGGCTGAGTGCGCTCGTCTCGCTGCTCTTCATGGGCATCTGCGCGGCGGGCGGGCCGATCATGCGCGCGACGGGGCAACCCGAGGAGCTGACGACCCGCGCCGCCAGCTTCCTGCTGATCCTGATGCTCGGCATGTTTCCGATGATCGCGGCGGCGGTGCTGCGCATTTTCGTGTCGGCACTCGGCCGCCCGACGATCGCGACGATGATCACCTTCTTCGCGCTCGGCACGAACGCGCTCGGCAACTGGGCGCTGGTGTTCGGCCATCTCGGTATGCCCGCGCTCGGCCTTCACGGGTCGGCGCTGTCGAGCATCATCACCAGCACGCTGATCCTGCTCGCCTATGTCGTCGTGATCCAGAGCGACCGGTGCCTCCGCCGCTATCGCCTGTTCGGCAACTGGTGGCGCAGCGAATGGAGCCGCTTCTTCGAGATGCTGCGCATCGGCACCCCGATCAGCCTGACCATTCTGGCCGAGGCCGGGCTGTTCACCGGCGCGGCCTTCCTGATGGGGCGGATCGGCGAGGCGCAGCTTGCCGGGCATACGATCGCGTTGCAGGTCGCCGCGCTCGCCTTCCAGATCCCGTTCGGGGTCGCGCAGGCAGCGACGATCCGCGTCGGGCTGGCTTATGGTGCGCGGGATCATCGCGGTATCGGGCTTGCAGGCTACGCCTCTCTGGCGCTCGGCATCGGCTTCATGGGTTTTACCGCGATGCTGATGTGGCTGTTCCCGTCGCTCGTGCTGTCGATCTATGTCGATGTCGACGCCGCGCGCAACGCCGCGCTCGTCGGCTTCGCGATGCAGTTCCTCGTCGTTGCCGCCGCCTTCCAGCTTTTCGACGGCGCGCAGGCCGTCGCGGCAGGTGCGCTGCGCGGGTTGCAGGACACGCGCGTGCCGATGATCATCGCGGTCTGTGGCTACTGGATCGCGGGTTATGGCACCGCAATCTACCTCGGCTTCTGGACCCCGCTTCAGGGCGTGGGCGTGTGGATCGGGCTGGCGGTGGGGCTGGTCGTTGTCTCGGCCGTGCTTCTCATGCGCTGGCGGATGCGCGCGCGGCTGGGGCTGCTTCCTTCAATCGCTGGTGGCTGAACTGTCCGGCAAGTTGATTGAGCCGCCGGATGATGATGGCGAGCTGGTCATGGGTGAGGATCAACGGGCGGCGTTCGCAGTCGGATGAATTCCGGAATTGAAGCTTCATCGAGGTCGTCTGCCCGTCGAAAATCAGGATCAGCTCGAGGACCGAATGGACGATGTCGGCGCGAACGGGAAGCAATTCGCGTATGGCCGCAATGCGAACATCCAGCCGCTTCGGGTTTTTGAACCGGTCGCGGGCTTTCGCCAACGCGGCAAGCTTTTGCGAAAAGGGCGTCGAGGACGTCGCTTTGACCTCGGTTTTACCGATGTATTGCATCACTTCGGCTTCGAGTCGTCCGAAGGAATCGAGAAACTCTGAGCGCAGCAATTGCGCCCGTTCGCGCATCTTATGCAGATCAGGCATTTCGGTGGCCTTGCCGATCGGACTCTCGCACCCCATCTGGCCCTTGTACCGCGCTGCCGAAAATTTTCCCTTAATCGTCTTGACGCTGTCATACCCCCCGCCCATATGCCCGCCTGTTAGCACTCTCCCATGGTGAGTGCTAAAGCCTATCATCGCATAATGGAGGGAGTTCCATGGCACAGTTTCGTCCGCTGCACGACCGCGTGCTCGTTCGCCGTATCGAAGCCGAAGAAAAGACGGCCGGCGGCATCATCATCCCCGACACCGCCAAGGAAAAGCCGCAGGAAGGCGAAGTCGTCGCCGTCGGTTCGGGCGCCAAGGCCGAAGACGGCAAGGTCACGCCGCTCGACGTCAAGTCGGGCGACCGCATCCTGTTCGGCAAATGGTCGGGCACCGAAGTCAAGGTCGACGGCGAAGAGCTGCTGATCATGAAGGAATCGGACATCCTCGGCGTCCTCGCCTGAGCCCGTTCTTCCCTGTTTCATTCTATCTGAAGGAGCATCCACATGGCTGCCAAGGACGTTAAATTTTCGCGCGACGCGCGCGAGCGCATCCTCAAGGGCGTCGACATCCTCGCCGACGCTGTCAAGGTCACGCTGGGGCCGAAAGGCCGCAATGTCGTGATCGACAAGAGCTTCGGCGCCCCCCGCATCACCAAGGACGGCGTCAGCGTCGCCAAGGAAATCGAACTCAAGGACAAGTTCGAAAACATGGGCGCGCAGATGCTGCGCGAAGTCGCCAGCAAGGCGAACGACAAGGCCGGTGACGGCACCACCACCGCGACCGTTCTCGCCCAGGCGATCGTTCGCGAGGGCATGAAGTCGGTTGCCGCCGGCATGAACCCGATGGACCTGAAGCGCGGCATCGACCTCGCGGTCAACAAGGTCGTCGAAGATCTGAAGGCGCGTTCGACCCCGGTGTCGGGCTCGTCGGAAATCGCGCAGGTCGGCATCATCTCGGCCAACGGCGACACCGAAGTCGGCGAGAAGATCGCCGAAGCGATGGAAAAGGTCGGCAAGGAAGGCGTGATCACCGTCGAGGAAGCCAAGGGCCTCGAGTTCGAGCTCGACGTCGTCGAAGGCATGCAGTTCGACCGCGGCTACCTGTCGCCCTACTTCATCACCAACCCCGAAAAGATGACGGTCGAACTCACCGATCCGTACATCCTGATCTTCGAAAAGAAGCTGTCGAACCTCCAGTCGATGCTTCCGATCCTCGAGGCGGTTGTGCAGTCGGGCCGTCCGCTGCTGATCATCGCCGAGGACATCGAAGGCGAAGCCCTCGCGACCCTCGTCGTGAACCGTCTGCGCGGCGGCCTGAAGGTCGCGGCCGTCAAGGCGCCGGGCTTCGGCGATCGCCGCAAGGCGATGCTGCAGGACATCGCGATCCTGACCGCCGGCGAAATGATCAGCGAAGACCTGGGCATCAAGCTCGAGTCGGTCACGCTGAACATGCTCGGCCAGGCGAAGCGCGTCACGATCGACAAAGACAACACCACCATCGTCGATGGTGCTGGCGACCATGATGCGATCAAGGGCCGCGTCGAACAGATCCGCGCGCAGATCGAAACCACGACCAGCGACTATGACCGCGAAAAGCTGCAGGAACGTCTGGCGAAGCTCGCCGGCGGCGTTGCCGTGATCAAGGTCGGCGGCGCGACCGAAGTCGAGGTGAAGGAACGCAAGGATCGCGTCGACGACGCGCTGCACGCGACCCGCGCCGCGGTCGAGGAAGGCATCGTCCCCGGCGGCGGTACGGCTCTGCTGTACGCCACCAAGGCTCTCGAAGGCCTGAAGGGCGCCAACGACGACCAGACCCGCGGCATCGACATCGTCCGCAAGGCGATCGAAGCGCCGCTGCGCCAGATCGCGGCCAACGCCGGCCACGACGGTGCGGTTGTCGCCGGCAACCTGCTGCGCGAGAACAACCAGGAGCAGGGCTTCAACGCCGCGACCGACGTCTATGAAAACCTGAAGGCCGCCGGCGTCATCGACCCGACCAAGGTCGTGCGCACCGCGCTTCAGGACGCCGCGTCGGTGTCGGGCCTGCTGATCACCACCGAAGCGGCGGTGAGCGAGCTGCCCGAAGACAAGCCGGCGATGCCGATGGGCGCCGGCGGCATGGGCGGCATGGGCGGCATGGACTTCTGACGACCCCAACAGGTCGTCACCCCCGCGCAGGCGGGGGGCCGCATGCCGACTTGCCGCAGGGCCAAGTCACAGAAGGGGCCGGGGGAGCGATCCTCCGGCCCTTTTTCTGCGTGCTCTATCTTTCATCGTCACCCCGGACTTGATCCGGGTGTGGATTCACATTTGAAGTGCAACGGCAGGAAGGTTTCGGCTGGAGTTTTGAAGCCGAGGCATTTTCTTGGCGTGTTGTTGTAGTTGGCGATGATGGCG
>Ga0233425_10001237_pt1 | contig 59089 bp, 56 predicted proteins | sample Watercolumn_Towu_2_FD_181712 | JGI IMG/M metagenome (GOLD analysis project Ga0233425, IMG submission 181712) | Freshwater microbial communities from Lake Towuti, South Sulawesi, Indonesia - Watercolumn_Towuti2014_140_MG | ecosystem: Environmental > Aquatic > Freshwater > Lake | place...
GCAGAGAGTCGTTGGTTCGAATCCAACACGGCCCACCAAAAAGAGAAGCGTCCCCATCGTCTAGCCTGGTCCAGGACACCGGCCTTTCACGCCGGCAACACCGGTTCAAATCCGGTTGGGGACGCCAATGAAAATCAAGGGGTTAGCCTTTTGGGGCTAACCCTTTCTTTTTGATTTCCAACCCCATTTCCAACCCAGGAGCCAAATTCCGGCATAGAAGGGGCTAGGTTGTGGACTTGTGTCTGCCTCCCGAGGCAGGGGAAGTGAAGAGCCAATCCTCTGGTCGGGAGCTTTCCGAAGAGCATCAAGGGCCTCATGAGGTCAGCTCTGTCAAGGTTGGAAAAGCAGGTTGGAAGTTGCTATATTGATTTTGGGCAGGCGCCTTCTCCTTCGGGGGGAGTAGCACGTGGCGCCGTGGCCTGCCTGCTCAATAAACTATTCAGGACAACCTTCTCTTTCTTCTCCAAAGTGGTTATCATGATTTCCAGGGGGCGCGGACGCGCGTCGGAAGGCGCGCTAGCACCCTGAGTGAGCGACTGGCCCGTAGCCGGTGTCGGGTTCGCAAGACCGGTGGAGATGCGCCCACCACGCGCCCCGTTTATGGAATCCTTTTCTTCCTTCCGTCCCCTCCCTGTTGGCTGGCCATGGTGTTGCAGTAAGAGAGCCTGGGCTGCTACCGGCCTGACGCCCTGCACTTGCCCTCACCCACTCCCACCTGCGCAGCGCTCCACCGGCACCACTTACCGCCGCCTGCCTCCCCCGGCCCGGCCCCCCGGTACACGTCCCCCTCTTCCGGCCCTGGAAGGCAAACCCGGAGAGGGGACCCCACCCCCCCCTATTAACGTATGACCCGCCCGGAAATTTTTTCATTTTTTCGTTCCGGGAAAAACGGAGTACCCAAAGCCCTCGTCAATGAGACCCAAGCCGAAAAATTTTTATCAAAAAAACTACAGTCGCGGTGGGGTGGTCCAGTGGTTCCAGTTGGATTGCAGGGAGGTTTGGTGGATGAGGCTAGGGGTTCACCTACGGGGCAGGCAACGAAGCGTCTCGTTCTGCCACCCCGACTGAGACTGGGGATACGGAGAGCGCTTCCACCCAGACCGGGTTACATAGGAAAAATAATGACAATTACTGGGAAGAAAAGCAAGAAGAAAGAAAGTGGGGGAGCCAGTCTGGACGCTCCATTGGCTCCACCCCGCCTGGGGCTAAGGAGAGCGTCTCCACCCAGGGCGAGTTATATGCTGGAAGTATATCTATTCCCGGAGAAAAAGAAAAACCCGCTTGCTCAACCTGGAGGAACGACCAACTGTCTCCTCGTATTCCTCGCAACCCAATCAGATGACCGAGGCGGGCAAACCGGAGGGTCTTCCCGGAAGTCAGGCTGAACAACCGAGCACTGAAAATATAGCAATTCCCGAGGGAAAAGGAAAGCCCCTCGCATTGGCAGTACGTCGGACTTAGCCAGTCAAGACGGTGCGCAGGAGCTTCCCGCACCGCACGGGGGCGAGAGACTGCTCAGGAAGCGGAGCGAACCCGCCTCAGCCGCGACCGGAAAGCGACCCCAAATTGCGAATGCACCTGTTTCTGAGTCCGGCCAGGACATTCCTAACCCTTTGGGGCAAGCAGTCTCTCACAAAGACTATATCCAAGTACCCTGCAAGCTATGCTCTCCACGAACCTTTTCAAAAATCGATCCATAGAAAAATCAGAGTCATTTTTCTTTAATCATCTCAGGTGGGGTTGAAGCACACCATGGCCAATAAGTTCGAATGATGAAAGCCGAATTGTCTGAAAGACGACTATGATAGCAATATCAAAATATAATTTTCAGATCGTAAGGAATTGATTTATTGCAGCTATCATGACTAAGTGTTAGCAATTTTATTAAAAATCTTAGAGGCCCAAAAAGCAGACTATAGTTGTTTCCGAGAGCAGTCTTGGTGACAGGGTGCAGATAAATGGTTTCGTGATAATATTGTTGAGGGGGTGCGCAATTTTGTTCGATTGGGCCGTTCATTGGGCACAACTTATGCAGTTGATATGCTCAAAGAGACGGGGCTCCGGCGCAGGAGAAACGCGTGTCATCATAATAGGATAATGATCGCCGGTCTGAGAAGATTCTGTATTATTTGAGGTGTTAATCCCTGGGGAGATCCATGGCCGAACAGACTGAAACTGGTAAGAGGATTGAGTCGCGGGTACCTGAGTTGCATTCTCGCTCCTATCCCAAATTAATGCGCAGGTTGGTTCTGGTCGCGGTGATCTGCTCTGTGCTCCCCCTTCTTCTCATTGGCTGGGCCTGTTATCTCTATTATTCTCAATTCTACGTGTCCCGGATGGTGGGATACTTTCAAAGGACCGTTGAATACAATCGAAAAATTGTGGACTCTTTTTTGGGGCAGCGCGCATCAGATATCCAGATCTTGGCCTCTACGCATTCTTTGAACTTGCTGTCGGATTCAGCAAACCTCAACCAAATTTTCCAAATCCTCAACCGGGAGGGCTCCTATTACATAGATCTGGGCGTAATTGGTGAAAATGGAAAACACCTGGCTTACGTCGGTCCCTACGATCTCATGGACAAGGATTATTCCCAGGAGTTCTGGTTCAGAGAGGTCATGGCAAAGGGTGTGTTCATTAGCGACATGTTTTTAGGATTTCGAAAAACGCCTCACTTTATCATCGCGGTTCTTGGCTCAAAGGGGGGAAAGCCTTGGATTTTGAGGGCCACCATCTATCCTGAGTTCCTCAGTTCGCTGGTGGAAACGAAGGGTCTCGGCCAAACGGGGGAAGTCTTCTTGGTGAATCGGGAAGGCGTCTATCAAACCAACCCGAGATTCACAGGGAAAATTATGGAGAAGAGCCCGCTTCCCGTGGATTCATTCACTGGAGAAAGCGGAATCCTGGGCACTGATCCCATTGCCCACTTCGGCCCCATCGCTCCGGAGGAAGGCATATTTAATATCGATCTGATCAAATATGTCCTTACTAAATCCTATCACAAAGAAATTGTGGCCTATTCATGGCTGAAAAGCCCCCATTGGCTACTCGTCGTGAAGCAGGATTTCTCGGAGGTATTTGGCGATATCAACCGGGTGAACACCATTATTCTGATTCTCCTTCATTCAAGCGTCCTGGCGATTCTGATCGTCTCCATCGCGGCCACCAAACATATGGTCAAGGCCATTACGAAAAGTAACAAAGAGGCTGAGGACTTGAATAGGCAGCTGATGCATGCCAGCAAGCTGGCTTCCGTCGGGGAACTCGCGGCCGGCGTTGCCCATGAGATAAACAATCCTTTGGCCGTCATTCTCACGGAAAATCAGGTGATACTTGACTTGATTGAGAGTGAACAAGGTCTGGGCGCGGAGTTCAAGGATCAACTCACGCGGTCCCTGGGTCAGGTTGATGCCCAGGTAGAGCGTTGCTCCAATATCACGCAGAATCTCTTGCGCTTTTCTCGAAGAATGGCCTTGCCATCGCGCTATGTGGATCTCAACGTGGCCGTGAAGGATGTGGTTGGCCTCTTGGATAAACGGGCCGTTAGTCGTGGAGTCCATATTAGTTTGGATTCCCAGGAGAATCTCCCAAAGATTCGCGGTTACGATTTTGAACTGGAACAGGTCTTTGTGAACCTTATCAGCAACGCCATCGACGCTCACCAAGGGAAGCCATACGGGAGCATCCATATCGTTACCCGATACGATAGCAAACGCCGCGGCGTGGTAGCGACAGTGGCCGACAGCGGGTCGGGCATTGCCGATGAAAATCTGGGGCGAGTGTTCGATCCCTTTTATACAACTAAGCCCGTGGGCCAAGGGACGGGGATAGGCCTCTCCATTTCTTACAGCATCATCAATCAGATGGGTGGAGCCATCTCTGTCAGGAGCGAAGCAGGCAAGGGCGCTGAATTCGAGATCTTCTTGCCCTGTCTGGACGCTGACTCAAGGGATTCCGGACAAACCAGCGGAAAGGACCCAAAGGATGACCTCGATGAGAAAGCCCCGGCTACTCTTGGTGGATGACGAAATACCTTTTGTCGCAAATTTGTTGAAGCTCCTTTCGCGGAGGGGTTACGAAGTATCGACTGCGCACGACGGTGACAGCGCACTGCGGGTTGTTCAGGAACGTGAGTTTGATGTGGTGATCCTCGACCAAAACATGCCGGGTAAAGATGGCATAACAGTGCTTAGGGAGTTGAAGAGGAAACAGCCCCACCTTGAAGTGGTCATCCTCACAGGTTACGGCTCTGTCGACATGGCCCTCAAGGGATTTGGGCTTGGCATCTACGACTATGCATCAAAGCCGATCCAGTTGGGCGATTTGGAAGCGAAAATCCACAGCATCATCATGCGGATGGGCGGAGCCATCACTGTCTGGAGTGAAGCAGGCAAGGTCACTGAATTCGAGATCTTCTTGCCCTGCCGGGACGGTGAATCAAGTGGTTCTGAACAAACCAGCAGAAAGGACTAAAACGATGACCTCGATGAGAAAGCCCAGGCTCCTCTTGGTGGATGACGAAATACCTTTTGTCGCGAACTTATTGAAGCTCCTCTCGCGGAGGGGTTATGAGGTGTCGACTGCCCACGACGGAGACAGCGCACTGCGAATGGTTCAAGAACGTGAGTTTGATGTAGTGATCCTCGACCAAAACATGCCGGGTAAAGATGGCATATCAGTGCTTAGGGAGTTGAAGATGAAACAGCCCCACCTTGAAGTGGTCATCCTCACAGGCTACGGCTCTGTCGACATGGCCCTTAAGGGATTTGAGCTGGGCATCTACGATTATACCTCGAAGCCGATCCAGTTGGGCGATTTGGAAGCGAAAATCCGCCAGGCTTTTCAGCGTAAAATGTTGCGCGAGTAACAGCAATTTTTTTTAACGGGGGTAAGATCCGATGACCGGTCGGATACGGGTTCTTTTGATTGATGATGAGACTGTCTTCGTCGATAATCTCGCCGGTATCCTCACCAGGAGGGGCATGCAGGTGCAGAGCGCCAACGACGGCCTCAAAGCCCTCGATTTGTTGACCAACGAACTATATGATGTTCTTGTTCTTGATCTGCGCATGCCCGGCATGGATGGTGTTGAGCTTCTAAAAGCCATTAGAGAGCGAGATATACAAACCCCGGTGATTGTGCTCACAGGTAACATGAATATAAAGCAGTTGACGGAAGCCTTGAAAGAGGGTGTAGCGGAAGTCGTTTTGAAGCCGTGCCGGATCGATACCCTGATTTCTTGCATTGAAAATACACATGAGCGCAAGATCTTTGCCACCCAGGTTGCGGAGAAGTGCTAGCGTTTTATTAGTTCTTCCAGGCCGTAATCACCTCGCAAAAAGGCATCTCTGAAAAGTAAGGCGGCATTTTCGCTACCCATCGCGGCGTCCATCTGCCTGAAGAACTGTAGAAGAGAGCCGAGCATTTCGAGCTGTTTGATAGTCTCTTCTTGGGTCCCTTTACTGAGCCGGGCGTTAATCAGATCTCCCCTGAGTTCCACTGTAAACCCGTGCTCTCTCAGAATGCTCGCCATTGCCTTTACTCTGCGAGTCCTGCGCACTTTATCAGCAGCTCCACCGTGAAAGAGAAGGCTGATGTAGTTCTTGTTTTGGGTTTGGCCGCAGTAGGTGTCCACCACGCTAAAGTGATAGCCGACTCTGGCGGTGAAGTTCATGTAGTTGTCTGAAATAATCGCATAGCATGGGTTGCCGAACGTGCCGTCGGCCTCATGGCCCGTCGTGCCATGGCGCAGCATCACAGAAAGCAAGCCGCTTAAGTCCATGGGGCGGGGGCCGAACCGGGGAATCTTCTCATGCAGCATTCCTGTCAAAAGGGCGGACATGGGCACGGAAGTTATTTGAGAACGCTTCAGATTTCGATTTATAGGTGTTCCTTCAATCCCTCCTCCAAGATCGACAATATAGACGTCGATGGGTAGAAAGACATCAAGTTTGTAGGCAGCTCCTCGGAGATCACCCACGTTGTCACCCATCATGAACATTTCGCGGTAGGATTTTTCATGAATAAAACGTGCCAGGTCATGGAGCGTGACACAGTAGTCAGGAGAAAAAGTACCCGAGTTCGGTTCCGTAAGGTTCAAAGGAGAGATCAAGGAGATGACCTTTTTGAGCAACAGGAATGCCGGCGAGTTTCCCCGCCAGTCTCCACTATCTTCCGGCACATCGGCCCCGTCAGTTCTTTCGAGTAATTCAGGAATTTCTCCTTCATAGACAAAACCATTAGTTGCATCCACGGTGACTACTGTCCCAGGTTGGAGGGTACTGGTCGCGATTTTTGTATTCAGAAGTGTTGGAACCCTGAACTCCCTGGCGAGAGAAGCCATATGTCCGGTGGTGCTCCCGACATCGGTGACGATAGCCTTGGTTTTAGACATCAGACGGATGAACCTGGGGGAGGAGCGCCTTGCCACCAGCACTCCGCCCTCAGGAAATGAATCTATTTCCGAGTCCTCGCTCACCAGGATGATTGGCCCGGAACCCACGCCGGGACAACCCGTCTCACCATCTCCGAGGAGCAGGGTATTTCCGGAGAGCGGTTGAGCGTTACGGATTGAGCTTACGGCGAGACGGAGAGGTCTGGACTGCACCAGAAATATGCGGCGGTCCATCCCCATGGCCCACTCGATATCTTGGGGACCCCCAAAATGGTTTTCCAGCAGAACGGCCCAGCCAGCCAGTTGCAGCGCCTCATCGTCGGTAAGGCAGGGCTGCCCGGCCTCACCAGGCTCCAACTTCTCCTCCTTCATCCCGGAATCGGGAGCAAGAACCAGGCGGCTTTCCTGCGACGAGGGGGTGCGAGTGACGGTGGGCGGTTCGAAGTCTCTCGAAACCATCAGAATTTCCGGGGAAGTCCTTCCATCTACCAAGGTGACGCCAAGCCCTTTTACCGCTTGAATCAGGACCTCGCCGGAGTCAGGCCGGCCGGGATCTCTTGAAAAAACAACGCCGCTGGCGACCGCGTCGACCATAGCAATAAAGCCCACTGCCATTTCCGCCGATTCACCCGGAATCTGGTGAAGAAAGCGGTAGTGCATCGCCTCCGGGGAAAAGAGGCTGGCAATCACCCGCAGATATGCCGTGCAAAGCTCTTCCCTGGGAACGTTGAGCATAGTGAGGAATTGTCCGGCAAACGAGAATTCGCTGTCTTCGCCCACCGCGCTCGAACGGACGGCAACGGGGATTCGTTTTCCCGCTCGCTCCGCCGTTCGATCGTAGGCGTCCAGGATTGCTTGTTCCAAAGCGGGCGGGATCTGCAGCCCCAATATGCGCTCCTGCAACTCGCGGCTGATTGGCCTCACATCGTCCTCGGAAACGATTTCCAGGTGCTTGTTCTGGATCCAGGACCGCACGCCGCCTGCTTCCAGCAGAAGGCGAAAGCCCTCGGTCGTTACCGCCAGGCCATCCGGCGTGGGCAATCCCAACTTATTGGCAATTTCCGCCAGGTGAGCGATTTTCCCACCCACCACATCAACCTTCATACCGGAAATAGCAGACAACTCAAAGACCAACTCGGATGCATGCTGCTCGGGTTGGTCTTCCATAGACTCTGTCAGGGTGTCGGCGATTCTTTCAAAAGCCGGCCTCAGGGACGGATAGCGGTTACCCGATATCACGTTTATGCTTTCAACCATCGCATGAACGTCCGAAAGGGATCGAGCCGCCTTCCGTTTCACGGAAGAGCGATCCAGGTAATGATAACTTGATCGCAATTCTTCTAGGTCACCCAGAGTTTCAAGAAAACTGTGGTTGGCAGAGATCAATTTGCGGAATTCGGTATGATAGAGTCTCAGCTTGGCCAGCTGCTCGGCCTGGGAGACATTCTGTTCTCGGCGCAGACCGATGATTTCGAGAAAGAGGAGCAATCCTCGCCATAGGCGATGGAGGAACGTTTCAGTTTGCAGGCACTTGGCAGGTTGCTGCAGCTCTGTCTCGGCCACGGCCTATTTTTCCCTTGACGGATGGTTGAAAGTGACAGTCTGCCACGCTTAAATCGTCACGTTCATGGTAATTTACATCTATAGGGCGTAACAGGGCCTGTGTCAACATTTGCTCCCGCTGCCTCTATGAGGGCGACCAAGTTACTTATCGGGCATGGCTTGAGCAGGTATGCATAAGCGCTTTTCAACCAAGCATCTTCCTCTTCAGCCAAAGAGTAATGTCCTGTGAGCACTATGACTCGGGTGTTGTTCCTTAAACGCGAGATCTCCTTGAACACTTGCTGTCCGTCCATTCCCGGCATCTTGATGTCCAGGACCACAACGTCGAAGCGCTCATCGGCAATCATGGAAAGGGCAATGAGCCCGTCTTTCGCTTCTTTGACCCCAAAACCCCTGCTGCTCAGCACCTTGTTCAAGCTGTTGGTGAACCCCACCTCGTCATCCACCAGGAGGACCTTTATGCGGGACATGACAGCCTCTCCTGAAGGCGCCGCGCCAGTTCCTTGGCGCTGTCCTTCCGGACCGTGTGGATCAGGATGGGCTCGGAGGTCTTCGAACCGTCCGCGAGTTCCACCTCGATCCACTTGGTGGGCCGGAGCAACCCGTGCAGGACGCCGAGGATGCCCAAGCCGGCCAAAAAGGGAGCGGTGATGGTCAGCCAGCTGCGAAATATCACGGCAATGGCAAAGAACCCTGCCCCCAGCAATATTTCCCCCAACCTGATCTGGAGCTTCTTTTTCAAAGCGCAAATACGATCAACCCTGAACTCCTCCACCACGGTATGGTCCCGGCTGTCCGCGGTGGGCGGCTGGTAGGGCATGATAGTGGATTGCACGCGATACAATTTTCTGTCCGTCAGGAACAGGCTGGTGGCCTGCTGGGCCGGCTCCCGGAGAATGGACGACATCAGCCGAAAGTGAGTCCAGATGGTGTGATGTTCGCACTCTATGGTCTCACCTTCAGCCATTTTTTCCTGGATGATGGCGCGATAGAGGGCCACGGTCCTGTCGGCGACCAGCGCTTGAAAATCCCGCTCCTTTAAGTCCCCTCTATCGCGCTTTGGATAAAGCTCTGCGACTTGCTGGCGCAGATTGTCGAGATCAGTCTTCATAGGGGTATTCGCCCGGCGTGCATTTGGAGACGTGATAACCGGGCAACAGGGTCACCACCGCGGACACCGCGATGACAAACAGGATGACGAAACAGTACCACCAGTCCTTGGCCATGGCGTTTATATATAGCCAGTAGAAAAGGGCCGCGTACAGAAGGATGTTGAGAAGAATTTGCATGGCCGCCTCCTTAGTGTATCATGGTTTCTTTAAGCCAGAATACATATACCAGAGCCGCGAGTCCCAAAGATATGCCTAGCAGGAGCAGCCAGTACACGAGCATGTTGTCTACCAGTGCTTTCATCGTTTGTCACTCCTTTTCATAAGGTAACGGTAATCGCTTCGCAGGGTTATTAGAAGATTTTCCCCGGAACCCGTCCTAGTCCTTTTGCACCACGAGAGCGGGGATCCAACCGGGAACCCACTTGCCGCCGCGGTAGCGCACCGAAAAATAGACCAGGGACAGGATAAAGAGGCAGAGGAAGATCATCTCACCCACAGTGAAGACCACCGCGAAGAAGTTGAGGAATTCGTATTTCTGGGCGGTCAGCAGATAGATCAGCCTCATGAAGGCCCCTACGGTCGCCAGGCCCAGGGAGTAACTCAGGATGTAGCGGATGGCCGGGCCCCGGACAAAGGAGGTGGCGATGCTGCCGAACTGGGCGCCCAGCATGGCGCCGATGATCATGAAGAAGACCGCGACCATGTCCACGTTGCCGCTCATGAAATGCCGCAGCGCCCCGTAGCCGCCGGAGACCACGATTTCCAGCAGGTCCGTGCCCACCGCGATATGCGTGGTGGCGCCGATGACGTACACCAGGGCCGGGACCCGGATGAAGCCGCCGCCCACGCCGAAGAACCCGGCCAGCACGCCGGTGGCCACGCCGACGATGACCACCACCCACATGGAGACGATGATCCGGGCCACGTGGCAGCGGATGATGGGCTTCAGGGAGATGCTTTGAAAGAAATGGGGAAGTTTGGTCGCTTTCAGCTCCCGGCCTATCTCCGCCCCGCTTTCGGTGAGTTCGTCGATCTTCTTGTGGGCCCGGTGGGTTTCGATCTGGGTGTAGACAAAGAGGCCGACCATGATGGCCACGGAGCCGAACAGGAGGGCCATGCCCGAGAGGCCGAGGTCCTTGGTCCAGTTAAGCAGGCGGACCCCCATCTCGACGCCCATCATGGTGCCGCCCACCATGGCCAGGCCCAGGACCCAGTCGATGTTTCCCAACTGCCGGTGCCTGATGGTGGCCACAACCGATTTCCCGGCGATGTGCATGACATCGATGCCCGAGGCCATGTATCCCGGAAAGCCGAAGACGATGAGGGCCGGCGTCACCATATAGCCGCCGCCCACCCCGATGAAGCCGCCCACCATGCCCACCGTCATGCCGGTGAGCACCAGGAGGAAAATAGGGGCGGACATTCCTGCAATGGCGAATTCATACATGCGTTATTCTCCTTTCAGTGAACACCTTCATAGTGTTTGATCTTCTCGATCTTCATGCCGATCATGTCCGTGAAGCCCTCGGCCATGGAACCCAGGGTGAACCCCAGGATCAGGATGAAGGCCACGGCCCAGACCCCGCCCCAGGGATCGGTTTCGATCCCCTTATGCATGAAGGTGTCCCTGTATTTGAAGCCCTTGGAATCCTTGATGGTGCTGGGGACCGTGACTATGAGGGTATTTCCGTCGAGCTTGACCCGCTTGCCCTCTTTCACGGTCTTCTCGTCGATGATGCCGTTGGTGTTGACGGGCAGGAGATCGCCCTTCTTCACCGGCACGGCCTGCAGCCCTTCGATTGTGTCAGCTTTCACGATCTGCAGGATGGCCGGTTTGTCCTTGGTGGCGTCCTTGAAATTGTTGGCATGGACGGCCCAGCCTGAAGTTTTTGCCTTGTAATAGTACTGCTTCAGGAGAGTGCCGTTATAGTACTGCATCCAGAAATAGGCGATAATGGCTCCGGAAATAGCCGTCCAAACCAGAAACTTGATAGTGCCTCTCGTGCGGTTCACTTCAGCCATGAGAAGCTCCTCCTCCTTTGAGCAGATCTCTTAATGTCTAGGGTCCGTGAGGTTAAAACTCCGTTGTTCCGTGGGATATACTTTTATGGTCCCCTTGATGTACCTCCTTTTTTAAGATGGCAGCCGTTTGTTTTTTCGGAAAATTGGCCTTTCCAGCGTCCCGGAAAGTCTAATCACCTAAGAAGCAACAAGTGTACCAAAGAGAAAGTTTTCACAAGCAAGGACCGTCCAATCAACAGGTCAGGATAATTAGGCTCAGCCGGCCACCCCCAAGCGCGCCCCAGGAGACCGGTGAAGTTGCCGGGAAGGCCGTTACCCGTAGACCGCTCCGGTCGATCGACCCAGATCATCCTGGTCTTTCTTTACAGACTGTCAAGGTTCTTTGCAGATTGTCCAGGCGTAAACCTGAGGCGGGTGGCGGGTGCCTTCTCAGACCAAGTTGCAATCCTAAAGAGAGCCTTCCGGATAAGGAGAATCACAGAGTGAGTTGGCTGGCCGGAGAAACCCTGTCTGAACAGCATTTCCGGGACTAAAAACGGAAAATTTCCCTCGAGGCAGGGAAAATATCCTATTTCATGAATTTCTCGTCAGGCAAGTTCAATTTAGGGAAAAAAAGCCCATTTTTTAAAAGATAAGAATTACAGGAAGTTAGTCTTAAAAAAAGGGGGAAAAATACCTACCGAAAGGGAAAAATTACCTGCAAGCGGGGAATTTATCCGGCTTGATCATTTTTTTATATTGGAAGGATACGGCAACAGATTGATTATAAAACTTAATTTCTTTTTTCACAAGAATTATTCAAGGCCGACTAGAAATTCGCCGCAGCGTTGGTTTTTCCGGGGGGTATTCATCGGGCTGGAAAAAATCACAGATCGTGATCTGCTTCGGGACGCCCGGCTTTTGCGCTCTTTTGATGTTGCAGGGTCGTGAAGAGATCAAAGATCTGCATGTAATGTTTTAGGGAATCAGGACTGATTCCCAGGAGCGCTGCAGCCTCTTTACGGCTGCCGTTAGATCGGCGCAGGGCCTCAACCACCAGGTGGCGTTTCAAATTCATGGTCACGTCATTAATGGTTTCATGTTCTGGAAACCCGAAGGTGACCGTCCATTCCTCCCCCACTTCTCTGGTCTTGAACTTGTGGTTCAAGGTGAGATCCTCACGGCTAATCCGCCTCTTGCCACACAGAATCAAGGCGCGCTCCAACACGTTGCGCAATTCCCTAACATTTCCGGGCCAAGGATAGACTTCGAGCGCCTTTAACGCCTTGGTATCCATGGTCGGTACAGAGTCCAATCCCAGTTTGGATGATAGATCCGTTAATATGTCGGCGACCAAAGCAGGAATATCTTCAGTCCTCTGTCTCAAAGGAGGGACCTCGATGCTGAAGACATCCAATCGATAAAAAAGGTCCTGCCGAAATCGATTCTGCTTAACTTCTTTTTCGAGATTTCGATTTGTTGCCGCAATGAGCCTGGCATTCACCGTAAAAAGTTTTACTCCACCCACCCTCGTGAATTGCCGGGTGTCGAGAAAAGTCAGGAGCTTCGCCTGGAGCGACGGGGAAAGTTCGCCGATTTCATTGAGCAGTATGGTTCCGCCTTCCGCAAGTTCCAACAGCCCCCGTTTCGGTCCTTTAGATCCGGTAAAGGCTCCGGATTCGTAGCCGAAGAGTTCGGACTCAGCCAGTTCCGGGGAAACGGCCGCGCAATTGATGGAGAAGAAGGGCCCATGGGCACGTTTAGAGTTGTCGTGGATGTACCGGGCAATGTGGTCCTTCCCTGCGCCGCTTTCTCCGGTCAACAAGACGATGGAGTCCGTCTGGGCCGCCAGGCGCGCCGCCCGGAGCGTGGCCCGCATCGCCCGGGACCGGCAACCGCTCCCCACCAGCAAGGCAACGGACTCGCCGCGTTTGCGATCGGTTATTTCCCGGCTTATGCCGATTATGCCGGCAATTTTTCCCTGGCTATTCCGCATGGGAACCTTAGTATCAAGAAAGGTCCTTTGTATTCCCTTGATGAGCCGTGTGTGCTCCTGTTCGACGGTCTCTCCCTTCAGTACACGCTGATCCACTTCCGCAAGAATCTCCGTCGAATCCTTTCCAAACAATTCGGCGTCTGTGCGGCCCACTATCTGGGATTCGGGGATTTCAAGCAGGCCGGCGAAATACGGGTTCACCTGGGTGTACCGGAGGGTGGAATCTTTAACAAAGATACAATCTCTGGCGCTATCAAAAATGCCCTGGAACTGTTCCACGGTCTCATGCAGTTGCTCTTCATACACGCGTTTGCGTTCGGTAATATCAAGACAAATTCCCACCATTCGCAGCGCTTTTCCGTTCTGGTCGTTTTCCACCACTCTGCCCCGGTCCAGAATCCACTTCCAATCTCCCGAGTCCGTCTGCAACCGGTATTCGACTTCATAAAAATGGGAAGGGTCAGCAAGATGACGCTTCAAGACCTTGAGGACCCTGATCTTGTCATCACGAGGAATCCGGTTTTGCCAACACGCGAAATCCGATTCGGATTCATGCAACGAACAGCCGAGCATCCTGCTCCGACGCTGATCGAAATAAACCATGTCCGTATTGAGGTTCCATTCCCACAATCCCAAGTTCGACACGTCCAGTGCCAGGTCTTGTCGGCTCTGCTTCATGAGCCATTCTTTCTCGACAGCTTCGCGCTCCCTTATCTGATCTTCAAGAAAAGCCTTAGTCTGCAACAGTTCGGCAGTACGCTGCTCCACGCGCTCCTCCACTACCTGGCTCAAAGCTTGCTCAGCTTGCAGCACTCTCACGAGAAAGACGCCTAAGATGGCTGCTATCATTTCGAGGAAGCGTACTGATTCGGCACAAAAGATATTGTCCCGGGAGTCATTAAGTTGCAAAACACCCATGACCTCACGATCGCAACGGATCGGAACGATGGCCACGGATTCATAACCTAATGACATAAAAGGACTTCGGAATATGGCACTTATCTCGCTGCCATATTCCGACTCGATCAATTTAGACATACAAGCGGTCCAGAAACTGCCGGCGGGCGTAAAGAAAGGCCTGGAATGATCCGTATTCCCGCGGATTATTTCCCCACACATGCACTCTAAAACCGGATTGCCTTCAGAATCGCGAATTATTTGGCCGGATCTGCTACGCCTGCAGAGATAGTTCTCCGCTTTAATGAAACCATCGGGATAACCTTTTGCTACGAGATATGGATAATCGTTACCTTCTCGAATACGAATACCAACGGCTTCAATACCGAAGGAGTTTCTCATCGATTCCGCTATGTTTTCGATGTCGGCTTCCCTCAGGACGCGTTGATTCAGAAGTTCGAGGATCTCGATGGCGAATTCTTGGTTTTTACTCATGGACCGCAACATGCCTTCCATTGCTTTAGACCGTTCCGGTAGAATCAATTCTTTCGCTGATTCCCTCCTTGTTTTACGCTGTCTCATCTGACACCCCTTATCCTGGTATTGGAAGAGGAGATTCGCGAAAGACCGCTGGCAGAAGAATCTACTGGAACTTCTTCCAAAATGCCTAAATAGCAATAGACATGCCAAACAACAGGCGACGCGGCGCAACCCTTGAGAGCCAAGCATCCGCATGAGGAGTCGCCATAGGCCACGACCTGAATCACTTGGTCAGGAATTTTTTTACAACATATGTCAGGAATTTTTTCAATATGTCAGGTATTTTTTTACTAACGCGGATGCCAGATGCTCTGTGGTTCCTGCGATATTCTCGGGCCTGCCGCGCATCGCTTCCTTAGTCAAGAATGAATATCACGCCGGAACCTGTAAAATGAGGTGAAGGACTTCTCGGGCAGGTCGCTATTACCGGCTGCAGGTCGGATTAAGAAGATGCGAAGGCGAGAACTGTTCTCACGCCCTTTGCATAGTCGTGGAGGGTTGGTCGTAACCCGGGTCAAGACTCAATTCGTAATTCCCTTCCAGGAAGCGTCCTGCCAGAGCTTCGACGCTGCCTTCGCTCCGCATGAGCATATCCATTTGGCGCGTGAATTGGAGCATTCGCCCCACAGCATCGAGCTTCTCTTGCATCAGAACGGCTTCGTACTTGTCATAGCGTGCATCTATCCGGTCCCCGCGGACTTCCACCACAAAACCGAGGGCATCAAGGATAGTTGCCACCACCCGTGCTCTTCTATTCCGTCGGGTCTCATCCGCCGCACCGCCTTTCATGGAAAAGGAGATGTAGTTCTTGCTCGCCGTTTCGCAGCAATAGGTATCCAATACGCTGTAATGATAGCCGATGCGCGAGCTGAAATTGAGATAATGGTCTGAAATGATGGCATAACTTCGATCACCAAGACCTTCTGCTTGGCTATTGGGAGCAAACATCTGCTCCTGGAGGATAGACAGGAAGCCACCAAGATCAACCGGCCTGGGACCTTGATGCCGCAAGTCCTTGTGCAACATGCCATTTAGGACGGCCTTCAAAGGGCTGGACGCAACCTGATCTACGGTCACCCCTTTGGAAAAATTTGAGCCTGCCGTCAACCCACCTCCAAGGTCAATAATGTAGAGGTCCAAGGGCACCGGGGCAACCAGCTTGAAGGCGCCTTCTCCCTCAACGTCGGGAACGATATTGCTGATTGCGAACATCTCTTTGTACGAGAGCTCGTGAATGAGCCGCATTATATCGTGAAGGGTTTCGCAATATTCGGAGGCAAAATTGCCCGCGTTTGGGTTGACGAGGTTCAAGGGCACGATCCAGTCCGCGACCCTTTTCAAGGTGTTAAACACCGGTGTGTCTTTCATCATCGGCTTTTCGGCCTTGCAGAGTTCCAGGAGTTCAGGAACCCGGCCCTCGTAGACCCGGGCGGTATACGCGTCAACGGTGACTTCGGCGCCGGCCGGGATGGCCGCTGTAGCCGATTTGGCGTCGAGAATCGTGGGCACCCCGAATTCTCTGGCCAGAGAAGCCATATGGCTGGTGACGCTTCCGGTGTCTGTTACGATAGCCCGCGCCTTGGTCATCACCATAATGAACTGGGGGCTGGGATGCCTGGCCACGAGAACCCCGCCGGACGGAAATGTTTCCAAGTCTTCTTCGGATTTCACGTGTACGGCGGGGCCGAATCCCACTCCCGGGAAAACAACAGCTCCTCCTTCTAGGAGGACGGGGTATCCTTCCACCCGCATGAATTCACCGCCGCCTGCACCGGTTCTGATTTCAAGATGCAGCGGCCTGGTTTGAAGAATCATGAGCCTGCCGCTGCTATCCAGGGCCCACTCAACGTCTTGGGCATATTCGTAATGTTCTTCCAATCGCAGCCCGTATTCGGACAATTGCCGTATCTGCTTGAGGGATAGACAAGGCGCATCTTGCTTCTCAGGTTCTACCGGCATTTCCTGAAGCCCTTGTTCAGGCATGCTGACGAGCTGTACGGGTTTGTGCGAAATGCGCGACTCAACCAACTTCAGCCCGGCATCCTTGGAAACCATATAACTGTCTGGAGTAATGACTCCGTCCACCGCATATGGTCCAAGGCCCCACACTGAGCTAATGAGAATCTGGTTTGCCAATGGATTTGAGGGTTCACGGGAATACATGACGCCGCTCGCGAGGGAATCCACCATCTCCATGCAGGCCACGCCCATGGCTATGTCTTCGTCCCGTATTCCCTTTGCTAACCGGTATGACAGAGATCGAGAGGTGTAAAGACTTGCCAGCACCTGCTTGTATGTGTCGATAAGTTTTTCCCGGGGAACATTGAGAACCGACAGGTACTGCCCCGCGTAGGATAATTGGCTATCCTCACCTATGGCGCTGCTGCGCAGCGCCACACGAATATCCTTTGGCTGCCTGCCTCTCTTTTGGTGAATTCGCTCCGTCATCTCCTGGTGGGCGGAAAGGATGGCATTCGCCAAGTCCACAGGTACCGGCGCTCCCGTAATAAGACCATGAATTTCCCGGCAGACTTTGTTGATGGCCTGAGGGTCTTGGAGGTCCAAGTGCCTGCGCAAGCTTTTGATTTCCTCAATGAGGTCGTTTTTTTCAAAGAAATAATTGCAGGCAGCGGTGGTGATGGCAAAACCTTCAGGAACGGGAAGGCGGACGCGGTTGAGCAGCTCCCCGAGATTGGCATTCTTGCCGCCCACCGACTCCACCATGTCTTTCGTTATGAGCGAGTACGGCAAGACCCATGCGGTAACGGTCAATTCCTTCCATTTCCCAAGTTCCTCCGCGATGCTGGAATGAAGCCGCTCAATGAGGGGAAAGAGGGTGGTAAAATGATGTCCCGAGAGATCGTCCAGACTTTTCGCCATTTTCAGAGTATGAAAGACCGCTCTGGTGGCTTGCGACCGTACGTAGGACATGTCGAAAAACTCTTGGCCGCGCAGTTTCTCCTCGAAGTCGGTGATAATATTGAGCAATTCAGTATTCGAGGACAGTAAGTCCATGAAAGACGCGTACTTGAACTCGAATGCCGTTAAAGCCTTTCCCCTGGCTACGCTTCGGTCCCGGGACTTTCGGCCGGATAATCGCTGCACGTATTGTAGAATCGAGTCCAAGAGAGACATTTCAGCTTTCCTTATTTGGCAAGCCTGTAATCAACTTGCCGCTTTCTGGAGCAGAAAGTAATATAAAGAACCGAAAAACACCCCGCTGATTACTACAACAGTGATTATTACCAGGGCTATTATCCTTTTGGAGACCGAGAGCTTAATATGTCCTCCGTTTTCCTCAAACCCTTGAAGATAAGATGACTCTGGAAATAAGGCGCAAATCACCCCCTATAAATTGCAAAAATCATTCCATGGCAGAGCCGGACATCTTATCTATAAAAGAAATATGGAGAAATATGGGTGTTTTAGGAGAATGATTAGACAACAGATTAGCCTCTTTTTTCTTTCCCCACGGGGATACCCTATTCCCCTCTCCCGGCATCCAGTTCCCGGCGCACGGACTCGGCCAGCTGCCTGGGGACCAGCGGCTTGGCGAGCAGCTCCCTGATACCCAGAGTCCTGGCATTCTCTGGCGTCAGGGTCTCGCTGTAACCGGTCCAGATGATGATGGGGAGGCCGGGCTTCATCTTCAGAAGTTCTTCGGCCAGTTCCAGTCCCGACAGGTGGGGCATGGTTTGATCGGCCAAAACCAGATCGAAGCCGTCCGGTTGGGCTCGAAAGGCCTCCAGGGCCTCCCGGCTGGCTGTGAGAGCCGTTACCCGATACCCCAACTGCTCCAGGAGGATCTTGGCAGCCACCACGATATCCTCTTCGTCGTCCACCACCAGGATGCTTTCCCTGCCCCGGGGCAAATCCTCCATCACTTCAGGCTCCATAAGCTCCTCGGTTCGCATCACCGGGAAAAAGACCTCAAAGGTAGTTCCCCGGCCCGGTTCGCTGGCAACAGTAATACCGCCCGCACAGAGCTTGACTATGCCGTGGACCACGGCTAACCCCAAGCCGGTCCCCTGGCCTTTCTCCTTGGTGGTGAAGTAAGGCTCGAAGATGCGCTCGATGATGGCCGGGGGTATCCCCGGCCCCGTATCATGGACGACCAGCCGCACATAGGGTCCCGGCTTGATTTCGATCCCAAAAGCCGACAGCCTCTCCGTGAGTTCCACATTGTCCAAAACCACCTCCAGCGCCCCTCCCTTCTCACCCAGGGCGTGGGCGGCGTTGGTACAGAGATTCATTACCACCTGGTAGACCTCGGTGGGATCGGCCAGCACCCAATCCGGATCGGCCCCGATATTCTGGCGCAGGTCGATGGTGGCGGGGAAGGAAGCCCGCAGCAATTTCAGTGATTCTTTAACAATGGGGCCCAGTTGCATTAATATGCGCTGGCGCTCAGTCTGCCTGCTGAAGGATAGGATTTGGTCGACCAGGTCCGAAGCCCGCTTGCTGGACTTGAGCACCAGTTCCAGGTAGGATCGGGTGAGACTGTCCCCGGGTAAGGCCCGCATGGCGATTTCGGTATACATGACAATGGGGGAGAGGATATTGTTGAAGTCGTGAGCGATGCCACCGGCCAAGGTGCCCAGGGCCTCGATTTTCTGAGTTTGGCGCAGATGGGATTCCAGCTTGGCCTTCTCCTCTTCGGCCTGCTTCTGCCGGGTGACATCCCGGTTACTGGCCCGGCGGCCGAGATAGCGGCCGGTGGGGCTGGATACCGGCTGGCAGACGTGGGCGATCCACCGTTCTTCCCCATCCTTGGTGAGGATGCGGAAATCCAGATGGTGGAGCGCGCCGCTCTCCAATTCTTCCCGGAAGTGTCCGGCGACTTTCTGCCGATCATCCACGTGGGTAATTTTCTCCAGCAGGGCGGAATCCGAGAAGAAATCTTCCGGCCGATAGCCGGTAATCCGTTCGCATGAGGGAGAGGTGTAATAGTACTTACCATCCGGGCCTAGCCAATACTCCCAATCATGGGTATAATCCGCGATGGTCCGAAACATGACTTCCGATTTTCGCAAGGACTCTTCCGCCACCTGCCGTTTCACCAACTCCAGCTGCAGCGCCTGATAAGACTTCTTTAGCTCCATGGTCCCTTCTTCCACCTTATCCTGGAGAATACCTCTGGCGTGTTTGATTTCCGAAAATAACGGGGCAATCAGGGCCACTCCCACCGCCATGGAAATAGAAGTGGCCATGGCGATCAACTCCTGGCTGACGTCCACCGACAGAAGCTCCATACCCCTGACGTGCCACTCATACAGAGTAAAGCAGCGTCTTAAACTCATGAGGACGATGGCCGCGGTGATAAATATCCAGGCCACAATCTTCTTGGTGACCCAGATCAACCGCAAAGCCAGGAAGGCAGCTAAAAACTGGAAGGGAATAGAAATAAACAGGATGAAGTAAGCCTTGTTCATCGACTTGCCTCCTAGAAACCCCCGGTATTCAGGCATTCTCGATGCTTGCTTCCCAAGCCTGGATGAAGGTTATCAGGTGCTTTGCCGGTAACTTATTCAATCCCAAACCTATTAGATGGAAACAGTCCTCGATATCGATATAGGTATCTCTTTCAACCTGCAAAAAATGTGCAAAAAAATATTCGATAAGATATCCTCCGGGAGCCTCTCCGGGCGCTATTCTCTGATTGTAATCGTGATGTCTGGCACATTAATTGAAAGACAACCTTCCTAGGATTGTCCCTGGTCACTGGCCTGGTGGAGGCTCATCGGGGCATAGTGGAAGTTGAAGCGAAATGGGTCGGGGCAGGGTTTTCCGGGCTCTGCCGCCCACGTTCGCCGACGGAAAGGTTGCCAATGCAGGAAAGTGGCTCCAACAAACGAGTCCTGGTGGTGGATGACGAGGAGGCTATCCGCAACGGTATCGCCCGTGTCTTGACCATGCACAAACTCAAGGTGGATACTGCAAGCGGCGGGCTACAGGCCCTGGAGATGGTGGCCCGGCAACCCTACACCGTCGTCCTCTTGAGAGTGATCCAGGAGCGCGAGTTCATGCAGGTGGGCAGCCAGAAGCGCATCAAGCTGGACATCCGCATCATTGCCTCCTCCAACCGGGACCTGAGCGAAGCCGTCAAAGCCAGCCAGTTCCGGGAAGACCTCTTCTACCGCCTCAGCGTCATCCCTCTCCCTTTGCCCCCTTTACGCGAGCGCATCGGTGATATTCCGCTCCTTGTGGCCCATTTTCTGCGTAAATATTGCGAGAAGGGCAACCGGAAGATCAGCGGCATCGCCCCCGCGGCCATGAAGCTGTTGAGCAGCTACGCCTGGCCGGGCAACGTTCGGCAACTGGAGCACACCATAGAAAGCATAGTTATTCTGGAGGACGGCGACGTCATCCTGCCGGAACACTTGCCCAGCTTCATTAGCCAGCGCCAGGGGGAGTTTCAACTCCTCTCGGGAGAGGAGATCAGCCTGGAGGACTTGGAAAAGCATCATATCCAGTTTGTTCTGCGCCGCACCAAGGGGCACCGCCAGGACGCGGCCCGCATCCTGGGAATCAACCGCAAGACCCTGAGCCATAAAATCGAGAAATACAGGCTGCGGGCGAATTGGTAGGTTTCAGCCAGTAGTAGGTTGTAAGTTGATAATCGCTGGTTAGAGGCTCAAAACGGGATGAAAACTATTCTCATAGTTGATGATGCCTATTCCACTTTGATAATGCTCAGAGAGGAATTTGAAGGGGCAGGCTACGACGTTTTGATTACAAATTCGGGACAGGAAGCTCTAGAAATCCTGAATAACCCGTCCCAGCCGGTAAATTTGCTAATCACCAATATGCGTCATGCCGGCCCTAAAGGGTTAGATTTTATCTGGCTTATCAAAAAAAGCTGGCCGGATTTGCCGATAATCTGCCTTACGGCACTCTCTGAATATAAAGAGCTTCCTCCCAACGAACGGCCTTTCGACGATTTGGTGGAAAAATCATATGATTTATCAGAACTTAAGGAGAGTGTTACTAAACTTATTGATAAGAAAAAGCAGAAATGTGGGTGACTCTTCACCGCTTGTCTAAAATGTTATCGTTGGTAACACACGCAAGCACAGGCTGGTCAGGTTTGCCGGCATAGCTCAGTGGTAGAGCAGCTGATTTGTAATCACGTGAGAGAGGCCATAAATAATCATCGGGGTCTCTTTGCTTTTAACCGCGTTGTTTGACCTACACCCCGGGGGGTAGGTTTACAACTCTGACGTTGCTTTGTTGAATCAAGGGGTTTTGCCGGGCAACTTCTTGGAGCGAAGCCATGGGACGGGAACCCTCATCTTCGATGATTCGCAACCGCTGCCCCATGTTTCCAACACCCGCGAGCCTTCCGGGACCATAAACTTTACCAGGCCCCGGGCCAGTAAGGCCCAAAACCGGATTTAGAATTTTGGCAGGGTCACCGGGACCTGCTAACCAGCGGCCCAGCCCCCGCGCGGTGGCTTCATGAATGGCACCTTTGATTTCTTGCCATTTCCGGGCAATATCAGCCAGGTTAGGGGTGGATGGTTGTTTTTCCTGTACTCCTTCATGCGGAATGGGTTGTTGAGATTCTCTGACATTTTCTTCAGGCATGATCGTCACCCCCATAGACCCGCGCCCGGCTCTTGGCCGCGTTCTCAAGGATTCCAACGGGGTCCAGGTAATCGTATACGCGTGCCCTATCCTTCCCGGGCGCTGGCCGGAGCACCAGGCCCAGGTATTGAAGGAGCCGTCCATTGATGGGGATGGCCAGGAAGAGTGTGGAGAGTTCCCGGCAATCGAAGCCCTCGCCGCACAAGGCCCCTGTTGCAATCAGTATCTTGACCTGGCCGCGTTAAGGGCCTCCACCACCTTCCGCCTCTCCCCTGGAGATAGATCCCCGGTCAGCTGCATAAGTGGGCCGAGTTTGCCCATTACTGAGACCGGAATGAAGTTGTCAATCTCCGGGGGTGGCTGTCCATCCGGCCAAAGCGCCCCCACTGCTGCGATGGTGCGCCGGACGATCTCCTCCTGGGAGTCCTCGCCGGCTATATAGCCCACTTTGAAACTTCTGGTGGGTTTCAGGGGGCCATCCTCTTGGCCGGCGGCCAGGACTAAGCCCATCCTGGTGATGAGGTGACCCTTGCCGGTCCCCCCCATGGCCACCACCCCCCGACGATTCCGGAGGGAAGAACATTTTCAAAGAGGTACTCACGAGGTGGGGGCGGGGCCTTCAGCCGTTCGGAGAGCGGAACCAGGGTGTTATTCAGGGGCGGGAAGGAGTCTGCCCGGCTCCGCTCTATGGCCGGCTGGGTGATCTCCAAAATTTGTGATTCAGCCCAGGTTAGGTATTCCTCCAGGTTCCCGTTAGGGCTTTCGTTGAGGATTTCTGCAGCTTTCGCTTGCAGCTTGCGGACCTGGGCCTTTTCCCAAACCAGGCGAGCGTAATAACCAGCATTGGCGGCCCCCCCCACCTGCTCATTCAACCCCACCAAAAAGACTGGCCCGCCCACTTCCTCAAGTTGGCCTCGCTCTTTCAGGAGTTCGGCTACAGTGCGGTAATCCACCGGCTCATTGCGCAGATAAAGCTCCAGTATGGCCCGGAAGATACGGGCGCGGGCCTCCCGGTGGAAATCCCCGGCGGTCAGGAGATCGGCTACCTCATCCATCATTTGAGGTCTGAGCAAAATACTTCCCAGCGTGGCCTGCTCTGCCTCCAGAGAAGCCGGGGGCGAGGGGATGCTCTGGTTCTTGGCCTTGGCCATGCCCCCCCCTTTAGAGAGCCGCTCCCCGGGCTTCAGGATCGATTCGATGACGCTCAAGCCAAGCTAAAGCTTCTGACAGCTTATATCTCACCGAGCGCCCGACTTTATAATAGGGAGGTCCTTCCCCCTTGCAGCGACGATTGGCGGAAGTTTGCCGTCTAATTCCGGAAATTCTCTCCCATTCAACTTCACTGATAAAACGGTCTACCTCCATTTGCCATAACCTCCTTGAAATTGCCTTTTACCCTTAAAACCGGAAAAAAGGTTGGGGGAACCCTTTTTCCGGTTTTCGGGACTTGGGGAGTTTTGTCAGGAGGAAATGGCTTTTATGAAGATTGGCTGGTTTGCAGAAGTTCTTGATAAGATGTGCAGTCAGGAGGAGAGGGGCAGTCCATGTAGCAGGTGCGGGCGTCACGTGGCAGAGGGCAAAACTATCACCAGGGATTCGCTGGCGATGCCCCTAGTGCGCCAGGGCCGGGTGCGCTGGGGGTCCTGGAGGTTCCGGGCCGGCAGCGTGGCCACCTCGCTGGACGCGGTCAACGCCGCCGCGTCGAAATAGCGGTTGTCCCACAAGATGCAGATGTTTTTCGGGGGATCGAACGTGGGCACGCTGCCTCCAGACGTCCAGCTCGGCCCGCCGGGCCGTGAAGTCCAGGTCCAGCCCCACTAGGCGCTGGAGATAACCGCGCACCTGCACCGGGTCGCCCAGGTTCCGCAAGAAAGCCTCGATATTGGCCTCCACCGCCAGCTTCTGGCGCTGGGTGCCGTAGAGCGCCAGCAGCTTGTCCCCCACCGCCTCCACGTCGGCCCGGTTGATCAGGCAGGTGTCCAGGGGCCCCAAATCCCGGGCCCGGGGATAATTGGCGCGCACCGCGTTGTTGGTCCGGGCCACCTGGCGGTACTCCTTCTTGAGCCACTGCTCCCGGGCCACCAGCAAGCCGGTGGGGTTGGCGTCCACGGTATAGTTGCGGTCATAGTTGAGGTAGACCTTGCGAAAGACCTCCTCGCGCAGGGCCTCGCCCTCGGGGTTCCCCAGGATCTCCGGGTTATCCAGGATCAAGAGCGGCGCCCCTGCGGGCGGCGTCAGCTCCTGGAGGAAGAATTTCCCCTGGCGGTCGCCGGTATAGAGCGCCGGGATGCCGCAGAGCAGATCATGGATGATATGATACAACTCCGTGGGGGAGTCCACCAGCAGCCCCGCCTGATATGGAAAAGCGGCGTTGAACGCGGCCAGGGCCGCCAGGTCAAAGTCCGCTACCGGGTCCCAGCCGGGACAGTCGCTGGGGTGGTTCGAAGGTTCCCAACCGCAATTTTCTGCGGGGGGCAGACAATGGCAACCAAAATCAAGAAGGGAACCGGCCATGGTGATGGAAAAGTCAGGGGGTTATTTGACAGGAGAAAAAGTATACTTATTTTTAAAAAATAAATTATTTTCGGGGAAAGATCTCCCTAAGAGCCATATCGATTCCCCAAAATGCTGGTCCAACTGGTCCAACCACGCGTTTTCGATCCGGTATTGATCATCAGGCCGCCTTTACGCGGTCCTGGTAGATTGATATCAAATAACCAGATAATTTTCGGAGGCGAGACTATGATTCTCAAGGATATCAGAGACAAGGCGCGTTCTTTAGGGGTGAAGAATTTCTCCAAATTGAGCAAGGGAAATCTGATTCGCGCTATCCAGGAAAAGGAAGGAAATTCGCCCTGTTATCAGAACATTTACGACTGCCGGGTAGATGATTGTCTGTGGCGGCCGGATTGCCAGGTATAGGATAAGGGGCTTTCACTCAAGGGTTTTCAGGCGCGGCCCTGGTCAGCCGCGAATTTGGGTGTTGCGCGTCCGTGCCGGTTTCTGCTAAGACCCGCCCCCGGGCATGATTTCCTCCGGGTTCAGGGTCTGGTCCACATCCAGAAGAATCCTGACCCCCCGCTCGGTCTTGGCCAGGCCGAAAATGTATTCGGCATGCAGATGATTCTGGACCGCGTCATCGATCTCCTGGCCGGCAATAAAGGAGATACCGAGGACCGAATCGGCGATAATGCCGGCCAGCCCCTTATTCCCGGGCATCTCCGTGACAATGATGCAGCGGTTGTCGTCTTTGGCCCCGTTGGCCAACCCCAGCTTGACGGCCAGATCGATCACGGGGATTACCTTGCCCCGCAGGTTGATTACGCCTTTGACGTATTCCTGGGATTCGGGGATGGCGGTAATGTCCACCATCTGGATGATCTCTCTGATCTTATCCACGCGCATGCCGAACTCTTCGTTGCTTAACAGGAAATTAAGATACTTGCCCTCCAGTCTTCTATGCCGGTTCTCTTCCTCCTCCATTTTTTTCTGATAGGTGGTTTCCAGAAGAATCCCGGAAATGGTCTTAATTTTCCCATCTTCGTCGCAAATTATCTGGCTCAATTCCAAAATCCACTTGTTCTCGCCGTTCTTGGTGATGATCCGGTACTGCCGCTCGTAGGTTTTATCCCCTTTTAGCGCCGCTTTTACGGCATCCTTGGCCGAACGTAAATCGTCCGGATGCATTATTCCGGTCCAGGTGACTACTCCCTCGGAAAATTCTTCCTTGGAATACCCGGTAAGGTCTTTTATGAGATCGCTGTAAAATTTAACGGAGCCGTCGGCGTATCCCTCATATCGCACATTAAAGATTTTGATGCGGCTGAGATCCATCTGTTGTCTCTCCCGGGGCTTACAGTCACCTTAACATAATTTCTTTTAGACTATCAGCAACATATTCTTGTTCTACAAACCTCATCGGCAGGCAGGATAGATACCTTAAAGCACAATCAAAGAAAAATTTCAGGGGATGCCGGAATGTAACATCGCAGAATTCTCAACTTGAAAATTGGGAAGGGAAAATCCTGGCCGTGCACCCTGCTTCGAATCCGCCTCATTCGGGAGGACCGACCGGGGGTTTAAGGATTAGTAGCCGCCGCGACACAGACTGCCTGGTTTACCGCTGCTTCCTTCCGGACCTGACGGGGTTCGCCAGCGTCTGTTGCGTGGGGTCCAATCCGCCGCCCGGGACAGCCCTTCCCGGATGCGCTGCAATCCTCAAGAAGGGACTTCAACCCCGCGTAAGCGGTTCTCGGGTTACAGGGCACCGCTAGCTCCCCGTCTAGCACGACCAGGGAAAAGGCTCAGCGATCGACGCGTTCCCGCATCTCTTTGCCGACTTTGAAGAAGGGCAGCTTCTTGCCCTCCACTTCGATGAGGTCCCCGGTTTTGGGGTTACGGCCTTTATAGCCGTTGTAGAATTTCACCTTAAAACTGCCAAAGCCGCGAATCTCGATGCGTTCCTTTTGCACCAAGGCCTCCGCCATGTTCTCGAACATGGCGTTGACCACCATTTCCGCCTTCTTCAGGGTGAGATTCTCCGCCTTGGCCAGGGCCTCGATGAGCTGCGATTTGTTCATCCCGGAATACTCCTTGAAGGGGTGGGCGGCCATCCCGCTTTGGGTAAAAGCGAGCCTCTCACCGCCAGTGGGCTAATTAACCCAAATAATAAATAAAATCGGTCTGAAGGTAAAGAAAAAAAACAGCGCGGATTAAAGAAAGACTGAACAGCCGCCCCTTGACTAAAGAATATTAGTGATTATCTATCCTGACTAAATTTTGATCATCAGCCAAATCTGTCAAATTGACGGCCATACCGGGAAGTGTTAAGCTGCGGGACAATTTAGGGGGTATCGCTGATGGGCGCCGGCAAGAAAATCTTCCTGTACCTGCTGATCCTGGTGATTATCCTCGTTGTCGGCGGCGGATTCCTGGCCTTCGGCCCCCCCGGTATCTATGCCAAGACGGAAACTCCGGACTTCTGCGGCTCCTGCCATGTGTTGGCCACCCAATACGAGGCTTGGTTCCATGCGGGGGCTCACCGCCGCATCAACTGCGTGGATTGTCATCTGCCCAACGACACCTTTGCCCGCCACTTGCTCTGGAAGACCATCGACGGCCTCAAGGATTGGCTGGCCTTTCATACGGGCCGGATTTCCGACCCCATTCGCCTCTCCCAGCACGGTGCGGCTGTAGTCCAGGACAACTGCCGCCGCTGCCATACGGAACTGATCTCCCGCCTCAATGAAGACCGGCAGTGCTGGGACTGCCATCGCAATTTGTCGCATAAACGCACCGGCGCCATAGTGACCTTGACTCCATGATAAAAGGATGGAATACCCTATGAGACGGAAAGTAATCAGCTTAATTCTCTGGGCCATGGTCCTGGCGGGAATGGTTTTGCTGGCGGGAACCTGTTCCCCCCCCAAGCCGGAGCCGGTCAAGACCGTAAGCATTCCCGACGGGGAATACGATCCCGCGGTGTGGGGCAAGGCCTATCCCCTAGAGTACGATTTCTGGCTCAAGACCAAGGACCCCAAACCCGCGGGCCAGAGCAAGTACAAAAAGGGCTATGACACGGACCTGGTTATCTATGACAAGCTCAGCGAATTCCCTTATCTGGCCCTTTTGTACCACGGTTGGGGCTTCGGCATCGAATACAACGAATCCCGGGGCCATCACTACATGGTCATCGACCAGCTGGAGATCGACCCCTCCCGGCTGAAGCCCGGGGGCGTTTGTCTGAGCTGCAAATCCCCCTATGCTCCCAAGCTGGAAAAGGAGTTGGGCCCGGCCTACTTTAACATGCCCTACCTGGACGCCCATGCCAAGATTCCGGTGCAGTTCCAAAAGCTGGGGGCCGCGTGCATCGACTGCCATAACAATAAGGACATGTCCCTGAAGATCAGCCACCCCGCCTTGAACAGCGCCCTCAAAGACATCGGCAAGAACCCGGAACAAATGACCCGCCAGGAAATGCGCAGCCTGATGTGCGCCCAGTGCCATGTCACCTATATCATCCCCCGGGACAAGGACATGAAACCCACGGGCCTCTTCTTCCCCTGGCAAGGGGCCAAAGAAGGGGACCTCTCCATAGAAAACATGATCCGGATTTTCAAGAGCAATCCCGGGGAGTTCGGCGAATGGAAGCAGGCGGTGACCGGGTTCAAGCTCTCTTATATCCGCCATCCGGAGTATGAGTTCTTTTCCCGGAATTCCACCCACTGGAAGGCCGGGGCTTCCTGCGCCGACTGCCACATGCCTTATATCCGGGTGGGGGCCAACAAGATCTCCGACCACGACGTCACCACCCCTTTAAAAGCGGAGATGCGCGCCTGTATCCAGTGCCATACCGAATCCCCCCAGTGGCTCAAGGACAGGGTCTTCGCGGCCCAGGACCGCACCGTCACCGAGATGAACCGGGCCGGATACGCCCTGGCGGTGACCGCCAAGCTCTTTGAGATGGCGCACAAGGCCCAGGCTGAGGGCAAGACCCTGGACAAGGGGCTTTACGACCAGGCCAAGGACCTGTATCTGGAAGGTTTCTACCGGCTGAACTTCATCGCCGCGGAAAATTCCGTGGGCTTCCATAACCCCGCGGAAGGTCTGCGTATCCTGGGGGACGCCATTGCCATGGCTTCCAAGGCCGAAGCCTTCCTCCGCCAGGCCTTAACCAAAGCGGGAGTGGAGGTCCCGGCCCACGTCAACCTGGAGTTGGCCAAGTACCTCAACAAGCGGGGCGTGAAGCCTCTGAATTTCAAGCCGGAACAGGAAATCAAAGACCCCTTCCCCGGCATCCAGGAGATGCTGACCCCAAACGCCTCCCTGGGTAAATAGGATGGGAACATGAGGATCTTGATAGTTGCCTTGGCCCTGGCCGGTTTCATCCCGGCCGGGGCCGGTGTGCTTAAGGCCCAGGGACCTGAGGATCTTTTTAAGCAAGGCCAGGAGGTTTATACCGAGAACTGCGCCATGTGCCACCGGGCCAATGGCGAAGGCCTGCCCGTCAAGTTCCCCGCGTTGAACCAGAATCCGTTCGTGGTGGGGGACCCCAAGCCGGTCATCGTCACCGTCCTCAAGGGCAGAAAAGGGGAAATGGGGCAGATGCCGGCGTGGCAAGACAAATTGAACGACGGCCAGATCGCCGCCGCGGCCACCTACATCCGGGGGGCCTGGGCCAACCGGGCCCCGGGCGTCGCCCCGGAGACGGTGCAGGAGGTTCGGGGAAAGTAAGCAGTGGCCAGTGACCAGTGGGCAGTGAAACAGCGTAGGGCGGGCGTCTCGCCCGCCTTCATTAATTCGCACAGGCTGGAAAGCTTTTTAACCTCGTTCCCAAGCCTTGCCTGGGAACGTTGATTATCCGTCCAAGCTTTGCTTGGACACCTCTAAGAATGGGGCCAGGCTTCGGTGCCGAGGGCGGGCGTCTCCGCCCGCCAACCTCTCGGGCGGCCAGAGACGGCCGCCCCACCGGCTTCTTCCCATTTTCTCCTCCCTCCAAATCCCTCATCTCTCTATCTCCATCCAAGCTTTTACAGCCATTGTATTTTCATTTTGCCTGAACTATATTAATTCAATCAAGTTAAGACCCGGTCGCTTCATTCTTTTGACGGAAAGCGGGAAACGGAAAATGGAAAACGGTTTAAAGGAGAATACCCATGTGGGAATATACGGACAAGGTCAAGGAGCATTTTCTTAACCCCAGGAACGTGGGTGAGGTGGAGAATCCCGACGGCGCGGCCACCGTGGGGTCCCTGGCCTGTGGGGACGCGCTGAAGCTGACCTTCAAGCTGGATGAAAACGGGCGCATCACCGACGCCCGGTTCAAGACCTTCGGCTGCGCCAGCGCCATTGCCTCGGCCTCGGCCCTCACCGAGATGATTAAGGGCATGACCGTGGAGGAGGCCGCCAAAATCACCAATCAGGACATTGCCAACTTTTTAGGAGGGCTGCCCGAGGAAAAGATGCACTGCTCGGTGATGGGGCGGGAAGCCCTGGAGGCGGCCATCGCCCATTACCGGGGCGAGCCTGCGCCCACGGAAGAGGGCAAGATCGTCTGCGAGTGCTTCGGGGTCACCGAAGAGGAAATCGCCCGGGTGGTCCGGGAAAACAACCTGAGGACCATCGAGGAAGTGACCAACTATACCAAGGCCGGGGGCGGCTGCGGCGGCTGCCATGAGGCCATCCAGGAGATCATCGACCGGGTGCGGGGCGAGGCCAAAGAGATCATCCGGCCCAAACTTTCCAATATCCAGAAGATCAAGATGATCGAAGAGACCATCGACCGGGAAATCCGGCCGACGTTGCAGATGGACGGGGGCGACCTGGAACTCATCGACGTGGTGGGCAACCGGGTGCTGGTGGCCACCCGAGGGGCCTGCGCCTCCTGCGCCGCGTCCCACCTGACCATGAAACAGGTGGTGGAGGCCAAGCTCCGGGAACTGGTCTGGCCCGAACTGGAAGTGGAGGAGGTGAGCCAGTGAACCCCATCTACCTGGACAACAACGCCACCACCCGGGTGGCCCCGGAAGTTCTGGAGGAAATGCTCCCTTACCTGGGGGAATTTTACGGCAACCCCTCCAGCATGCACACCTTCGGCGGCCAGGTGGGGCGCAAGGTCCGCCGGGCCCGGGAGCAGGTGGCCGGGATTATTAATGCAACTCCGGAGGAGATCATCTTCACCAGTTGCGGCACGGAGAGCGACAACACCGCGATTCGCTCGGCGTTGGCCACCAACCCCGGCAAACGCCACATCGTCACCACCCGGGTGGAGCACCCCGCGGTCCTGTCCCTGGGGGCCAGGCTGGTCCAGGAAGGCTACCGGGTGACAGAAATCCCGGTGGACGCCGAGGGCCGCCTGAACCTGGCCCAATACGCCAAGAGCCTGACCCCGGACACGGCCATCGTCAGCGTCATGTGGGCCAACAACGAAACCGGGGTGATCTTCCCCGTGGAGGAGATGGCGGCACAAGCCCGGAACCGGGGCATTCTCTTCCACACCGACGCGGTCCAGGCGGTGGGCAAGATTCCCCTTGACATGAAAAACAGCAGCATTGACATGCTGTCGCTGTCCGGCCACAAGCTGCACGCGCCCAAGGGGGTGGGCGCGCTCTACGTGCGCAAGGGCACCCGGTTCTCTCCTTTCCTCATCGGCGGCCACCAGGAAAAGGGCCGCCGGGGGGGGACGGAGAACGTGCCCAGCATTATCGCCCTGGGAGTGGCCTGCGGCCTGGCGGCCCAAAAGATGGACGTAGAGAACACCGTGGTCAAAGCCTTGCGGGACAAGCTGGAGAACTCCCTGCTGGAAAAAGTTCCCCGCTGCCGGGTGAACGGCGACCGGAGCAGCCGCCTGCCAAACACCAGCAACATCAGCTTTGAATTCGTGGAAGGTGAGGCCATCCTGCTCAGGCTGGACGAATACGCCATCTGCGCCTCCTCCGGGTCCGCCTGCACCTCCGGGTCGCTGCAGCCCTCCCACGTGCTCCGGGCCATGGGCGTGCCCTTTACCATGGCCCACGGCTCCATCCGCTTCAGCCTCAGCATCTATAACACCGAGCAGGAAATCGATTTCGTCATCGACACCCTGCCGGGCATTATCGAAAATCTCCGGGCCCTGTCCCCCTATTGGGAAGTGGGGGACGCCATCTGCGTCCGGGTGGAGGGGTGAGGGTTTATGGGCCAACCGACCGACCTGGAACGCTGCAAAGTCGAAGTGAAGACCACGCGGCAGCACCGGGAAGAAATCCCGGAGATCGTCAATGAGCTGGTCCTTTCCTGCCGGCGGGAGGATTGTTTCGACCACGTGGGGCCGGAGCCCATTCCCTCCCGGGAAGCGATTATCGACATCCTCCACCGGGCCCGCCATCTGCTCTTTCCCGGCTATTTCATCCGCCACCGGGTGGACGAGGTCAACCTGGGCTATTATTTCGGCCAGGAAGCCATGGCCTTCTTTGAGTTGCTGGCCGAACAGATCGCCCTGTCCATCCGGCATGAATGCCTGCGCTATGACCTGGACTGCACCCACTGCGAGGAGCGGGGCCAGGAGGAAGCCGTCCGCTTTATGCGCCAACTGCCCCTGATCCGGAAGATCCTGGCCACCGACGTGCGGGCCGCGTACGAAGGGGACCCGGCAGCCAAGAGCTATGATGAGATCATTTTCAGCTATCCGGGGCTTTGGGCCATCACCGTCTTTCGGGTGGCCCACCAGCTCTTTGAGCAGGGCATCCCGCTCATGCCCCGGATCATGACCGAATACGCCCACCACCAGACGGGGATCGATATCCACCCGGGCGCGCATATCGGCGAAAGCTTCTTCATCGACCACGGCACCGGGGTGGTGATCGGCGAGACCACGGAGATCGGCAAAAGGGTGCGCCTCTACCAGGGGGTGACCCTGGGGGCTTTGTCGCTGCCCAAGAACGTAGTGGACTCCCTGCGGGCCAAGAAGCGCCATCCCACGGTGGAGGACGACGTGATCATCTACGCCCAGGCCACCATCCTGGGGGGCGAGACGGTCATCGGCGCCCGCTCCACCATCGGCGGCAACGTCTGGATCACGGAATCCGTGCCCCCGGACACCAAGGTTTTTCTGAAGAAGCCGGAGTTGGTTTATAAGGGGAGAAGTGAGCAGTAACAACTATGACAGAACCGCAAACCTCATTTCTCACCAAGGCGCGCATGGAATCCTTGAGCGACGGGGTGTTTGCCATTGCCATGACCCTGCTGGCCTTCCAATTGGCGAACCCGGTTCTGGCCGCGGCCAAATCCGAGGAGGAGCTGATTTTCGCCCTGGGGGTATTGTGGCCGGTCTTTACCAGCTACTTCATCAGCTTCGTGGCCCTGGGGCTGTACTGGATCAGCCATCACGCGCTGGCCGCCTTCATAGGGGGGATGGATACCCGCCAATTGTGGCTCAACCTCGCCTTTCTTTTTTGCATCTCCCTGATTCCCTTCTCCGCCGGCATGCTGGGGGAAAAATTCGGCCTGCGTTCCCCCGTCATTATTTACGGGGCCAATCTCAGCGCCGCTTCCCTGATCATGTTTATGTCCTGGCGGAGCGCCTGGGATGTGAGGAATTTAATCCGGCCCGGATTCGACCCGGCCATACGAGCTTACATCTATAAACTGCACTTGGGTTTGACGGTGGCATATCTGGCAGCCGGGGCCGCGGCTTTTTGGAATCCCATGGTCTCTTTTTGGGCCTATGTGCTGATCGCTCTATTTCATCTGGCGCTACAGTTGTATGCTCCCATCACCGCAAGCCCGTCCCGGGTTTCAGATTAAACCCTTAAGCAGGGAGGGCGCCGCCGCCCCGGGCAATGCCCCCTGGTGAAGAGAGGTTACGCATGAAAGTCATCTTCGACAGCATCGTGGACGTGGTGGGTCACACTTCGACCCCTTTGGTGCGGCTGAACGCCGTCTCCCGGGGCCTGCCGGGGATCATCCTGGGTAAAATGGAGTCCATGAACCCCCTGGGGAGCGTCAAGGACCGCATCGGCGCGGCCATGATCCAGGCCGGCGCAGCCCAGGGATGGATCAAGCCGGACACCCTGATCGTGGAGCCCACCAGCGGCAACACCGGCATTGCCCTTGCCTTTGTCTGCGCAGCCAAGAAATACCGGCTGCTCCTCACCATGCCGGAGACCATGAGCATCGAAAGAAGAAAGCTCCTGAAACACCTGGGCGCGGAACTGGTCCTCACCCCCGGGGCCCAGGGCATGACCGGCGCCATCAATCGGGCCAGGGAAATTTTGGCGGAAACGCCCGGCGCGTTCATGCCCAACCAGTTCGCCAACCCCGCCAACCCGGAAATCCACCGGCGCACCACCGCGGAGGAGATCTGGCGGGACACCAAAGGCGCGGTGGACATCCTCATCTCCGGGGTGGGCACCGGCGGCACCATCACCGGCGTGGCTGAGGTGATCAAGGAGCGGAAGCCGTCTTTTAAGGCGGTGGCCGTGGAGCCCGCGGCTTCCCCGGTGCTCTCCGGGGGCCAGCCCGGACCCCATAAGATTCAGGGCATCGGCGCCGGGTTTGTGCCGGAGGTTTTGAATACCAAGATTATTGATGAGATCATTACCGTGTCCAACGACGAGGCCTTCGAGACCTCCCGGCGGGTGGCCAAAGAGGAAGGCATTCTTTGCGGCATCTCCTCCGGCGCCGCAGTCTTTGCCGCGCTTCAGGTCGCGGCCCGGCCGGAGAATAAGGAAAAACTGATCGTCGCGGTTTTGCCCAGCACCGGGGAGAGGTATTTGAGTACGGAGCTGTTTAAAGACTAGTCAGGGGAAGTGTCTGGGGCGCATCAATTTTGGCTTTGGATTTTCTGCGCCGCAAATCTGCCTTTAACTCGTTTAATGAATCTTCGATTATGTTGAGCTTCGCCAAGATTACGCCATGAGTTACTACATTTTCCAAGGCAGCGCGAATAAATTGATTGAGACTCACGCCTGCTTTCTCAGCAAGCTTGGAGAGTCTCATGTGGAGCTTTGGAGGAATTCTTAAAAGAAACTTGCCACTGAATTCTTCTTCAAATGCCGGTTCGGGAATGGGCAACCCTTCATCCAGGCTAACGCTTAGCCAATCTTCCTTGGCTTCTTCCAGTCTCTTCCGTGCTTCTTCCAGAGTGTCACCTTCAGCCCCACACCCAGGCAGGTCGGGAATCGCGAGAGCAAATCGCCTTTTCCCATTTTCGTCAAATTCTTCAAGGGTAATGGGATAAGCAAGTTTCGTATAATAATTCAAATCCTTTTTCCCAAACTCTGTTTTTTCTTTGGCCTTAGTTTCCATTCTTCCGCCTCCTCAGCTTCGGAAGCCTCAATTGCTTCTATGGCCCTTCTCCGATCCATCCTGTGGACGAAGGGTTTTCTTCCATGGGGTTCATGGGCATTGAATCTAACGGTTCCTTTGACGAAAACTCTTCGAGAGCCGGATTTATTGACGATCTTGAATCCAAAGTAGTTCGTTAATACCCCAAAAAAATCGTCCCAAAGGATTTCGGCTCTGAGATTCTTGATATTCAGAATCAGCCATTCTTTATCTTTTCTCGACATCCCTGGGGATTTCCTAAAAGATAATGATACCATTTTCGGTATCAATATTGTCCCTTAATAAAATTGATTGTCAATAAAAAATAAAGCTTTTCTAATTAGTTGCCGGAGTCTTTAACATCTGCAAGATTTGTTGCGCCTCACGGTCATCCGGATTGACCTCCAACGCTTTTCTCAGCATGGCCGCGGCTTTCTGGGTTTCCCCCCGACTGGCATGGGCCATCCCCAAGTTTTTATAGGCCGCGGCAAAATTCGGGGCCAGGTCGATGGCTTTGTGGAAATGGGCCATGGCCCGGTCCAGGTCTCCCCGGTGAGCGTAAACCCTGCCCAAGTTATTGAAAGCCGCTGCGAAATCAGGTTTCAGCTTAATCGCCCGCCGGAATTTGGCCTCCGCTGCCGCTATTTTTCCCTGGTCAAACCATTCCTCCCCCAAGCGGTTTTGCCCTCGGGGGTTATGAGGGTCAAGCCGCAAGGCCTCCAGGAAGTGCCGGGCCGCCTCCTCTTCCCGGCCCCGGGCGGCCAGGGCCACCCCCAGGTTGTGATGGATCACGGGGTTGTCATCGGTGACCCGCAGGGTATGAGTGAAGAGCGTTACGGAGTCCCGCCAGAGGCGCACCTGGAAAAATGTCAGGATCAGCAAAACCGCCAGCATTATCCCCGCCCCCAGGGGGCGAAGGATCCCGGCCCGGGGCAGGCCCGCGGTCAAATCCCGGGCGCCCCAAGCCGCCATAATAAAGAGGCCGATAAGGGGGATATACGTGTACCGGTCGGCCCAGGCCTGGCTTCCGGCCTGGAGGAGGCCGATGACCGGCATCAGGGTGACTAGATACCAGAGCCAGCCCACCGGTAGATAGGGATAACTCCGGCCCCGCCAAAGGACCGGGATGGAGACGGCCGCCAGGACGAGTCCGGCGCCCAGGGCCTGCCAGAGGGGAATGGTATCCAGGGGGTGGGGGTAAAGCACGGCCAGGCCGGTGGGCCAGCACATCTTCCAAAGATACCACACGTAGGCCAGCAGCGCGCAGGCCGCCCGGCTGCTCACCGGGATTTCCTCCAGCAGGGCCACGGCCCCCACTTCCTTTTGGGCATACCAGGTGATTGCCCCGAAAACCGCGGCCAGGACCAGGAGGGGCAGTTTCTCCAGAATCAGGCCCTTGGCGGACCCCTTATCCGGCGTCCAGCGGCCCAGGGGCCAGTAGTCCAGGAACAGGAGGACCAAGGGCAGGGTCACCACCATGGGTTTGCACATCAGCCCCAGGGTGAAGCAGAGAAGGAGCAGGCCGTACCTGCCCCGGGCCGGGCGCTCCCCGTATTTAAGATAGGCCCACATGGCGGCCAGCCAGAAAAAGGCGCTGAGGACGTCTTTTCGTTCCGCCACCCAGGCCACCGATTCCACATGCAGAGGATGCCAGGCAAAAAGCGCCGCCGCCAGGAACGCGGGTCCCGGGGTCCGGGTGGCTCGCTGCAGCCAGAGAAACAACAGCAGGGTATTGGCGAGATGGAAAAGTAAATTTGTGAGGTGAAATCCCCCGGGATGCAACCCGAAGAGCGAGGAGTCCAACATAAAGGAGAGCCAGGTCAAAGGCATCCAATATCCGGCCCGGGTGGTGGTAAAGGCCCAGATGATCCCTCCGCCGGTGAGGCCTTCTTGGACCCTGGGATTTTCACTGAGATAATACAGATCGTCGAAGTGAATGAACCGGTGATTGCCGACTTCCCCAAAGGCAATCAAGGTTCCCGCAATTAATGCGAGGCAAGCCAGGATTTGCCGGCCGCGGGGAGTCATGTCCCGGTTTTAACCTCGAACCGAAGAGAATCAGGCTGGAGTTAGCGCCTAAATTTCAAAATCCAACCACACCGGCCCTGCACCGACTGGCGCAAGAGCGCGGGGCTGATTATCTTATGGCATAGTTGACCGGGTGTGGGGTAATAATATTTGAAAGGAATGACCCATGGGAAGATACGATGAAAGCAAAAAGTCCAGCGGCGCCAAAGGCAAAAAGTTCGGCCACGTCGGCCGGGTGGAAGATCCTTACCTGCCGGAAGAAGGCCAGGAAGCGTCCATTTGCACCGATTGCAACGCCCTTTATCAGAGCAAGCGTTGGTTTTTCGATGAAAAGTTGGCCAAACGGTTAGCCGGCACCGATAAAGTCCGGCCGGTCGTCTGCCCCACCTGCCGCAAGGTTAAGGAACAGTATCCGGAAGGGTATTTGACCCTAAGCGGCGCCTTCTTTGCGGAACGCAAGGACGAGGTCGTCACTCTTCTTAACAATGAGGCTGCCCGGGTTTCATCCCGGAGCGTCATGGACCGGGTGATCACCATGACCGAGGAAGGCAAAGACCAGATGGTGGTCAAGACCACCACCGAAAAGCTGGCCCAACACCTGGGCCGGGCCGTCTATCGGGCCTACAAGGGAGAGTTGGACTTTCGCTGGTCGGAGACTAACCCGCTAGTCCGGGTCTATTGGACCCGGTAGGAGGGCGTTTTACGTTTTACGTTAGGGGAAAGAGATTAATGGGACAATAGGTATCTACATTTAAAGGAATGGTATCGCTGGGGGCCGCGGCCCCCAGCTTTTTTATGGCAATTTCCTTCAAATTTATGTCCAATCAACCGGTGGTACCTCTTTTCTTTTACGCAAAACGAAAAACGATCCCTCACCGGTCTGCCAGAAATTTAATAAAGGCCGTCAGGTAAATCTGATCGAAGAGCTTGCTCTTCTTCCAATCACTGTGCATGGTCCAGATGGCGTCTATCGGGTCCATGGCTTCGCGCCAGGAGCGCTTGTGGGTCATGGCTTCGTAACTGTCCAGAATCCGGCAGATTCGGGCCCAGGTATGGATATGAGGAGCCTTCAAGCCATGGGGGTAGCCGGTGCCGTCACCGTTTTCATGGTGCTGCAAGACCATCTGCAAGGCCTCCCAGCGCAGATTGGCGAAACCCTGCACCAGGCGGCCACCGTCCAGGGGATGGCGCTTGACTTGCAGCATTTCTTCGGAGGTGAGCCCCCCTTTTTTTTCCAGAATGGCCAGGGGCACGCGGGCCAATCCGATATCATGGATCAAGGCTCCCAGGCCGAACCCCAGGATCTTGTCCCGTCTCCAGCCCAGGTAGTCGGTAAAGGCCATTCCCAGCAGGCAGACATTGAGGCAGTGGGCATAGAGGCGGGTGCTTTGGTGGCGGCCGATTTTCATTAAATCCCAGATACTCCCGTCGTTGTCTCTAATCAACGGATATAAGGACCCCAGAAATTTCTGGGCCACCCTGATTTCCTCAACGGTGCGGGCCTCCTCGTTGTTAAAGAAGTTCATGGTCCACAACTGGGTCACGTCGCAAATCTGAACTCCTTTTTCCAGATTGCTTTTAATGTTCTCCTTCAGGGCCAGTTCCAGGTAATGATTGACATAATGCATTACCAGGTTCATCTCTTCCAGGGCGACATAGACGCAGGGAATCCGGAGTTTAAGCAGTTTTTGATGCCAATCTTCCCGGTAGACCTCGCCCCGGGCGCAACCCTTAACAAAGTGGGGGTTCTCATGCCCCTTTTTTTTCATCTTAAAGTAGACATTGAAGGGGACTTCCCGGTTGACATTCAGGTTCCGCAAAGGCAGGGGCACGCACCCCTCCGCCAATTCCAGGCCGGGGGTGATAAGGATCTCACCGGCGTCTAAGAATCGCTCCAGAAAGTCGATCATATGGTCCGTCAGCGCTTAATTAACCATCTCTTATCGAATACCGAAAACTGAAAATCGAAAACTGTACTTTACCCGGTTGCCAGAAATTTTACGAAGGCCTGCAGGTAATATTGGTCGAAAAGCTTGTTCTTTTGCCAATCGTCGGCCATGCCCCACAGGGCTTTCTTGGGCTCCATGGCCGGCCGCCAGGGCCGATCGGAGGTCATGGCTTCATAACTGTCAAGAATTCGCAGAATCCGGGACCAGGGTTTAATGGCGGTAATCTTTAAACCTTCGGGGTAACCCGAGCCGTCCCCGTTTTCGTGATGCTGCACCACCATCTGCAAAGATTCCCAACGCATAAAAGCCAAATCCTGCAGCATGCGAAAGCCGTCAATGGGATGGCGCCTGATCTTGATTAATTCATCTTCGCTGAGCTTCCCCTTTTTTTCCAGGATCGCCCGGGGGGTGCGGGTCAAACCGAGATCATGAATCAAAGCTCCCAATCCGAACCATTTGATCTTGTCCCGATCCCACCCCAGGAATTTGGTGAAAGCCATTCCCAGCAAGGCGACATTGAGGCAATGGGTGTAAAGGTGAAAGCTGGTGCGCCTGATATCCCGAAGATACAACATCTTCTGGCGGTCGCCTTTGATTGTCTGGAACAAAGCGTCCAGATTGTTTAAGGCCAGCTTGATCTGCGGTCCGGTGCGGGCGTCTTCGTTGTTAAAAAATTGTAAGGTCCACATATGCGCGGCGTCGCAGACCTGCATGCCCTTTTCCAGATCGCTCCGGCTATCGTCCGCCAACGCTGAATCCACCTGCTGCTGCAAATACTGCATGACCTGGTCCATATCCCGCAAGGAGAAATAAACGGAAGGAATCTTGAGGCGGGCCAGTTTTTGGTGCCACTCTTTCTGGAAGACCTCCCCCTGGGGGCAGCCTCTAAGAAACTGAGGCTTCGTTTCCCCTTTCTGTTTAATTTTTAAATAGACATCAAAAGTCAGTTCCTTCCCCACCGCCAGGTTTCGCAAGGGTAGGGGACCGTATCCCTCCGCCTCTTCCAGCCCGGGAATCAGGGGAACTTCATCCGCATCTAATTGTTGTTGAAAAACGTCAGTCATCGGTTTTAAGTCCAATAATCATCGATTGGTGTTTGCGACCCAGCCTTCTTTTGGGGCGGGGCCCCTGGAACCGGGATTCTTCAGTCTGCGTAACTTTCCGCTTCGGCTTCCCGATCCTCCAAAATCAGATTGACATGACGGCGTTTCAGGTCCACGTGGGCCACCTTCACGGCCACCTCATCCCCCAGGCGGAAGGTGCGGCGGGTGCGGCGGCCCACCAGACGCTGCTGGGCCTCCTGGTAACGGTAATAATCGTCCGGCAGGTCCACCAGGCGCACCAAACCCTCGGCATAAAGCTCATTCAAAGAAACAAAAAACCCGAAGGCGTTCACCCCGGTAATGCGCCCGGTAAAGCTCTCCCCCACCCGGTGGGCCAGGCAGCGCACCTGCATGCGGGAGAGCATCTCCCTTTCGGCTTCGATCCCCGCCCGCTCCCGTTTGGATAGGTGGCTGGCCTGGGCCTCCAGGTCTTCGGGTTTTAAAGAAAAGGGCGGCTTTTTTCCGGTGAGCCGGGCCAGGAGCAGGCGGTGGATCTGCAAATCCGGGTAGCGGCGGATGGGGGAAGTGAAATGGGTGTACCAATCGGAGGCCAAGCCGTAGTGGCCCAGGTTTTCTCCGGCGTAGCGGGCCTGTTTCAGGGACCGGAGCAGCATCAACTGCACCATGGGGGCCAACGGCGTCTGGCGCACCTCCTCCAGGAATTCCTTGAGCACCCGGGGGTCCCTTCCGGCCTCCTTGGGGAGGGAAAAGTCCAGGCTCTTTAAATAGGTCCGGAACGCCGCCAGCTTGGCGGGGTCCGGCCGCTCGTGGACCCGGAAGAGAGACGGCTCCCCCACATAAGCGGCCACCGCTTCGTTGGCCGCAATCATGAACTCCTCAATGATCTGGTGGGCCACCAAATGGTCCACCCGGAGCACGTCCACCGGCCAACCCCGCTCATCCAGCAGCACCTCCGCCTCGGGGATGCTCATCAAGAGACTCCCCCGCTCCCCCCGGCGCTCCCTGAGGAGCCCGCACAACTCTTCCATCCACCTGAGCATCTTCAGGAACGGCCGGTATTTCTCACGTAACTGCCGGTCCTTGTCCGTGAGGAGCTTCTGCACCAGGCGGTAGGTGAGGCGGGCGTGATTGTGCACCACCGCCCGGGCGAACTTGGAGCGTTTCAGAACCCCCCGGCGGTCGTAGTCCATAACGGCCATCACCGCCAGGCGGTCGGTGTCGGGCCTGAGGCTGCAAATGTCGGTGGAGAGGCGCTCCGGGAGCATGTGCACCGCCCGCTGGGGGAAATAAACGCTGTTGCCCCGGGCCTTTGCTTCCCGGTCCATGGCCGAACCCAAGGCCACGTAGTGGGCCACGTCGGCGATGGCCACGTACAGGGTGAAATGGCCCCCCGGTTTTTTCACCACGCAGACGCCGTCGTCGAAGTCCCGGGCGCTCTCCCCGTCAATGGTCACCAGGGGCAGGTCCCGCAAGTCCAAACGCCCCTCCAGGGCTTCCGGGGCTATTTTGGCCGGGACTTTCCGGGCCTCGGCCAACACCTCCGGGGGAAAGGCGTCCGGCAGGCCGAACTTCAAGATCACCAGCCGGGTCTGGACCGCCGCGTCCTCCACCGCGCCCAGGACTTCGATAATTTCCCCCTGGGGGTTCAGATGGGCTTCTGGGTAATTGGTGACCCGGGCCCGGACCATCTCCCCGGGCTGGGCCCCGGCCAGGCCCTCGGGGACAATGATCAGATCGAAGAGGAAACGTTCCTCCTCGGGTTTCACGTAATAAATATCGCCGGTCAGGTTGAGCAGGCCGATGACCTCCCGCACCTTCCGCTCCAGGATGCGGATCACCCGGCCTTCCCGGCGGCGGCCCCGGCGGCCTTCGATCCTGACCACCACCCGGTCCCCATGCCAGGCTTCCTTGAGGTTGACCCCGGTGAGATAGATATCCTGGCCGCCGCCCTCGGGAGTCACAAACCCGTAGCCGTCCGGGTGGACGATCAGGTCCCCCACCACCAGGTTCATCTCCTCGGCCAACCCGAAGCGGCCGCCTTTGAGGGAAATGAGGTTCCCCCGGGCCACCAGTTGCTGGACGATCTGGTCCACCGCCCCGGTTTGCGTGGGGGTGAGGTTCAGGAATTGGTGCAATTCCACCGGTAGCAGGGGCCGGGCCGCTTTCTGGAAGGCGACGATGATCTGCTGTTCCCCGGGGGGACGCCGGGTCCGCCGCCGGGGGCGCCGAGGTTTGCCTTTCATGATAGTTCCTGTTTAGTAGAGTTAAAAAGCTTCATCATCACCTCTATTTATCGACATTTTATGTCAAATTCATATTTAACCCTAATATAAAATCCATAGATCAACAGGCCGTGGAAAATAAAAAAAAAGCGGCCTGGAGGCCGCTGATGAATGGATTTTTATAGATGATACTTAAGGAATTATCTCTATGTCCATAATTTCAATGTCATATTCATCTGGATCCCGATCAAGCATCCTGTATAGAACCTTAATTACCGGGTCTCTTGTCGTTTTTTTCTCGCTTTTAATGAGACGGATATTTCTTTTTGGGTCTATTACAGTGCCTATGTCGGGATCGTGGGCAAGCCTCCACCTAAGCCCATCAAGAATCCGCTTTGCAACCGACTCATCACCGCCTACTGCCTCGATTTTTTGCTTAACAGTTTCGCTCGTCCTGATTTGATAACGTAGCATCAAACCGCCTCGCGATAAGCTGCCTCATTTTTCGCAATGGATTCTTTGGCCCATTTGACGTCTTCTTCAGTTATTTCGCCGAGAGGCGCCCCATAAACGGCATAATAAGGGATTTCTTCTCCTATTTCTGCGAGTTCCCATATTATATCATGGGTTAACTCGCTGATTGATTCGGCGGTATGATGGTGGCAAATAAGGTGTGTTATATTGGCAACAAGATCAATTTCTTGAGCCTTAAAGCGGCTGATATCAGGTTCCATGAGAGAAATAAATTCCCTCTTCGTGTTTTTGAAAAAGGGGACATCTCTCACAGCCATTTTGCCTTCATCAGACAACTCTTCCAGCGCGCGTAAAACCTCCCTTGGAACAGGGCCGAATTGTCTTTTAATATAGGCTGAGCCAGTCAACGGTGTGCCACGGTTGACATAGGAGATCATATCCGCATACCATAAAATTTTGTTTAATTTGACCGCACCCAATTCATCCCTGTCTGCCATGTGGCAGATATAATGGACAAGGTCCTTAAATTTATTATAGTTGAATTTCATATCCGCCCTCCCTTCTCCCGATTGGGAAGCTTTATGGGTGGCCATAATTGTTGCAAATTTGTTGCCAGTTTTTCAGAAAAACGTTCAGGTTCTGTGATAATTTTCACAATGTTTATATATGCTACTTGTAGCATTTTTTTATGCTAATTGTCAACAAATATAAGGTAATTTCCCTCTCCCTATTGTCAATGGATAGGAAAATTTCTCCCACCCGAGGGAGGAATTTATATACACTTAATCGGCTAGTGATGTCCAGAACTCCAAAAACAAATTTCCTTTTTTATAGTCAGTTTACTTTATATAAATAAATTTTACCAGGAGAAATCAAATATAGGATAACAGCCAAATCTCTTTAAATTTGTGGTTTATGGAACAATCCGGTATAATTTCTACTCTGGAAATATCTTCGGAGAAAGGCAATAATCGGGCATGGCGAATTTGCAGGTGGAGTATCTGGAGCAACTGGCGCTCCCGCGGCGGCAAAAAATCCTCAGCCGCTCCCAGGAGGACGTGGGCCAGGTGCTGGATACGGTGCGTCCCATCCTGGAGGCGCTGCGGCGGGAGGGGGACGCGGAAAACCTGCGGCAGCACGGCCTTAAGCCCGGCTGCGCCATCGCCGATCTGGAAGTAAAGGAAGAAGAAATCCAGGCCGCGTACCGGGCCATCGACCCCAAGGTGCTGGCGGCCTTGAACGCGGCCGCGGCCAATATCGAAAAATTCCACCGGGCGCAGTTGGACCGGGAGATGTGGGCCGTAGAACTCCAGCCCGGCCTCCTGGCGGGACGCCTGAGCCGGCCCATCGACCGGGTGGGCTGCTATATCCCCGGGGGTCTGGCCTCTTATCCCTCCAGCGCCCTGATGAACATCATCCCCGCCAAGGTGGCGGGGGTTAAAGAAATCATCGCCTGCACCCCGCCCGGAGAAAACCTGGCTTTAAACCCCGCCACCCTGGTGGCCGCGCACCTCTCCGGGGTGCAGCGCTTCTTTAAACTGGGCGGCCCCTGGGCCATCGGCTCCCTGGCCTACGGCACGGATATGGTCCCCCGGGTGGACAAGATCGTGGGTCCGGGGAATAAATACGTCACCGCGGCCAAGCTTCTGGTCTTCGGCCAGGTGGACATCGATTCCCCCGCGGGCCCCAGCGAGGCCTTGATCCTGGCGGACGGCAGCGCCGAACCCCGGTTTTTGGCTGCGGACTTCCTCTCCCAGGTGGAGCACGACCCGGACGCGGCCGCGGTCCTGGTCACCACCGACGCGGCCCAGGCGCAGAAGGTGGTGGACCTGATTATCTCCGAGCTTCCCTCTCTCCCCCGGCGGGAGATCATCGAGGCCGCGCTGGCCGGATATTCCGCGGTGCTGGTGGCAGGCAGCCTGGACGCGGCCCTGGACTTTGCCAATCTGTACGCCGCGGAGCACCTCCAGGTCATGACCCGGGACCCGTTAGCGCTTCTGCCCCGCATCAAGCACGCAGGTTCCATCTTTCTCGGCCCTTATGCGCCGGTGCCCGTGGGCGACTACGCCTCCGGCACCAACCACGTGCTGCCCACCGGCGGCTGCGCCCGCATGTTCTCGGGGCTGTCCGTGGACGACTTTATCAAGCGGCCCACTTTCCAGCATCTCTCCCGGGAGGCCCTGGCCGCGCTGAAAGACACGGTGGTCACCCTGGCGGAGGCCGAGGGCCTGCCGCTCCACGCCCGGGCCGTGGCCGAGAGGTTTAGGTATGCTTGAAAATAGGGACAGACGCTATTTTTTCCAGCAAATAGGCAGAGGCAGACCTCAGGAATCGAAAAAATAGCGTCTGTCCCTATTTTCTAATATATTAAGTTACGCCTACCCCTTCAGGACCAAAAGCCATGAAATCCCGGAAATCCACCGCTGCCACTCTCCCCCCCGCGGATCTCACCGACGTCCAGAACCACGTCAGCCCCCGGACCATCGACATCGACAAGGTGGGGGTCAAGAACATCTCGTATCCCATCGTGGTCCTGGACAAGTTCAAGGGCACCCAGCACACCGTGGCCCGCATCAACATGTACGTCAACCTGCCCCACCGCCACAAGGGCACCCACATGAGCCGGTTCATCGAGATTTTGAGCGAATACCGCCGGGATATCAGCCTGAGGAAGATCGGGCCCATCCTGGAGGAGACCCGGCGGCGCCTCAACGCCCACTCCGCGCACATCGAGATGACCTTTCCCTATTTCATCGACAAGCCCGCGCCGGTGACCAAGGCCCGGGGCCTGATGGAATATATCTGCACCTTCACCGGGGCCATGGACGAGGAAGGCCGCCTGGACCTGGTGGTGGGGATTACCGTGCCCATTACCACGCTGTGCCCCTGCTCCAAGGAGATCAGCCAGGTGGGGGCCCATAACCAGCGGGGGGAAGTGCGGATTCAGGTCAGGTATAAAAAATTCTTCTGGATTGAAGACCTGATCCGTCTGGTGGAGGAATGCGCCTCGTGTGAGGTCTATGCCCTGCTGAAGCGCCAGGATGAGAAGTTCGTCACCGAAAAGGCCTACGCCAACCCCATGTTCGTGGAGGACGTGGTACGGGAGATCGCCCACCGCTTAAGCAAAGACGACAACTTCACCTGGTACGCGGTGGAATCGGAGAACTTCGAATCCATCCACAACCATTCGGCGTACGCCTACATTGAAAAGAAAGTAAGCAGTAAGCAGTGAGCAGTGAGCAGTAAAAGAAAATGCCTGGATAAGCCTTGTTTTTTAACTGCTCACCGCTCACTGCTCACTACCTTCACCTTCACCCGCCAGTATTCCTCCGGCGCTTTTTTCTCCCAGGGGCGGTGGATGTTGATGATGATCTCCGTTTCGCCCTTCTTCCTGGCTTCCCATTCGTAGTAGAACTGGCCGAAATCTCCGAGCCGCTGCGGTTCTTGGGGGGCAGGCGGGAGCTTTTCTTGCGACCTTAACTCCAGAATGGCGGCATTGAAAATGGGGGGATTGGTGTTATACCCCCCGGACCCGGGGTTGCGCAGGTAAAGGAGTAATTTCTGCCCCACCTGCAAGGTAATGGTCTTGCCCCGGTCATTTTCCTGGAGGGTGACCGGGCCGGGGGCGGCGGAGCGGGCCGGGAAAGTTCCAGCGGCCAGCAAAACCGCTAGGAGGAGTGAAACTCTGATGATTTGCATCGCTACTCGGCAGTTTTCAACCATGAGCTATCGTTACCCACAAAGTTTTTCCATCGGTGGCCCAGCTTTCCGGGCTGCGCCGAAAAGCAGGCACAGGCTGGAAAGCCTGCGTCACCGAAGCCATGATTTATGAAATCATTTACTTCGCCTCGGCTTTCTCCCCCACCAACTCCTTCTCCTGGGGATGCGGCCCCAGCCATTGGACCTTGCCGCTTTCCAGGTCATAGACCGCGCCCTTGACCTGAATCTTCCCCGCTTTCACCAGGTCCTTGATAATCGGGCTTTTGGCAAACATGTCCCCCATGGCCTGATGAACGTTAGCCACGATGGCCACGTCCAGCAAAGCCGGGCCCTTCAAATTCTGATGGGCCGCCCTGGCCTTGGCCACCGCGGGTTTGATCTTGGCGGCCAGGGCCGGCAGGCTGCCGTGGAGCTGGGCCTCTTCCACCACCGCGGTCACCGCCCCGCATTTGCTGTGGCCCAGGACCACCAGCAAGGGGGTATGGAGATGTTCACCGGCATATTCCATGGACGCGATTTCGTCTTCGCCGGCCACGTTGCCCGCGACCCGCACCACGAAGAGGTCGCCCACTCCCTGGTCGAAGATCAGCTCCACCGGGGCCCGGGAATCGGAGCAGGAAAGGATGGTGGCAAAGGGCGTCTGGCCCTTGGTGGCGGTCAAGATCCTTCTCGCCTTGTTCTGATGGGGATGTTTGGCCTTGGCGACCGCGTAGCGGTTATTGCCGTCGGTGAGCATTTTTAAGGCCGCGTCCGCAGATATTCCGGGGCCGGGGCCGGCGGCCGGGGCCGGAAGGGTCGAGGCTAACAAGATTATCAGGGTAGCCAGCAGCAAATTCAGTCGTTTCATTAATTCTCTCCCCCAGAAAATTTTTAGAGTCAGGCATCTTGCTTTAGTATGCCCGTCCAACCATTATTCCTTAGTTAATGGAACAAACCAGGAATTATTTTGCAACGCCCCCGGCGCCGCCTCAGATCTTTCAGGTGCTCGTGGGGGCCGCGGTTTCGGATTTCTTCGCTTCCTCTTCCCCTTTCATCAGCTCTTTGGCGATTTCCATCATCCGGCGCAGTTTTTGATCTACTTTGGAGTTGATGGTGTCCGGCTCCCAGGTGCCGTCGGGGAGACGCTTGCCCGCGGGCAGGCCGGTTAAAAGTTCCAGGGCCTCGTCGATATGGCCGATGGCCCAGACGTGGAACTTGCCGTCTTTAACCGCGTCCACCACTTCCTTCTTCAGCATCAGGTCCTGGACATTGGCCTTGGGGATGACCACACCCTGGACGCCGTCCAGCCCCCTGGCCTTGCAGACCTTATAAAACCCCTCGATCTTCCAGTTGACCCCGCCGATGGGTTGGGACTCGCCCCGCTGGCTCACGGAGCCGGTGATGGCGATGTTCTGGGCCAGGGGCACGTCCGCCAGCGCGGAGATCAGGGCCAGCAGCTCGGCGCCGGAGGCGCTGTCCCCTTCCACCATGCCGTAGCTCTGCTCGAAGCAAAGGCTGGCGGACAACGTCAAAGGCTTGTCCTGGGCAAAACGGCTTTTGAGATAACCGGCCAGGATCATCACCCCTTTGGTGTGGATATTGCCGGAGAGCTGGGATTCCCGGTCGATGGCCACCACCCCTTCCTTGCCCAGGGCGACGGTGGCGGTGATGCGGCTGGGACGCCCGAACGCGTGGTCGCCCAGGGCGTAGACGGACAGGCCGTTGACCTGGCCCACCACCTTGCCCGCGGTCTCGATGAAGAGCATGCCTTCGTCGATGAAGTCCTGCACCTTCTCTTCCGGCAGGTCGGAGCGGTAGGTCTTTTCCTGGATGGCCTTCTCCACGTCGGTGCCGAAGATCACTTCGTGGGTGTTGTTCTTGGCCCAGTAGTTGGCCTCCTTCAAGGCGTCCAGGACTTCCTTCAGTTGCAGGGTGAGCTTCTTCTGGTGTCCGGCCAATTCTCCGGCGTACTCCACCAGGCGGGCCATGCCGGTCTTGTGAAGGGGCATGAGCTTTTCCTCGTGAATGTACCCGGCCACCGTCTCACTGAATTTCTGGATATGATCGTCGGTCTTCTTCATCTCCCAGTCGAAATGGGCCTTGATCTTGAAGAGCTTATGGAAGTCCTCGTCATAGATGTAGAGAATCTGGTAGACGTAAGGGTCGCCGATGAGGATGACCTTGACCTGCAACGGTATGGGTTGGGGCAGGAGGGTGCGGGTGGAGATCAGACCGAACTGCTCCGCCAGGTCCTCGATCTTGATCTGCCGGTCTTTGAGGCAGCGCTTCAGGGCCTCGTAGGAAAAATACCAGCGCAGGAGGTCCATGGCCTCCAGGATGAGGTAGCCCCCGTTGGCCCGGTGCAGCGCGCCGGCGCGGATCAAAGTGAAGTCGGTCACCAAGGCCCCGAATTGGGCCCGGCGCTCCACCGCTCCGAAGAGGTTGGGATAGGTGGGATTGTTCTCCATCACCACCGGCGCGCCCTTGGTTTCGGAATGGTCCACGAAGACGTTCACCTGGTACTGCACAAAGCTGGGCTCCGGCGCGGGGAAGGGAAACGGCCCCTGGGCCCCGGGCCGGCGCTTCAGGTCATCGATGTTCTTCAGGATGTCCTCTTGCACCTCATGGAGGTATTCGATCACCTGAGGAAGCTTCTTGTACTGATCCATTAATTCCTGGATGAGATGGCCCACCACGTAAAGGGCCACGTCCTGGTCCAACTTTTTCTCCATCTCCTGGAATTCTTTTTCCATCTTCCGGATCTTGCGAATGACTTCGTTCATCTCCGTATGGAGGGCGCTGGACTTGGTGCGCAACTGTTCCCGCTCTTCGTCGTTGAGGGCTTTAAGGTCCTCCTCGCTCATGGGTTTGCCGTCTTTGCCGGGGAAGATCATCAGGCCGGTTTGGGAAATATTGAGGATAAAGCCCTCTTCGCCGGCCTTGGCGTCCAGTTCCTGGAGAGTGACATTGCGTTTCTGGGCGAACTCGTGGACCAGGGCCTCCCGGCGCTGGGTATAGTCTTCGCTCTCGAAGACCTCCGGGACCTGCACCTTCAAGGTGGAGATCAAGCCCTCCATATCCGTCTTCAGCTCCCGGCCCTTGCCCGGGGGCAGGCTCAAGGCCTTGGGCTTCTCCGGATCTTTGAAATTAAAGACATAGATGTAATCGGAGGGCGCAGGCTCGGACGCGGCCAATTCCGCCACGTAGGCCTTGATCATCTCCGTTTTTCCGGCCCGGGGGGGGCCGGCCACGAAGACGTTATATTCCGGGTCCTTGATGCCCAGGCCGAACTCCAGGGCGTGCTTGGCCCTTTCCTGGCCCACCACCCTTTCTTTGGAGGGGGTTAAATCCAGGCTGGTTTCAAACCCCAGGCTGTCGGGATCGCAGACGGCGCGCAGGCTTTCCGGTTTCAATTCCCAGCGGTTCGGTGACATGGGTCCTCCTCAGGATTAGGTCTTCTCCAGCAGATGCTCAACGGTGATTGCGGCTGTTCAATTCTTCCAGGCGCGTCAACGGGCAGACCCGGGGATCATGGAACCCCGGCCCTTCGATCTGAATGGTGTTGTGCTCGAGGCCGAAGCGCCGCCTCAGCAGCTCTTCCAACTCCCAGGTCAGGCAGTCCCGGTCCTCGCTGTTGTTGATGTTCACGTGCACGCTCAGGGCGTAGATGCCGGAGCCGATGGTCCAGATATGCAGGTCGTGCACCTTCTCCACCAGGGGATGGGATTCCAGGGCCCCGATTACTTCATCCAGGTTGATGTGCCTGGGGGTGGCCTCCATCAAGATATCCGCAGCCTCCCGGAGCAATTGCCAACTGCCCAGGATGATCATCACCCCGATCACTCCCCCGGCCAGGGGGTCGAACCAGTACCAGCCTTTGAGCAGGATGGCCGCGCCCGCGGCGATGGCGGCCAGGGACCCCAGGGAATCCGCCAGGAGGTGGAGAAACGCGGAGCGGAGATTGATGCTTTGTTCCCGGCTGGGAAACAGAATATACACCCCGAACAGATTGATGGCCAGCCCCAGGGAAGCGATGACGATCATGGGGATGGTGTTGATCTGGGGCGGCTGAAAAATGCGGCCGTAAGCCTCATAAAAGATATAGGCCGCCATGCCCCAGAGCGCCAGGCCGTTTACCAGCGCCACCAGGATTTCCAGGCGAAGGTAGCCGTAGGTCTTCTGGGAGGTGGGCGGTTTGGCGGTCCAACGCAGGGCCAAAAGGCTCAGGCCCAAGGCCCCCACGTCGCTGAACATGTGGCCCGCGTCCGCCAGCAGGGCCAAACTGTTGGTAAGAATCCCCCCAATAAGTTCCACGATGAAAAAGACGCATTGGGTCCAAAAAGCCACAGACAGGCGCCAGGCGCTGCTTTGAAACCGATGCTCATGGGCATGCCCGGCGTGGCTGACGCTCATATCTCTTCCATCCGGATTTCCAGGATGCGGTAGGACCGGAGACCGCCGGGGGTCTGGACCTGGATGCATTCCCCCGGGGTTCGTCCCAGTAAGGCCCGGCCCAGGGGCGAGGAGATGGAAAGGTGCCCCTTGCCGGCGTCGGCCTCCACCGCGCTCACCAGGATGAATTCCTGCTCCTGGCCCTGGCTCAGATTAACGATGCGCACCCGGGAGTTGAACCGCACCTTGGTGGGGGGTAGATTGCTGCCCACCAAAACCTCGGCGTTGGCCAGAATCTGCTGCAACTGCCTGATCCTCTTTTCCAGCCGCTGCCGATGAGCCAGGGCCGCCTGGAAATCCTGGTTTCTCTCCAACCGCCCTTCCTGCGCGGCGTCCAGGAGTTCCCGGACCACCATGGGACGTTCCACGCGGGATAGAATCTCCAATTCTTTGATGATCTTCTTATAACCGGCCCGGGTCAGCAGAATCTTTTCCATATCATCCAGGCGACCGCCCGTTTCTTCCTATTCCTCGAAATAACTGGTATTTTTTTCATCTTCCCTTTATTTCTTATCCAAAAAGGGGGATAGGGTCAATTCCAAAAGCCCCCAAGGTGCGGATAACTTGTGAACAATCCGGATGATAACCGGACTGTTACTCCATATTTAATTACTGCGACCTGATAAAACAAGGTTATCCTATAAAAGGGTCTGGCAAAAGTTTCGGCCTAAAATGATTTATAAATATCCCTGATTTTGGCAGGGAAAAAAGTCCGACGGGGGGTTTACCCTTGCTCTTGCGATTACCAGGTCTGGCCCTCAAGTCCTCCTGGCGGCCCTACCGGGCCCGACCCGGTGAGAGGGTGATCACCATCCGGTCCCGGAGAACCTTCCCTCCGGGACATCCCACCACCCGCCTCTGTCTGGAACTCCTGGGTGGCCTTTCCCTTTCCGGGCGGCGTCTGTTGGACGTGGGGTGCGGCACGGGCATCCTGGCCCTGGCCGGGGCCGCGTTGGGCGCGGAACTTTGCGTGGGGGTGGACCTCTCCTGGGCCGCGGTGAAGCTGTCTAAGGAAAATGCCCGGGAAAACCGCCTGGACCACAAAATTTTTGTGGCCAAGGGCTCAACCGAATGTCTGCGTGGCCCCTTCCAGGTAGTGGCGGCCAATCTTCCGGCCGGGGTGCAACTGGCCAAAGTGGAGGAACTCAGCCGACTGGCCTCAAAAGATGCGACCCTGATCCTCTCCGGTTTCCGGGACAGCCAGGAGGACGAACCGAGGCTGCTTTACGACCGTGCAGGCTGGTCGGTGCGAAGCCGGCTCACTAAAGACGAATTCTGCATCGAACTCCCCCCGGAGAAGAGTTTTACCTGGGTGGCCTGGCGGTTGGAAAGGAGTGAGCAGTGAGCAGTAAGCTGTGAGATGTGAGCTGTGAGCTGTGAGCAGTAAGACCTGACCCATCGGACGAATTTTCATTACTGCTCACTGCTTACTGCTCACTCCTTGGGCTTGGAAGTGAGGACCTCCGTCTGCCAGAGACTCATCTGCCGCGTCTCGGCCTGGCGGTGGCGGCAGGGATCGAAGCCGCAGACGGGACAGGTGGGTTCCTCGCACGGGTCCAGGTGGATCAAAATATCCGCGGCCGGGCCGAAATGGGCCTGGAAGATCTTTTCCAGGTCCTTGACCTCCCGGTGGCCCTCTTCCAAGGGCAAGTCCTTCGGCAGGATGAGGTGAAAGTCTAAATGGATCACGTCGCCGGAGCGCCGGGCCCGGAGCTGGTGCACGTCGATCCAGATGCTTTTCCGGTGCTTTTGGAGGATGTCGGAGATTTCCTGCAACAGCAGGGGGTCGGAGGCGTCCATCAGTCCGGCGAAGGCATGGCGCACCAGCCTGGCCCCGGTAACCAGGATATTCAGCGCCACCAGCAAGGCCACGGCCCCGTCCACCCAGTGCCAGCCGGTGAGGAGCATCAATCCCAGCCCCAGCAATACCCCCAGGGTGGTATAGACATCCGTCAGGATGTGTTTGCCGTCGGCGATGAGCACCAGGGAACGGGTGCGTTTGCCCACGGCCACCAGCCCCAAGCCCAAGGCCAGATTGACGGCATTGACCCCCACCAGGATGAAGATGCCGCCGGCCAGGTGGGGCAGCCCGTGGGGGTGGAGCAGTTGCGGCCAGGCCTGGTAAAAGATGCCGCCGGCCGCCAGGATAATGAGCGCGCCCTCAAACCCCGCGGAGAAGAACTCGATCTTGCCGTGGCCGTAAGGGTGGCTGGGGTCGGGGCTTTTAGCCGCGAAGATGATGCTTCCCAGGGCAAAGGCGGAGGCAACCACATTGATGATGGATTCCAGGGCATCGGAGAGGATGGCGGAGGAGTTCGTCAGCAGGTAGGCGTAGAATTTCAGGGCCATCAGCGCCAGGCCCACGATAAAGGACAGGGAGATGGCTATGAGACGGGTTTTTTGCTGAGAGGTCGCAGTTGAGGTCATCAGGCCCTATTCGTTTTGCGTTTTACGTTTGCGTTTTTCGTAAAGAAAATAGGTCCTTGCCTTTTTCTTTTTTCCAAAATGAGATTGGGAACCCACTTGGCGCTAAGTTTTGTTTTCCGACAAAGGAACTCCGTCCTCAAAGTCAACTTGGGAGGGAAAGACATCCTAGTATTATTAACGCAAAACGAAAAACGCAAAACCATCTTTAAAGAACCAAGACCTCCCGGGGCGTCACCGTCAGCCACTCCACCCCTTCCGGCGTAATGCGCCCGGTGTCCTCCAGGCCGATCATGCCGATTCCGGGGAGAAAAATCTTGGGCTCAAAGGCCAGGACCATGTCCGCCTGTAGAGGGTAGGGAAAGCGGGCCGTGAGCAAGGGAAATTCGTCCGCTTCCAGGCCCAGGCCGTGGCCCAGAAAACTCACCCGGTCCGGGCCCCGGCCCATGAAATATTCCCCGAAACCCTTATCGCTCACTTCCTGCCAGAGGCGGCGGTAAATCTCCCCCGCCGCCTCCCCGGGGCGGGCCAGTTCCGCAAAGAGGCGGTAGAGGTCCTCGATCGCCCGGAAGGCCTCCCAGGCCTTCTCCGGCAGGTATTCCAGGGCGTACATGCGGGTCTGGTCCACCACGTAGCCGTTGACGCAACTGAAAAGATCGATGCTGATGGGCTCCCCCGCCGCCAACTTCTTCGCTCCCGCGCCCTGGGGGAAGGCCGGGGTGAAACCGGGGCCGCCGCTGGGGGTGTCGATATAAGCCGCCTCGACCCCCGAGACCCCGGAGAGAACGTGGCCATAAAACAACTCCAGGTTCCAGGTGCGGATGCGCACCAACCCCTGGTGGCCCAAGAGCCGCAGGCGGTATTCCAGGGCCGCGGCCACTTCCATCTCCGTAACCCCGGGCTTGAGCAAGGCGGGTACCTCCTCCAGGGCCTGGTCCAGGATGCGCGCCGCCCGGCGCATCTGGCTGATTTCATAAACGCTTTTCAGCATGCGCTGCTTCCGGATCAGGGGGGAGATGTCCTGGGGGGGCCGGTGGGGAAAGATTTTTTGCAGACGCTGCCAGAAAGCCACGGGCATGACGTCCAGCTCCAGGCCCAAAGGCCCCTGGGCCGGGAACCCGGCGGCAGCCAGCAGCTCCGGAATCTCTTTCAGGTCCTGATAAAAAGCCAGGGGCCAGGTGGGCGCGGCCTCCAGCAGGCGGTATTGGGGGCGCCGCGCCAGGAGGAGCGGCGCCAAGGAGGGACTGACCGCCAGCCAGCCGTCCGCTAGCGTGCCGGTGTAATAATAGAGGTCCGCGGTCTGGCGGATTAACGCCAGGGGCAGAGCCTTCCGGGCCAGCTCGTCTTTAAAGGCCGCTACCCGGGCGGTGATTTCCGCAACCGGCGTCGGTTCCATTATTCCTCAATTATCCCGGATTTCACGAAAAACGAACATGCAAATAAAAATCTCCGGCGCCGGCCGTAAGGTATCTTATTTGGCGCTCCTGGTCTTCTCCCACATCATTGACCATTCCGGGTTGTGGATTCTCTCCGGGTTTTCCATGGCCAATTCCAGATAGGCGTTGATCTGGTCCACCACCCAGGGGTGTTGCTGCAAATTTTCCAATTGCTTTTTAACCATATCCTTAAACTCCGGGGGTAAAAACTCCTCCGCGGCCAGGCGGCCCTCCAGATAGGCGATCATCCCTTTCAGGGAGATGAAATGGTGGGTCAGGCCCCGTTGCCGCAAGGAGTCCTGGACGTCGTCCCGGATACGGCCGGAGGCGATTTCGTGGAGAAAACGGGCCGGAGACTCTCCGCTCATCAGGGAAGAAATGGCGTGGCGCAGATAATAGAAGCGTTTGCCGGAACTCCAGACCGCGGCCAGGTTGCCCAGGTTTTGAGGGTCCTGGCAATAAGTGTCCAGAGCCTCCCGGTAGGGTCTTTCCAGCCGGGACAAGATCAGGGAATTTAAAAAGAAGAGGTTGATGATAAACATGCCGAAGACGGCAGCTTCGGCCAGAGCCGGGCGGATGCCGCTGGCCCAACTCATCAGAAAATAAAGAAAAATGAGCAACAGGATAATCATGCGGATGAGGCCCACCCGGGAAAGGGGCATGCGGGGATCTTTGCGATGCATCAGGAAATACCAGATGAACAGGCCCAGAATCACCAGTTGGACATAAGCGATGGACAGGGTATTAACCAGGAAATTCCACATGCTCTCACTCCTTTGCGGATTTAAACCAGGAACTTGGAACTCTCAAGGCATTTCGAAAATTTTGATCTTGGCCTTCTGGCGCGCCTCGGCCAGCCAGGCGCTGAGGATCATCGAGCGTTTATGTTCCAGGAATTCGGCTTTCAGTTGCTCCCCTTCTTTCTGGAATTCTTCCGGGCCGGGCGCCTTCCGGGCCTTAAAGGCCAGGAGGTAGTATTTATCCTGGTAGACCAGGGGCTGGGGCGGATAAAGATCCTTGGGGGAGAGTTTAAACGCCGCGCTGGTCAGGGCCTCGGCCCGGGGCTGATTCAGGAAACCCTGGAAGCGGGTGAACTGGCCGCTGTCCTGGAGGGGCAAGCCGGCCTGGGCCGCCACCTGGGTCAAGGGATCTCCCTTGCGCAGGCGCTCCAGCAGCTTGGCCGCTTCCTGCTCCGCTTGCTTTTTAGCCATTTGCAGGCTGAGCCTTTGGCGGACCTGGTCCTTGCACTTCTCCAGGGGAGGAACCTGTGCGTCCTCATGCTCCACGCCCTGGAGGATGGCAAACCCTACCGGCAGGTCCACCACCTTACTGATTTCTTTAGGCTTGAGGGCCAGGGCCGCGCGGTTGAAATTGGGTTGGGCCCCCAGGTCCGCCACAGGCTCCACCAACGTGATAAGCGGGGTCTCCTTCTCCGCAATCCCAAACTTTTTGCCCACCTCGGTCATGGAGGCGCTGTTTAGCTCCCCCCGGGCCTGGTTGGCCGCGTCCTGGGCCAAACGCCGGCCTTTTTCGGTCTGGAGTCGCTTAGTGGCCAGGGTGCGGGCTTCGGGTTCGGGCAGGCGGTCGTATTCCTTGATATCTTCCAGCAAAAGGAGATGGATTCCCTGGGACGTCCGGGCTTGGCCCGTTTCCCCTCTTTTCAAGGAAAAGGCCACCTTGTCCCATTCCTGGGGATATTGTCCCCGTTTCACCGCTCCCAGATCGCCGCCTTTATTCTTGCTGGCCTCATCCTGGGAAAATTGTTGGGCCAGAGAGGCGAAATCCTCGCCCATCTTGATGCGGCGCAGCAGTTCCTGGGCCCGGGTCTCAATGCGGCGCCGCTCCCCGGCCGTGGCCTTGGGGGGCACGGCCAGCAGCAACTGCCGCACCTGGATTACCATCGGCCGGGTGAACTCTTCGCCGTGGTCCTTGATGTAATCCGCCACTTCCGCCGGAGTGGGCCGGGCCTTTTCCTGGAAATCCTGGGCCCGGAACAGAAGATATTTCACCTTGGCCCGCTCCGGGGTGCGAAACTGCTCTTTATGTTCCTGGTAATACTTGTCGATTTCCGCGTCGGTGGGACGCTGCGCGGCCAGGTAACGATCGGGCGTTACCACCAGATAGCGCACTTCCACCGTCTCTTTGGCCATCCGGTAGAATTCCTGGAGTTCCCCCTCGGAGACCTTGGCAAAGGAGGTGAGGGCCTGAACGATCTTTTGCAGCAGGAGGCGTTGCCGTTCCATGGTTTCGAAATCCGCGGGATTCAGACGATTGCGGGCCAAAACCTGCTGGTAACGCCGTTCGCTAAACCTGCCGCCTTCCTGGAAAAAGGGATAATTGCGGATCTGCTCCTGCAATTCCGCGTCGCTCACCCGGATGCCCATGCCCTCTCCCCCTTGCAGGAGGAGGGTCTCTTCAATCAGCCGGTTTACGGCCTGCTCCTTGAGGCGCATGGCCTTGAGGTTCTCTTCCGTCAACTCCCCCTTGGCGCGATCCTGATATTCCTTGACCAGCTCGTTATATTGGCGGAGATAAGCGGTCATCAGGATGGGGGCGCCGTTGACGTTCGCCACCTCCTGGAGGCGGGGGGATTTGAGGCCGCCCACGCCCCAAAGGATGAAGACGATGGCAATGGCCCCGATGATGAGGGCGATGAACCAGGACCGGGAGTATTTACGCAGCCATTTCAACATACGATTATCTGCCGCCTTCTTTCAGCAACTTCTGGGCCTCCTTGGCCTCCGGGCTCTGAGGATAGGCCTGCACCAGTTTTTTCAAAGTGCTCTGGTACAGCTTGGTTTTGTTGTCGCTCTTATAGGCCAGGGCCTGCTGTTTCAAGGCTCCGGGGGCCAGGGTGCTTTTGGGATACTGGTTTACCAGCTTGTTGAATTCTGTCGCCGCTTCTTGATATTTACCTTCGTGTTGGAAACTATATGCCAGGTAGTAGCGGGCTTCCGCGGCCTTGGGGCCTTTGGGCTGGGCCTGGAGATACTTGGCGAACTTGTCCCGGGCCCCGGGGTATTTCTTGCTTTGGTAGAGCCGGTAGCCTTCCACGTAGAGCTTTTCCTGGTTCGCAGCCGCAGGGGCGGGAGGATAACCGGCGGGCGCGGCGGCCTTGGGCTTCTCCGGGGCGCGGCGGGGAGCGGCCGGAGCAGGGCGGGGGGCTTCGGCTTCCGCCACTCTCCGCTCCAATTCCTGGACCCGGGCTTGCAGGTCCTGCACCTGCTGGGCCAGACTCGGGGCGGGAGCCGGAGCCGGTGCGGCTCCGGGCGCCGGGGCGGGTTGGGCCGCTTCCTCCCCGGGCTGGGCCACCGGTTGGCTCTTGGCCGGGTAATAGGCGTAAGGGTCACAAGCCGTTAAAGAGCCGCATACCGCCAGCGCCACCAAACACCGCATCCAGCTTCCCTGCCTCATTTTTTCCCTCCCGGGGGCGGACCGGGGAGCCTCCGGCTCCTTCACCCGCGCGGCCTCGCTTTGTGCATCTAGTTAATTGCGCTAACTTTTTCGGAATCTATCGAGATGAATAAATATTTCATCTTATTATCTTTTTGGGCCGCTTGTCAAGGATGGCGGCGGCCTTAAGGCCGCGGGCAGTTTGGGTTCGGGAGAAAAAGAAAAAAAACGGCTCCGGGGCCGCTTATAAAATTTGAGATATTTTTTCTCTCAGGCAGGTATGCAAGTTTCCAAGTTTAATCTCTCAATTGGAAATCGGATAATTTGCGCTTGCTTCCTTTTAGGCTTACGAAAGGTTTTTTTGGCGAGTTCTTGGGCAATTTCCGGCAAACCCATATTTGCCGCATAAAAAAGACGTATTAACCGGTCTATGGTTTCAGGAGGGATGACTTCGCTACGTTCCCATCGAGACATGGTAACATTTTTTACACCCAACAACGCAGCGAAATCTTTAGCCTTTAATCCCATAGTTTTCCTTAAAAAGCGAATCTCCGGGCCGGATAAGCTATTTTCCTGCATTACCAAATCATGAGAAATCAGTTTATGGAGTTCTGGTATGCACGGGATAAAGGCAAAGTTCTCTCCACATTCACATTCAAATGCCTCAGCTCCCAAAAGCCAAACGTTCGGCAATCCCGATTCGCTATAATGATGTTCGCCGATTTTGCTTTCCTGCTTCCTGTGGCAATTTGGGCAATCTATTTCTCTCATACCAATTTCATCCATGAATTTATTGGGATCAATCTTCCCAAACAAAAGGATGAGGGGATATGGGGATGGTTTGGACTCGCCAATTCGTTTTTTTCTTAAGCTTATCAAAAGCAATGCGGACCCTAAATTCCTCTCCACGCGTTTCAGCATTTCGACCGGCGTAACCGTTCAGGCCGCCTCAGCTATGAGCAGGTCTATGGGTAACAGTGACGGAGCAAGTTGACCAGTCCGATGAGCTTGGATAGCCGCCACCACATATTCCACGATATTTCGGTTTTGCTGCCTC
>Ga0233425_10001238_pt1 | contig 59028 bp, 60 predicted proteins | sample Watercolumn_Towu_2_FD_181712 | JGI IMG/M metagenome (GOLD analysis project Ga0233425, IMG submission 181712) | Freshwater microbial communities from Lake Towuti, South Sulawesi, Indonesia - Watercolumn_Towuti2014_140_MG | ecosystem: Environmental > Aquatic > Freshwater > Lake | place...
GGCCCTTTCGTCATTTAGTAGCCTGTTTTTTGTATTATGCTACTTTACACGACAGAAAGGGCTGTTTCAATTAAAAGGGGACATTTTCACTTTGCACTAAAGAGGACATTATCACATTGCTATGACAAGTTGATTAATTATCCTTTACGAATTTTTAATAATATGTAAAAATGTTTAGGTAATATGTTTTATTGTGGGCCTATAGCTCAGGTGGTTAGAGCACCCCGCTGATAACGGGGAGGTCAGTCGTTCAAGTCGACTTAGGCCCACCACCCTTCGCCCTCACTTCGCTCGTGGCTACGGATGGCACAGCCAGTTTTTGCCAAGAGGGCTGTGCCTGGCTAGCGCAGTCTTCGCTTGGGGGTTTACTTCTGTTATACTTTTAGTGTAAACTAGATTTTAGAAATTTTCGGGGGTATAGCTCAGTTGGTAGAGCGTCCGCTTTGCAAGCGGAAGGTCAGCGGTCCGAATCCGCTTACCTCCACCATAATTTTGGGTGTTTTTCTTGTATTAATAACTTTGTAAATTTATATAAGAGGGCTAGGAGATATGCGTAGGATTCTTATTCTTTTTGGGGTTTTATTCTTTTTTAGTTATTCACACTGCATGGAGGTTGTGCCGGCTAATTTGGGGGTACAAATTGTTGATAGTATTGAGCATAATAATCCGGAATTGTTGGAAAGGCTTTTAGCGTCGATACTCAATGAAGGTTTAAGATTAACTTTTATAAGAGAAAGCGATTTGATGCGAGATCCGTTAATTCATTTAGCTGTAAGATTTCAGAGTGAAGGCGCTGTTGGATTGTTGTTACATAATGGGGCAAGCGCTGGAGATACTAATAGATATGGGGTACTGGCATTAACCCTTGCAGAAAGTATGTTAAGAGACTTAGAAGGCCAACAAAAAGAGATTGCAAAAAGAGAACATAGTGAAGAGCGATCTGTCTCTGATGCTTTGCTTAAGGCTATGAAGGAAAAGGTGAAGGTAGCACAAAAAATTTATGATACCTTGTCAGATGACTTTTATAGAGATAGATGATTAAAGGTAGAGGTATCTTACGTGAAAAATAAACAGACGGTGTTTTTAATTGGGCATCGTGGGTGTTTATATGAGCCTGAAGGGACAGTTAGTGCATTTAAACGTGCGATTGAGTTACAGGTTGATGCAGTTGAATTTGATGTACGAAGATGTAAAACAGGTGAACTGGTAGTTATAAATGACGAGAGTGTTGATCGTTTGACGGAATCTAAGGGTTTGGTTAATAATTTAACTTTAAATGAATTGAAACTGATGAATGTATGCGGTAAAGAAAAGTTTTTAACTTTTCAAGAGGCTCTTGATTATATTGATAAAAGAGTAAAAGTATTAATTGAGGTAAAAGAAAGAGGATGTGTAAACGTTATTGCGAATATAATTAATGATTATGTGATAAATAAAGGGTGGGAAAAAGATTTGTTTTTTGTGGAAAGCTTTTTACATAGAGATCTTTTAGAGTTTCATAAATTGTGTTCTTGGTTAAAGCTTATTGTTTCTTATGTTGGCGAGCCTGTAGATTATGCAAAATTTGTTCAGGATCTGGGAATTTATGGGATATGTAATGTTTCAAAATATGTAACAGAAGAATTTTTGAAAGATGCTCATGAGCGGGGGGTTAAGTTATATGTTTATGTTCCTGCTAATTATCAGGAATTAGAATTAAAAAGATGTATAAATATGGGTGTAGATGGGATTGTATTAGATTATCCTGATAAGCTATAGGTGCACATGAATAATAATAAGCAAGAAGAAATTTTGGATTTAGTAGATGAAAATGATTGTGTGATTGGGCAAATGAAACGTTCATTTGTTCATGCCCAAGGGGTGACAAATTATCGTTATGTAGGGGCTATGATTGTTAATAATGCTGGGCAATTGTGGTTGCCAAGACGCACTTTAGATAAAGAGGTTTTGCCCGGGCACTTTGGTACAAGTATGGGTGGGCATGTGTCTTCAGGTGAGAGTTATTTGGATGCACTAAGGCGTGAGCTAAAAGAGGAGTTGTTTCTTGATTTAGATTCTGTTAATTACAGACAGTTGGGTTTATTAACGCCTAAAGAGCATAATGTGCCGGCGTTCACGATGGTGTATGAGATAAAATTAGAAAAAGTGAATAGATATAATAAAAATGATTTTTCTGAAGCTTTTTGGATAACTCCAAAAGCGTTTTGGGCTCTTGTAAAGAAAGGTGAAAAAACTGGGTCTATTGTAAGAAAAGTTATAGAGCTTTTTTATAATTATTAAAAGATATTATTGTGTGTCTGCTCATAAAAAAAGCCCTGCATTTAAGCAGGGCTTTTTTATTCTATAAAAATAATTTATTTCAGTGCCTTGCCTTCGCAAAGTTCACTTAACACAGGGGCTACTTTGCTTCTATTTTGAGCTGATAATGAATCAAAAATACAGCTTAGTGTACGATGTAGTATTGCTTTATCTTCACTAGATTCACGTAATGCTATTCTAAGCTCGTCTGCAGATTTTGATTCTCTTATTGTTTCAAATAATTCTCTGGCGCATTTTGGACTACCATGGGCTCTTTTTATAAGTACCATTTGAGCGCTTGAAAGTTCAAATTTTTCAGATTTAGGTGATGGACTAGAGGTTGGGGTTTCCATTGAATAACTTAATGAAAATGTGCTTACTAGTGTTGTAAAGACTAAAATATAAATTTTAGAATTAGTATTGTGCATTAATACTCCTATTTAATTATTGTTAAATTGGTTAATAAATTTTTTATTATTATTTTCCATCCAGTTTTTCTAATAGCATTTGTAATGCATTGCGTACTGAATGATTTCCTTGCCCATCTATTATTTGGTCATAGGCTGTGGAAAGTAACGGGCGATGTGTTCCTGCAAGCATTTTGTCTGAGTCTGCAATTAGAAATAATAAATTTCCGGCTGTATCTTTATAAATAATTAAAGCATATGCGTGTAAATGTGAGTTTCGTGAGAAATCTGGAGTTTCTAGTATTGCTTCATAACAAAAACAATTCATCTTTAAGGCACATAGTGCAGGTGTGCTTATATTAATTTTTTTAAAAATAGCTGTAAGATTTTCTGGTGTGAATGGTTTTGTATTTTCAATGCCTAAGACATCAGTAAAATTGAAGATAAATGCTTCGCCTGTTTCTTTAAGAATATCTCTTTGTATAGCTGGAACTAATCTTTTTTGAATAGCTAAAATATCGGAATCGTCTATTCCATGTATTCCCCCAATACATTTTACTATTCCATACGCCCTAGTTTCTGTTTTAAAATCGTCATATTTAGCTCGATTAGTTAAGTCTTGAAATGAGCCTAAATTTTGAAATCGTATAGCAGAAAGAATCGTATTGATATTAAATAGTGTATAAATTGAGCACTCGTATGAATCTCCCTGACTAAGAGATCTTAAGTAGCAAATTTGTGCGTTTTGTGTTTTATCTTCCCTTAACTCTGGTACTATTTCTGATCCGGATTTGTGTTCCTTTATAAGCCCTGATTCATCAAGTGAATGAATAATATCTCTTACTGTTAATGCTTGTAATGCTTGAGTTAAAGAAAAACAGATTACCGTAAGTGTAAATGTTAAAAATAAGTTTTTTAAAGAATACATTTTTCCTCCTTTATAAATACAAAATAATTCTAATTGTAATATAAAAAATTAAAATAAGCAAGAATTTTGCAATTAGGCGATTTTATGATTTTGTAAAAATGTCAAAATATTGGACATTTAAGTGTTATTTTTTAAGAAATTTTAATTAAATTTTAACTTTTAAAAATTAAGATCTTAAATGTTTATGTTATTATTAGAATATTTTTAAAAGTTAAGAAAAAGAATAGAAAGAGGGTTTAATTTATGAAAAATGATGGATTAAATAAAGAGTTAAAGAAAAAAATTATTGGGATATTAAAGACTCTTTTTACAGGAGCAAAGGTTTATTTATATGGGTCTCGAGCTCGAGGGGATTTTCATGATCGGTCAGATATAGATTTGGCTATTGATATAGGTGTGGGAAATGAACGATTAAGGCTTGGTGAGGCTAAGTCTGTATTAGAGGGGTTGCATTGCCCATATAAAATTGATATTGTTGACTTGAATTATCTTTCAGAAGAGATGAAAAAAATAATAATTGAAGAGGGGGTTTTATGGATAGAATAAATTTAAGAGTTACACATTTAAATAAAGCTTTAGCTCGTTTTAATGAGTCAATAAATTTATTTAAAGCTACAAATAGTGGAGATAAATTATATACACAACTCAGAGATTCTGTTATTAAAAGATTTGAATTTTCAGTTGATATTTTTTGGAAATGTTTAAAAGATTATCTTAATATTAATCATAAAATTAATGTTGCAAGTCCTAAGGCTGTAATGCAAGAATGTTTTAATCAAAGAGTTATTAATGAAACTGATTTGCAGATGTTTATGAATATGATTGATGATAGAAATTGATACTTCTCATCAATATGATGAGATAATGTCTGACGTTATCGCAAAAAGAACCATTAAATATTATGAGTTAATGGATAGGATAAAATCTATATTAAAATAGAGACTAATATTTTAATGGCTCGAGATTTGTTAGTATTTTATGTAAGAGCCTATACGGAAATTATGGGTCAAAAATTGATTATTTAAAAAACTTTGACAGTTTAAGTTTTGTGCGTTACAATAAGGCATTATTAAAGTAAATTTTAGGGATTAAATATGATAGTTGAAGTTAGCAAAATACTTTTTAGTTTAATTTATAGATCCAATGCTTTCATTGGGAACTGTCTATTTAATAATCTTTCTCGTATTTCTATTAATAATCAAAATAATAATCTTATCATTTCAGCTTGGGTTACCCGTGGAGGGACTCTGTAAAAGTTAAATAAAAGTTTAGTAAAAATTTTAACCCCAGCTGAAAACCAGCTGGGGTTTTTTAGTTTTATAGGTATTAATTTTGTAGCTAAAAGAAAGGAAAAATATGAAAGAGGCAAATAAAATTTTATTACTTGGTGACCCAAGGTTATATGAAGTTTCTAAAGAGGTTTTAAAAGGGGAGTTGGGGGCAGTAGAAAGTATAGCTAAAGATTTGCATGAGTCTTTAATGGCTTTTAGAGAGCAATACGGGCGTGGGCGAGCGATAGCAGCACCACAGATTGGGATTATGAAAAGAGTGATTTATATGAATATCGATAAACCTGTTGTTTTAATAAATCCAGAGTTTACGTATAAAAGTCCAGAGATGATAGAACTATGGGATGACTGTTTCTCTTTTCCAGACCTGCTTGTAAAAGTTAAAAGGCACAAAGAATGTCGTTTGAAATTTAAAGATTTAGAATGGCATGATTGCCAGTGGGATTTGAAGGGGGATTTTTCTGAGTTGTTACAGCATGAATATGATCATCTTGATGGTATTTTAGCGATTGATAAAGCAATTGATAAAAGATCTATTGTTATGTATAGCCAAAAAAGATTTATAGATTTTGCTAGATAAAAATTTTTAATGAAAGGATTTTATGTTAACAAGTTTTAGCAAACATGTAACTAAAGGGTTAAAAGAGAATGAGATTTATTATCCTGTGTTGGATACTATAGAGACAGAAAAAGCTATTTATTTTATAAAGAACATTTTTCAAGAAAAACTGGCTAAAGAGTTAAGTTTATATAGAGTTACTGCGCCTCTGTTTGTTAAATCTGGTACAGGAATAAACGATGATCTAAATGGTGTTGAACGTCCTGTAACTTTTGCTGTCAAATCTGACAGGGGATCTCAGGCTGTTATTGTTCATTCACTTGCAAAATGGAAGAGAATGTCGCTTGCTGTTCATAAAATTAAGCCGGGTGAAGGACTATATACAGATATGAATGCGATAAGAGCAGATGAAGATCTTGATGAGATTCACTCACTTTATGTTGATCAGTGGGATTGGGAGCGGGTTATGATGCCTGAAGAGCGTACTTTGGATTTTCTTAAATTTATTGTGTGTAAGATTTATAAAGTTATTAAAGAGACAGAACTTTCTGTAGAAGTTAGGTATCCTAAGCTTAAATCTTTTTTGCCAAATGAGATAACTTTTGTTCACACAGAAGATTTAGAAGAGATGTTCCCTAAATTAACACCCAAAGAGCGCGAGAATGAGATCTGTAAAAAATACGGTGCTGTATTTTTAATTGGCATAGGTGGTGAGTTAAAGAGTGGGATAGCACACGATGGTAGAGCATCTGATTATGACGATTGGTCTACCCCTACAAAATCGGGATATAAGGGGCTAAACGGTGATATTTTAGTCTGGTATCCGATGTTAAATAGAGCTTTTGAATTATCATCTATGGGAATTCGTGTAGATAAAGCAGCATTAGAAAGGCAGCTTGAACTTCGTGGGCATCAAGAGAGAAAAAAGTTGCTTTTTCACAGAATGCTTTTGGAAGATAAGCTCCCATTGTCTGTTGGTGGTGGTATTGGGCAGTCTCGCTTGTGTATGCTTTATCTGCAAAAGCTTCACATAGGTGAGGTACAGGCAAGTGTTTGGCCAGAAGAGATGGTTGAAGCTTGTGCTTCTAAAAACATAAGATTATTATAATTTTAATAACCAGGGTGCGGATCCGCACCCTGGTTATTAATAAATATTGTTTTTTTATTTAAGATCTTTTAGATAATACTTAAGTTATATTTTAAAGATGTGTGAAAATAGCTAGGAGTTTGTTTGTGAATATAAAGTCTTTTCTAGAAAAAATAGATTTTAAAAAGAGTCTTCTAGATAAGCATCGCCCGTTAAATAGCACTTTGGTTAAAAATTTAGACCAGTGGTTAAATGTAGAGCTTGCCTATACATCAAATGCAATAGAGGGCAATACTCTTACTCGCGCAGAGACAGCTCTTGTTATAGAAAAGGGACTTACAATTGGTGGTAAATCTATGCGTGAACACCTTGAGGCGATTAATCACTCTTATGCTCTTGATTACATAAAAGTACTTGTACAAAAATCTCATAAAGAGATTACACTTTCTAATATAAAAGATATTCACAGGCTTATTCTAAAGGGAATTGATGACAAGAATGCTGGTGCTTGGCGTACTATAAATGTAAAAATTTCTGGATCTACACTTGTGCCTCCTGATCAATTAAAGATTCCTGAACTTATGGAGAAATTTATCATTTGGCTTTCAGGTGCGCAAGAACATCCTGTAATTATTGCGCTAGATACTCACTATAAGCTTGTCTCTATTCACCCATTTGTCGATGGAAATGGGCGCACGGCTCGTCTTTTGTTAAATTTAATTCTTATACAAGCTGGATATTGTCCATTAATTATACAACCAGAGAGAAGAATAGATTACATTAATTCTTTACATACACGAGATGTCTCTAGCGATAACAATAATTATTATCTTTTTATGTTAGATTTTTTAGATAAAACTTTTGATATTTATCTTGATATTATTAAGTAAGTTTTTTTATTTGCGCGTGTAACTCTTCCCATTCTTCATAAAGATTATCTAGCTCTTGGGTTACTTGTGTGACTTTTATATTAAGATCTTTAAACCCATTATTGTCTGTATCCCCCTCTTCGTATTTTTTATAAAGAGTATCACGCTCTTTTTCTTTTGATTCTATTTTGCGCTCGAGGGTTATAGTTTTTTTCTTTAGGTCATAAAGTAATTTTTGTGTTTTTTTGTTATCGCTAATTGTCTGTAATTTTGTACTATTATTATCTGTAACAGAAAGTTTTATTTGTGATATTATAGGCTCTTTTTCTTGAGACTTTTGATAAAGATAAGATTCGTAATTTCCCTTGTAAGAAAAAATTTTATTTTGTGTGAGCTCTAAAATTCTTGTAGCAAGTCCATCAAGAAAAGTTCTATCATGTGAGACAAATAATATAGTTCCAGGGTATTGTTTTAGTGCACTAAGTAAAATCTCTTTTGATTGTATATCCAGATGATTTGTCGGCTCATCAAGAATTAAAAAATTAGCGTCTTGTAAAAGAATTTTTACCATAGCAACTCTGTTTTTCTCCCCCCCACTTAAAACTTTTATCTTTTTCTCGCAATCATCTCCTGAGAATAAAAAACAGCCCAAAAGAGAACGAACTTTAATTCTCTGCTCACTTGTAGTACAAACAGTTTCTATCTCTTGTAATATAGTATTCTCTGGATTTAGAGATCTTTCTTGGTCTTGTTCGAAATAGACAAACTTAACATTATGCCCGAAAGCTATATTCCCTGTGTCACTTTTATATTTCCCTACAAGTGTGTTTAATAGCGTAGATTTTCCTTTTCCATTGGCTGCTACAAGAGCGACTTTCTCTTGCCTGTTTATTTCAAGTGATAGTGAGTTAAATATAGTTTTATCCCCAAAATTTTTACTTAAATTATTTGCGCTTAAAACTATTTTGCCAGTATCTGTTATGTGTGGGAACGATAATTTTAACTTGGGTAATTCTGGCTCTAGCTCTATTAAATCTATTTTAGAAAGAGACTTTAACATACTTTGGGCCATTTTGGCTTTAGTTGCCTTATATCTAAAGCGTTCTATAGTTTCTGTCTTGCGTTTTATCTCTCTTTGTTGTTCTTTATATTTTGTGCGTAATATAATTTCTTCTTGTTCTTTTTGTTCTAAAAAGTGTGTATAGTTGCCTGTGTAAACTTTCGCATGCCCACGTGAGAGCTCTATAATATTTGCACAGGCGTGATCGAGAAAATATCTATCGTGACTGACTAATATAAATCCACTTGAGATATTTTTTAAAAAATCTAAAAACCAATCTTTAGCTACTATGTCTAAATGATTTGTAGGTTCGTCAAAAAGATAAAAGTCTGGATTTAAAAGTAAAATTTTTGCCAAAGCAAGACGCATTTTCCAGCCAACACTTAGGTTAGATACTGGTAAACAAAACTGTTCTTGCAAGAAGCCAAGCCCAGAAAGAATACTATAACATCTGTGTTTTAATTCTTCCCAGTTTATCTCTGTTACTTTTTCTGTGTAGAGCGCTAAGAGCTCTAACTCTTTTTGTGTGCACAAATTTTTTTGTGCCAGAGATAATAATTTATTGTGTTCTTGTGTTATTTCTAGCTCTTGATTAAACACACTAAGTGCTTCATCAAGAATATTTTTATTAGATATTAAGACAAGTTCTTGAGGTAGATAACCTATTTTTTTATTTTTTTCTATAGATATGTTTCCAGAATCTATATCTTGTAGCCCTGTAATAATTCTTAATAAAGTAGACTTGCCACTTCCGTTACGACCTACAAGCCCAATCTTTTGTGTTTTATTTATAGTTAGGGAGACATTTTCAAAAAGAGATCGCTCTCCATAAGCAAGTGATATTTTGTCTATAATAATCATGTTCTCTCTTAAGCTGGTTATTTCTTAAGTATGTAAGCCTGCAAGCCAGGTACTTAGTGGTATTGTTGCATATACATGATAGCAAAATTCAAGATCCATTTCTGAAAGTATACTGTATTCGATAAAAAATTCATCTGAATGTTTTAATTCCCCATTTTCTAGCCTTAAAAGTACTGGATAATTTTGAACACTTTTACCGGAGGTAATTTCACACTCCTGAAAAAATTTTTTAATTGCTTGAAATTGTAGATTTCCCCACCGGTTTTGAATTTCTGGATCTTGCCAAAACCTAAATCCATCGACCATGTTTACTATTGCACGTATTGTAAGCATAGCATCTAATAGAAATTCACCAAACTGAGATAATATTCTTGAAAAGAGTAATTTCGCGTAGAGATATGAAAGGTTGTCTCCGTTTATTCCTGCCCATAACATAGCTGCAATTATATACGGGTAAGACATGTCATTAAAGTCTGGTGCCACATGATCACCTAATACCCATGAACTATGATCTCTTGTCCAATTTTTAAAATGTTGTGCGTGATATAAAAAAAGACAAAGAGCTCTGGCCCAATATAAATAATAAATTTTGTCCCTTCGTTCTCTCCAATAAATATACACCTGTTTATTTTTTATTATTTCTATATTGGCTATTACTGCCACAAATGACACTATATTTTCTAGATTTAATAATGTAAGTTCTGTACATTTAACCCACCATAACGTACGTCCCCAAAGACGCCATTTAAGTTTTTCACTTATTTTATCAACAAAGGTCTGAAGTAAAAGAGGCTCTGGTTCATGTTCTAGCATGTCTAAAAAAGATCTATGTGGCTCGATAGATCTTATATTTTCTTGGGGTAGTATCCCATGATGTGTTGTTAAGTTTAATAATATTTCTTCAACTAATTCCTGTGATTCTTGTGTCTCTTGAGCGTGTAGAACATAAAAGCATAAATTTATAATTATAAATATAAGTGTGTATAACTTAAATATTTTTGTGTTAAATTTAAACATAAGTGCTCTTGTTATATTATTTGTTTTGAATTTATTAACTTTGATTAAAAAGGGCCTCTAGCCATTGTTGCATAGTGGTATGCGCATATGTTTGAACACGTGTTGTTTCGTTAAGTTCAATATCAACACCACTTGAAATTATAACCATATCTTCCTCTTTAATCAAAAGTTTACCAGTATTTAGTCTTACAGGTACATGATAGCTAGTTAGAGATTTTTCTGATACAGTTTCGCATCCAGTAAAAAATGCTGTTAATTCTTTAAATTCATTTGTACTCCAACTCCTGTGCATTAGTGGATCTGGCCAGAATCGAAAACCATCAACCATATTAACTATAGCGAATAGTACAAGTTCTATAGCTTTGTTTTGTGTTCCAAACTGTCTTAACATTCCTACAAGTATCTCTTTTACGTGGGTCATAGCTCCTGTTTCTAAATTTATTGCTCTCCATAAAGTAGCTGCAATTGCATAAGGGTATATTAATTCTTTAAAATCAGCAGCTATATACTCCGGATATACTCGTGACTCTAAGCTATAAGTCCACCCGTCAAAATAATGAGCATGATGAGAAAATAGTTCAAGTGCTATAGAAAATTCGTAAAAAGTTATAAGATCTTCTCCACCATACCAAGAGATTATAACTTTTTTGTTGCCTATATATTCTATTCTTAACATTTCGTGAATAAGAATAATAAGATTTTCAAGATTTAATAACGTCATTTCTGTGCAACTTATTAACCACAATGTTCCTGGCCAACCATGTGATCTTACCCCCTCAATTACTCTAGAAGTGAAACTTTGTAGTATTTCGTTCTGTTCGTCTGTTTTTAATTCCTCAAGAAGTGCTATAAAAGTACTATTTTCCCTAATATCTTCTTGCGAAAGTAAACTTTTTCCATGTGTTATTTCGTCCCAGGCGTTATCTACAAAAATATTTGGTTTTGCGTAAGAAAAAATTAAATTTAATAAAATACACAAAATTATATTAAAATTTCGCATTATTTTACTCCCCAGTTAAAGAAAGATAATAAAAGAAGTTTATTAAACTAAAGTTTTTTTCTCAAACTTTATTAATATTATAAAGAGTAACAATAAATATTTATCGAGAAAAAATAAAATATTATTGACATTCGATATATTTGATGTATGTTTTAATTCGTTTATAAAATTTTAGAATTTTATTATCGAAGGGTTTTTATGAAGAATATCTCTATGAATGCTAAATATCTTAAAATTTTTAGTTTAATATTTGTTCTCCCATTTATTATTTTTGATTTTTTATACAGCTGGTTTATTGATATTAGTTATAATAAATATCATGAATTTTTTGTCTCTTTCACTAAAAATTTGGGCCCTATTTCAAATTCTTCTCTCTTTTCTGACTCTTCTGTTGGTTGGTGCGCAAAGCTCTCTTCTATGCCCTGGGCTCATAGATTATTGGGTATGCTAGTAGATATCGTTTCTCTTGGTTTATTTTTGTGGGGATTTTTTGTGTTTCTTTCTCTTCTTTCTTCGTATCAAAAGGGGGTAGTTTTTTCTCAAGAATCTTTTTTTCTTTTAAAAAAATTAAGCAAAATATCTTTTGTATGGGTTTTATATAGCCCTATAAAAGACACTCTTTTAAGTGTAATTTGTACACTTCATAATCCTCCAGGCCAGCGCATAATTACTGTATCTTTCTCTTCTCGGGATATTTATCATATCTTTTTTGTTGGTGTAATTTTTGTGATTACTTCACTTATTTATGAAGGTTATATTATTAAAAAAGAGCAAGATTTAATAATTTAAGGGGTTTTAGATGAAGATAATTATAACCCTTGATGAAGTTATGGCACGAAGAAAAATAAGATTAAATGAATTAGCATCAAAAATAGATATAACAGAGGCAAATCTTTCTATTCTTAAGACGGGTAAAGCAAAAGCAGTGAGGCTTTCGACACTTGAAGCTTTGTGCAAAGCTCTTAACTGTCAACCTGGGGATCTTTTAAAATATCAGGAAGAGCCAGAAAATTTATAAAAAATTTTTTATGCTTGACGGGTTGTTTCTCTGTAAAAAGCCCAAAGCATACGTATTGTCCAGTCCTTATCAGATAGATAGTATTCAGGGTCATATTCATTTTGTGGATTTTTGGGCATTAGGTCAGTAGGAATTAGGTCAATAGCTGTTTGCTCTTTGGTATTTTTTTCTCCAACACGTGCTCCATGTTTTAAAAGACTTTTTATGATTTTGGTTCTTAAATGTTCTTCTTTACGAAAAGATGGAGTTGATACGACGATCATTAGTGGAGTCATTTCATTTTTGTTTCTTAAATTGACTACAAGAGTTGCTGTTTCTTGAAAGATATTAGATAAATATGTATCAAGAAAAAAAGAAACTTCCCATGCATTTACTAAGCTTAATCTTTCAAGTAAAAAAAAGATATAGTGATCACCGTAAACATCATAAAAAAGGCTATGAAATTCCTCTAATGATAATTCTCTGGGTGCGCCTATATCGTGTGTTTGCATGTAGCTATCGCAGGGACATGCGAAGCTTGGCGTCATCCCTTTACCGATACTTTCTGGCGCGATAATTTGAGCCACATTTTGATTTGGGGCTGGGATTGCTTCTACAAGGGCAAATTTTCCACAGGCGGACATATAAAGGTATTTTCTACTTTCCATAGCATGTACATTGTTAAATATGTAAGACAAAAAACATAACGTTATTATGGCAAATTTTTTCATTTGTGCTCCTTATTCTAAATGTTTAAGTAGTAAAGTTTTACTTTGTGAAATAAATTTTTACTGTATATATTGTTTTATTAAAAGCAAAAGTGAAGAAAATATATAATATTATTATTTAGACATCAAGTTATTTTTATTTTAAATATTTAAGGTTTTTACTAAGAAGGGGGGCTTTTGACTATTAAAAAAATAGTTGATAAACTTGCCATATGTTACAAATACAGAAAGCGTTTTTCTGTTGTTTATTGTAATAAGCATGTGTCCTAAATGCAAAGTGGAGCGTGTTTTAGGGCATGGAGGTTGTTTCAAAACTCTAACTGTATTAATTTATGGAGGTTTTCTTATGAAACACTTATTAAAGAAGTTTTATGCTGTTTTTATTCTTGCATTGTGTGCAGGAGGGATTTCTCACGTTTATGCTGTTAAACGGGGGGGTCCTGGAAGAGTAGCAGTCCAAAGGGTTGATAAATTGGCTGAATGTCAACAGGACTGTGAGCGTGCGAAGAAGGAGATAAGAGTAGCATATGAGCGTGAAACTCAAGAACTGAGAGTAAGATATGAGCGTGAAATTCAAGAGATGAGAACAAAAGCGATGTCTTTAGAATCAGAAATGAAAGAGTTAAAACAGCAGGTTGAAAAATTAACAAAAGGTCTAGTTGCAGTAAAATCTGAAAAAGAATCTTTAAGACAACAGCTTCAGCGGGAGCAAACAGAGAAAGAAGATATTCGTGTTAGGGCTCAAAGGTTATCTGAGGCCTTAGATGCTGAACAACATAAGGAAGAGCGTACACAGGCTGAGGCAAGCGCTAAAGTTGATTCTGTAATGGAAGATATTGCTCAAAAACCTACGGCACCAGGATTTTTTCCTGATGATGACGATTCTTCTGTTTCTGTTGATAACGAGTATCTTATTGAAAAAACAACTGAGCCAGTTAGTATTCTTGTAAAAAAGGTATCAGTTTTATTAAAGATCTCAGAAGATTTAAAACGATCTGAAAGAGAGCGACGTAAAGCTTGGTTAATGTGTGGCGAGTTGTTGAGCCCTAAAAATATAGAAAGGACATTATCCACATCTGTTGCATGTTTAGTAAGGCTGTTTTTAAAATATTTTAAAGAAGTTAAACAGCTTAAAAGTGGAGCACCTTTTATAGACTCAAAAGCTGTATCTGATTTACAAATGGTTTGGTCTGCATTCTTTGCAAGAGAACATCAAGTATTGTCTGACTTTGAGACATTTGGAGATATTGAACACGAAGCTATATCTAGACAATTGAATTCCTGCTTTGAGAGATATTTGGAATCTGTTAATAACGTAATTACTCTTTTCCCTAAACCAGATGGTGAAGGAATGGATTATGCTGAATATCTTGCTCAAATAAAAAGGGATTTCCAAACTGCTAGAATGCAGGGCGGGATTAAGGCGTTAATAGGGCTTGAGGTAAATCCAAGAGGGCTTTCTTTAGAAGTTATCAGACGTGGAGTTATGGTTACTCTTGCTCGTGTTAATGATATTGAACATTTTGCTGATGCTACGCTTGCTTCAGAGGTCAGTAAGTACAAACGTGAACTAAAGAAAGAGGCTGAAGAAAGAGCTAAACCTGGTTTTATGAAAAGAACTTGGGGAAGCATGACAAGTCTCTGGCCTTTCGGTGGTAAAAAAACTAAGGCTAAGGTGGTTGATGCTGGTACAGATGTAGACGATCTAACTGAAGAAATAGATGCTTTAAGTGTTGGTGAATAATTCTGAAAAATTAGGGGGACCTATTTTTTAGGGATAACAAAGGAGATCTTGTTTAAAACAAGATCTCCTTTGTGTTTTTTATTTTTTATAAAGTTGGGGTAAAGGAATCAAATGCATGTGGGATAAGATCTTTTAAAATATAACTTTCTGTTTTTGTGTTATTAGCTACTATAACTGTTAAATCTAGCCCAAATTCTGCTAAACACTGTCTACAGATACCACATGGGAAAACTATATCTGGGCTTGAATTAACAATAGCAATAGCGCTAAATTTTTTCTCTCCCTCACTTACAGCTTTAAAAAGTGCAACGCGTTCTGCGCACACAGTAGCACCATAAGAGATATTTTCTATATTACACCCTGTGTATATTTTCCCGCTTTGTGTTAAAAGCGCAGCGCCTACTTTAAATTTAGAATATGGGGCATAGGCGTTAGCCATAACCTCTCGTGCTTTTTGAATTAATATTTTATTGTTCATATTGGTCTCTTTTTATTTATTTAAATTTAATCATTTTTTTTGAGTGTTCGTGATTTTGGTGGCGGGAGAAACTCGTCTGTTCTAGTGACATATTTTGGAGCTTCTCTTTTATACCCAACATGTACCCACATTGGTGGTAAGTTGCGTAATACAATTGGTGGAAAGTCTAAGAATAAAAAACTAGTAGTTATTTCGTCAAAATTTTTGTATATCCATAAATCAAAAGTGTTTATTTTATCCATGAATTTTTTATACGCCATTGGATTAAAGCAGTTTATTATTAAATGATATAAAAAATTCAATGAGCGTGCGCCTAAAAGAGAGACATAAATAAATGTTCCACCAGGCTTTAAAATTCTTGATATGTTATCTAAGCATAGAAGGACAACTTCATTTGGCAGAGGTATAAATGGAAGTGTGCATATAACTGCATCATAAGTACGTGTTTCTTCTCCCCCCTCTTGATCAGCTGGTGGGGACCATGTTGAAAAATCGTGTTCGTGTACAGAACAAAACGGATACCCTGAAAGATGTGTGCGTAATTTTTCACAAAGGGCATGATCAATTTCAACGAGGTCAAAAATACAGGCTTGGTTTCCTGATTGTGTTATTTTATTAGCCATTTGAACACTTATAGGGCCATCCCCAGCCCCTATTTCACAAATTTTAAATTCTCCAGATTTTGGAACCGCTATATAAGAGACTATTCTGTTGGCGACAAAAGGTGAACTTGCCATAATTTCTCTTTTTTTAAGATGTTCGACTGGGTGTCTTATTGTTCCCCATACACAAGAGAGAAAACCCCCAAAAGGACCACAGTGAAGTGTCTGTTGAAAAGAAAAGCTAAATATAAAAAATATTACACAGGCTGCCTTGCGGGTCATTCATTCTCCTTATGAATTTAAAAAAAATTATCTTCTTAATAAAATTTTAAAGATTTTTTTAATTTGCTTGAAAGTGTAGCATTTTTTAAAATGGCAGGCTATTAAAAAATTTGTTGACTAAAATGCTTTTAGCAAGCCTAAATCTTTTTAAAAAGATAGGGTAAAAAGGCGCTGAAGTTATTATTTAAAGTTTAAAATTAAATAATTAATAAAAACATGCAAAATATTTCAAATAGAAAAACCCCTTTACAATTTTTCTATTTTTATTAAACTAATAATAAGAAATTTGAGGGGGATTATGTATTTAATTAATAAAAACTATTTTTTAAAATTATCGTTTTTGATTTTTAGTATTTTTACTTGTTCTTTTATTATTCTTCATGGAACAGAACGCCCCTATGAAGAAGTCTTTCTATGTGATTTGTCTGTTGAATCTTTAGCAGATGGATCTCCAAGTGGATCTCCAATAGAATCTCTTGGAAGTAGTGCCAGCACTCCTGTTAGTGATTTGGAATCTTTAGAAGGAGACTCTGTTGATTATAAGTTGTTATTTCAACAGGCTAGTAGTTATTGTGTAAAAAAAAGAAAAAGGGCAATTGCCAAATGTGTATATTTCTCATTTGGGGATATGTTTGAAAAGCATGAAGATTTAGATTTACGTGGGTGTATTTGTCAAAAATGGTCTGAAATTTGTAAAATTTTTGAGGAGAATAAGGAGAATAAAGGGAAGAGTGAAAAAATTAGTTTCGCATGCTCTTCAATTGAAAATTTTGGGAGTGCAGTAAAAAAAAAGGGCGAATATGTATTTTTGATGACATTATTTGAAGCTCTTTGTATAATTCTAGATTATTTGTCCAATAAAACAGATGATGTTCGAACTCTAGAATATATCTGTTCACTTTTATGTGATAGTGCCCACGCTAATTCTGTTACCCCTTCAAGTGTAATTGAAACTGCTTGTGCTTTAGTCTTTTTAAATGAAAAAGATGCATTTTTAAAAGATTTGTTGAGGTTAGAAAGAAATGAATCTCAAGAAAATGATTTTAAGTTTAATACTACAACTAGTGGTTATGCTTGGTATTATTTGGAGGTAAAAAGTCCTGTATTTTTACAGTGTTTAGAGCCAAGCAAATATAAGAAAACACAATGTAAAGTTCTAATGCAAAAAGAAACCTGCAGTGATATTCTTAGCAAAATTAAAGATGAAATTATTGCCCGTAAAGATAGGTATTTAATAATTAATCTTGTATCAATTGTTGATATCGTATCTTTAAAATGGATTTGTGATGAATTAAAGAATATTGATATTGAAGCGCAAAGAAGAATATTTTTTATTGTTGGGTTAGAGGACGAGGACGCAAAATCAACAAAATGGAAATTGTTTGATTGGAATAATTTTACACATATGTTAAGCGCTGTTACAAAGGAAGATTATCACCAATTATATGATCAACTATTGAGAGATTTGAGCAGGAGTTTGGCGGTTATAAAAGTTCTTGAGGATAAACGACGTAAAGCCTTAGAATTTGCTACCCCCTCCTTAATAGGCTTAGGGTTGTTATTGCAGCGGGACCCGCGTGTTAATGATTTATGTGTAAAAATGTTTGTAAAGATACAAGATGGCGTATTAGATGTTGACAGAAAAATGCAAGACTATGAACCGTTGTTGACAAGGGTAGCATCAGGTGGTGTAACAGAAGCGGATCCGCTTATTAAAAATAGCTTTTCTAATTTACATGAGCTTTTGTCATGTTGTAGCCCAGCCCCTGGTTGATTTTTACTGTTTAAATTATAAAAAGTTTTTTTGCGTTCTCTGTTGTTTTCTGTGCAAGCAGATCTTTAGTTATATTTAAAATATGGGCAAGTGTAGGGGCAAAGAGTGAAATATATGCAGGGCTGTTTTGTTTGCCCCTTAATTCCTGTGGTGGCAAAAATGGTGCATCTGTCTCTAAAACTATTTTATCCAGTGGGAGTGTTTTAATTATCTCTCTTAATAGATTATTTTTGGGATAAGTTATAGGTGCGTCTATACCAAAATAAAAGCCCCATTGTGTGACTGTTTGGGCAAATTCTTTTGATTGTAAAAAACAGTGAAAAACTCCAGAAATTTTTTCTTTAATGTATTCTTCTAAAATTTTTAAAATTTTCTCCCCAGAGTTTCTCACATGAAAAATTAATGGTAGTTTATATTCGCATGCTAGTTCTATATGTGCTCTAAAAGCCCGCTCTTGTAGCGCTTCGTTATATGGTTTGTGAAAAAAATCGAGACCTGTCTCTCCTATTGCAACTATTTTGTTTTTTTCTTTCTCTTTTAAAAGATTTTTTATTGAAAATAGATCTTTTTGAAAGTTTTCTGTGCAATCACAGGGGTGAATGCCTACACTAGCATAGACATTATCAAACTCTTTTGCAATTGTGATTGCGTTAATACTCTCCTGAATGCTTGTTCCAATTGTGATTAATGTGGTTGTGCCAGATTGTAGTGATTCTTGAACTATATTTTTTATAGACAAAAGTTGCTCATGAGTAATTGGGGTCTCCAAAGTTTTATTTATCATCATATTAAGGTGACAGTGGGTATCGATAAACATAAATCTTCCAACCCTTATATGTTTTATAGTAGAAAAATAATTGTTTTGTATGTTTTTATAAAGCCATTTCTTATAATTCTCATAAAAATAATACTACAAAAAAAAATAGATATTGTCTTTAATCTACATGCTTTTTCTTGACAAACGTTTAAACTATGCGTAGATTTCACACTGAAACTGTGTAGTGTAGGTAAACACAATTTTTTATGGGAGAGGATATGAATAAAACCGAGCTTATCAATGCCCTTAGCGAAGAGACAAATTTTAGTAAAAAGGACGTTGCAAAGGTATTGGCGTCGTTTACTCGAATTGTAGAGAGAACCTTGAAAAAAGGAGGAAAAGTTTCTTTGACAGGTTTTGGAACCTATTGGATTTCAAGGCGCCCTGCTCGTACCGGTATTAATCCTGCAACAAAACAGCGCATTCAGTTGCCTGCAATAAGTGTCCCACGTTTCAAACCAGGGAAACATCTTAAAGAGCAGGTGCGTGCTCTTTAATTTTTAAAAATTTAGGTAAAACAATAATGCCTTTTGTTTTACAAGTCTGGAAAGTTATAAGGCCGATATTTATATCGGCCTTATCTATTTTTTTGTCAGTATTAATTTTAAACCCATTAATGATAATCATTAACCCTAAATGGGATTTGTTATCAAATAGAGGGGTGGGGAAAATAACTTTTATTGCTCTTATTATTATTAATATACTTATTTTTATAAGTACAAGAGATAAAGAGTTTCGTACACGCTGGGCTAATATAAATTTTTATAATATTTTTTTTGATAAAAATTTTAATAGTCTAAAAAATTTTTTTCTTTTTTTTACAATTTTTTTTATTTTACACGTAAGTTTATTATCTCTTTTTTGGGGCTCTGGAGCCATAACTATAACTAGAGTTAGTGTCTCTTTATGTGCTATTTTTATTATTAAAAGAGCCGGTGATTTCTTTCAGGTCTTTTTTTTAGCATGGAGTGAAGAGTTAATTTTCCGTGGGACGATCTATCTTTATCTAGAAAGATTTTTTGTGCCAATAGTTAGTGCACTTATTACGTCACTTATATTTATGTTATCACATGATCTTACTTGTCCACTAAATCTTATAACTTCACACTGGGAGCTTGGGTTAGGGCTGTTTCTTTTGGGCTTTTTATTAAATATTTTATTTATTGTTTTTGATAAATTATCAGTAAGTATGGGAGCGCATGCGGGACTTGTTTTTGTTAAAGTATTATTACGGCGCATTCCAATTATTATCTGGCCAACTGTGTTGCCATGGTGGGTTGACAGTGACGTGCGAAAATCTTTTTTTGTTCATCTTGTGTTTGTTATCACATTAGTTATATTAATTTATATAAAAAGAAAAAAGATTTTTTGCAGGAGGGCTAAAGATGTTTAGGGTTACAAAAATGTATAATTTTTTTTTCTGTATAAATTTCTTAATTTTATTTAGTTATGTTTATTCTGCGGAATTTGGGGGTGGGCATACTCCTGAGCATCAATTTGTACCTAAAGTTGGAGAAAAAGTTCCTGTATCTATTTGTTCATATGAGTGCTACTTGAATAGTGTTACTGATGATTATGTGTTTGAACCAGGTAAGTTGTATTATTTAAAAGTTCCTGAAAGATTTATTCGTGAATTTATAGATTCTGATGATGCATCTTGTGCAGTACGAGTAGGTCCCCCGCCGTGTAATTTAATCTTTCCTGAAGAATGGGCTGATGATCCTGGTGTTTATATTGTTGTAAGATGTGTGTCTTTAAGTGCTCTTATTGATCGTGGATTTTCTATTGGCGCTTATCGTTGTTACTTGGAACCAGGGTGGGCTGTGTTTGCATACAGTGAAGATTTTATTGTATGCAACTCTAGAACTTCTGGGCATTTGGGTGATTTAAAGCTAATAAGACTTCTAAAAGTTGTTCCAATAGATTCTTTTCATAGGGGACTTGTAAAGATTCCTAACTTTTAAAAATAAAACTCAATAATAAAATCTTCTTATTGCGATATTATTTAAACCTCCCAAGCTTGCCAGTGTTACCCATAGATTAGTAATTCCATAACTAAAAAGGGGCAGTTGGATCCCCACTGTTGGCAAAAGTCCTGTAACCATTCCTAAATTTATACATACAGAGAGTAATATTGGAGTAGCAAGTCCAATACTAACGACGGTTTCGAATGGAGTTGGAATTTTAAGAATTATAGATAATATTCTAGTAAAGAGCCCGCAAAATAACATAATAATAAAAACTGCACCAACAAATCCCAATTCTTCACACATGACAGAAAAGATAAAATCTGTATGGTCTTCCGGAAGAAATTCTAATTTATTTTGTGTTCCCTGTAATAACCCTTTACCCAAAATTCCCCCTGATCCAATGGCTATTTTTGATTGTTCAACTTGATATCTCTCTTTTTGTGGGTTTCCATAGCCCATTAGAACTAGCAGGCGTGTTTGTTGATATGGCTTAAGTGATTTCCACAAAAATGGGGCACTAATAGTGCACAGAAGTGCAAGCGCGATAAAGAAAGATATTGGCATGCCTATGTACCATAATAATATTAGTCCAGAGAAAAGTATTATAAGGGCAGTTCCCAAATCTGGTTGTTTTAAGATGAGAATAACTCCAATTCCTAAGGCTATAAGTGGGAATAAAAATCTTTTAAAAGGGATAAAATGTGTTTTTATTTGCGCCGGTTCGTCTAGTTCTTGTAAGTAATGGGTTATAAATAGAGGGAGAAAAAGCTTTGCAAGTTCTGATGGCTGGAATCTAATAAAATAGAGCGAAATCCAACGTTTTGCTCCCATTACAAGCCAACCCCCTATAATTGTGTAACATAAAAGTATAAGTGTAAAAATATATCCCCAAAATCCCAACCTAACAAGTGTTCTTGTGCTAATTGTGCAACAGATAAAGTATATAACCAGCCCGCTTATTATTCCCAAGGTTTGCTTTTTAAAAAATATAGAAAAATTATTTTCGGGTTTATAGGTAGAACTAAAGACGAAAAGAAGCCCACACATAAGTAAAATAACTGTTATTATAAAACTTATCCAATCGAAATAGCGAAAATATCTTCTATCAAAAGAGATCATAAATATTAAAAAATGTTAAAATTTTATTTAGTTATTATGGCTATTTAAAGAGATATTAATATATCAGGTTTATAAGATATTTTGATTTTAAATAATAAAATTTATAAAATTATAATAATATAAATAAAAATTTTAAAATTTTAGGAAGTCTTAAAAAATATGAGATATAAATTAAAAAGTTTAAAAGTTATAAAAGTTATAGTTTTAATAACTATTCTTTTTTCTTTTGGGACAATATGTTTTGGGATGAGGAGGGGTAAAAAAACTGGAGTTTCTGCTGGCTCTTCTAAAGGGCACGTTTTAGGGCGACAAAAACAACCTTCTGTAAGTCCAGATGTTATTCGTAGCCTTTCGTTGGAAGCTGCTGAAAGGCGTCAAGTAGAGGCTAAAAAAAGGGGAAAATCAGTCCCTTTGCCTACTGCTAAAAAACGTACAAGCGCACCTTGGCGTGTACCAGCACCATCTTTTGTTCCAGCTGTTTCTGTGCCAGACCCACGTTCAGTTTTGCATTTAACTAAACACCATAATTTTGTCTGGAAAGCTAATAGCTGCTTTTTAAATGCTTCGCTTCAGGCGCTTAATAGTATTGGTCCTTTCAGGAAGTTATTAATTGGGAGGAAGTTATTAATTGGGAGGGAGTTATTAATTGGGAGGGAGTTATTAATTGGGTATGAAGATAAAAGTAGAATAGCAGGACAGTTGAACGATCTTTTTGAAGAACTTTATAAATCTAGACCACGTACTGTAGTGTTTAGAGAGAACGTGACTGCATTTTTCCCTGATTCTCGTGATTTAAAGGCTATGTCTGATGGCAAGCGTGAGCATGATGCACAAGATTTAATAGGCTTTTTGTTACGAATTCTTGCTGGAGAAATTCCTGAAGTTGAAAATGTAATGATGATTGATCTTAGTGAAGGTTTATTAGCGTGTGAAAATTGTCATTACGAAATTTTATCTGGGCCAATAAATCCAAGCTATTTTCTTTCTATCCCAATTGCTAGGGAAGAATTTACTTCTAAAGAATTATTAGAAAGAACGTTTACTCTTGAAGAGTTGTTAGAACACTTTAACAGTAAATCGCTTGCTGGTAAATGTCCGGAGTCGGAGTGCGATGGAAATATTTTAAATTTTGGCGAAGGGTTTGCTAGTCTTCCTCCTGTTATTTCTGTTCATTTGATGCGTTTTGTGGGGACAGTTCAATTGATGAAGCTTTCTAATAATATTAGAATTCCAGAGCGGCTTAATGTTGCGCCTTATCTTATCCCTAGATTGTCAAAAAGTTTATCAAAGCGTGATGTTTATTATTCTTTAGCAAGTGTTATATGTCATATTGGATTGAGTATTCAAAACGGCCACTATGTTACTTATGTTAAAGAAAATGATAATTGGTGGAAGTGTAATGATATGGGCCCAGATTTTATTGAATACGTTTATGATAAAGATGTCTTTTTAAACAGTGGTGATTCATATGTGCTTTTTTATGTTAGGCAAGAAGCTGGGGCTCCTGTGCCGGCAGGTTCTTCAGGTATATCTGACAGCGGGCCTGTAGGGCCGTCTGAGCCCGTACCTTCTAGGGAAGATTTAGTTTTGTCTAGAGCACTTGATCTTTTGAAAAGAAAGCTTATCGGATTAGCTAAAGTGTTGGCTGGCGCATAAAAGTATTTTTTGTTGTTAGCCCCAAACTACACCCTTTCCCCTGTGCAAAGGGGCTCGAATTTTTGAAAAAATTCCCAAAATAGTCGTAAATCTTTAATTTTTAAGAAATATTTAGAAAAAAGATCTTAATTAATATTTTTTGATTTCTTAAAGAAAATCTAGTAAAATTTTACTATTGTAAAATGTTTTTTTAAAAAAATAAAAATATGGTGAATATATGAAATATTGTCTGAAATTATTAAAAAAGATTATAAGACTGATCTCTTTAATAACTTTAATGTTTTTTATTGAGCAATCATGTTTTGGAATGAGAAAAAAAAAGCCTCCAAAGCCAAAAACAGCTGGACATACAGTTGCTTCTTCTGCTTTTACGCCGGTGGGTGCTGTAGCCCCAGAAGTTAGACGTAGATTAATGCTAGAAGCTGTAGAAAGACGAAGAGCGGCAGAAGAAAGAAGAGGAAGACGTGTTGGCCATGGGCCGTTGCAAGACTTTTCTTGTGGTGGGGTATCCCCATTTACAGGCCCCGGGCGTGTGTTGGGTGGGAGAGAAGGTGTAACTGGTTCTGTTGTTGATCCCAGTGCCTCTATGGAATCAAGATCTTTATTACGCTCACCTGTGCATGTAGCAGGGCCAGCTGTAGCTGGGAGAGCAAGTCCTGGTATAGCCCATCATAATTTTATAAATGGTGATGGTAGTAGTTGTTTTTTAAATGCCTCTTTACAGGCACTGAGCAGTGTTGTTCCATTTAGGACTTTATTACTTGAATATAGGGATGAAGGAATGATCGCTGGGCAATTAAATAATCTTTTTAGTGGAATGTATCGCGATTGTTTAGATACCAGTATACTTCGTCGATCAATAGGTTGGGAAGGAACAGGGCAACAGGACGCTCAGGAATTTGTGAACTTTTTATTTCGTCATCTTGAACATGAAATTCCAGAAATGGATGTAAGTGATACAATGATGACTCATCTTCAAGAGACTATTATGTGCCAAAGTTGTGATCGGCAAAGTATTGATAAACCGGTGATCCCATATTATTTTGTCTCTGTTCCGGTTAATAGGTGTGCCAGAACGCTTGACGATTTATTAGAAATTTTTTGTAATCAAGGAGAAGCTCCAGAGGGTGCCCGTTGTTCACGATGTGGTGGCCATGAGATATCACAGTTTGGAATGCGATTTGCTAATATTCCACCTGTTATTTCTATACAGTTGATGAGATTTGGCTTTGATAAAGAGGCAGGTAAACGTTTTAGATTAGATAATAAAATTGCAATTCCAACTAGATTAAATGTTTATCGATATCTTAGTCCTACGTTAATGCATGACTTTATTGGACGTAATGTTATGTATTCTCTTGCAAGTGTTGTATGTCATAGGGGAGAGACCCCTGATGGTGGGCATTATGTTGCCTACGTAAGAGATATACAAGATGGGAAGTGGTACTTTTGTGATGATGCTCATTTGTTTTCAGAATCAGAATTGCATAATCCTTTATCTGTAGAAGTTGCAGATTGTTCTGATTTTATGAATAGTGGCGATTCGTATTTACTTTTTTATGCCAGGGAAGAGGAATAAGATAAGAGGGTGTCTTTTCTTTCTATGGGGCATTTGGTATTATTAAATACGCTTGTACTTTTGAATGATTCTTAAGATTAGCTAAAATATTAGTTGGAGCGTAAATATAATATTTAAATAGTATAATGATCCCATTAAAACTAGAGCTAAAAAACTTTTTAAGTTACGGTGATAGGGTTCAAACGATATCGTTTGAACCCTATTCGTTTATCTGTCTTTCTGGTAAAAATGGTCACGGCAAGTCTGCCCTTCTTGACGCGATGACCTGGGCTGTTTGGGGGCAAGCGCGTAAAATTTCTGGTGCTCAAAAGGCTGATGAGGGACTTTTGAGGTTGGGCCAAAGTAGGATGCTTGTCAGTTTTGAATTTATTTCTGGGGGGAGTAAATATCGTGTGCGTCGTGAATTTTATAAAAATCACGGACGAGTATATCTTGTATTAGACTGTGAGCTTTATGATATGTCACGAGAGAAATTTATCTCTCTTACAGAAAAGACAGTAAAATTAACTCAAGAGAAGATAGAAAAATTTGTAGGGCTAGATTACGAAACTTTTATTAACTCTGTCTTTTTGCGACAGGGACAGTCGCATGAGTTTTCTAAAAAGAATCCTAAAGAACGAAAAGAGATTTTGGCTAATATTTTGGGTTTAGGGTCTTATGATCTTTTACAGCAAAAGGCACTTGAGCGTGTTAGAGCGTGTAGCCAAAAACTTTATGCACTAAAGCTTGTGCAAGAAAAATCTATTGAAGAATGTGCTTGCGAAGAAAAATTGAATGAAGAGAAAGAAAATTTAAATATTAAAATAAACACTTTAACGCAAGAGCTTAATAAATTAAGTGAGACAGAAAATAGTTTAAATAATTTTTTAAGTGACTTAAAATCTCGTGAGCAAGAGTACGCTAGATTAAATAAAGAATATTTAAATAAAAGTGATCAGTACACAAAGGGGGTAGAACTTTTATCTGGTGAAGTTTTACTATGGCGAAATACACAAAAAGATTTAAAAAATATTCCAGATATAACTTCTATAGAGAAAGAGCGGGCTTTTTTACTTGAAAAGATTCATAAAAGATTAGAGTGCGAACAAAAAGATGTCTCTTTAAGGTCAGATGTTATAGTATTACAGGGCTGTATTTCACAAAGAAGAGCTGTATTGGCACAGGTATATCAAGAAGAGATTTTTAAAGCCCGTACTGAAAGTGAGAGGCTCTCTAGTACTTTTGCCCAGTATTCTAGGGATAAAGATCAAAAAGAAAAAGAGTTACAAGTGTGTGAGCAAGAGATTTTAAAATGCGAGCAAGACTTGTGTGAATTTAAAATAAAAAAAGAGTCTTTAGAAAAATTATGTGTAAATCTTGAGAAAGATCTTTTTAAATGTGAAAAGTATAAAAAGTATTATCAAAAGTGGTCTGAACAAGAGCGATGGGTTGCAGCACAGTGTGAAGAATTAAAGGGGAAAAGAAAGACACTTGAAGAGACTGTAAGCCCTGCATGTCCATTGTGCGAGCAGCTTTTAACACAAAAAAGAAAATTATTTTTAAGTTCAAAGATATTAGCGCAAGAAAAATTTTTTTTGCACAGACATAAAAGACTTATTTATCTAGTTAAAAAATTAAAAGAGTTTTTAGAAAAATTTTTAAGTTACACAGAAAAATTTAAAAAAATTAGAGAAGATATAGCACAGTGTGAATTATCTTTAGTTTACACAGAAAAAACTTTAAAAGAGTTTACACAAAAGCGTGAATTGTTAATTAAAGAGATAAATAGTTTACTTAAATTATTTCAAGATACACAAAAAGAGTGTGCTGTTTTATTAAAAATATATGAAGAGATTAAGCTTGCTTCTCAACAAAAAATAGAGAATGATCCTGAGATAGTCTCTTTATATTTACGTATTAGTGAAATTACAAAAGAGCGCGAGGCTCTTTTGAAAATACGTGAAGAGTTTAGTGTGCTTGATTTTCAGGTAAGTGTTTGTGAGGAAAAATATAAAAAGACATTAAAACTTCTTGAAGAGAGTAAGCGCCAGGTAGCAAGACGTGCTGCTATTACTCAAATGATCTTAAATCTTAAACTGTGTAAACGTGAAAGAGATGATCTTGAAACGCAGTGTTTAGCTTATAAATTTAACCCAGAAGACCAGCGTGAATGTTTGACAAAACGTCAGGAGTGTGTTTTTAAAAAAGATCAGATAAAAGGGGCACTTGAAGAAATTAAGAATAATTTTTTAAAGTGTGAGCATGAGCTTTCTAGAATAGATAAATTAAAAGAAGAAAATAAAAAAAGAGAGCAGGAGATTATCTCTTTAAAAGAAGATCAAGAAGATTTTGAAGTTCTTGCACAGGCTTATGGTAAGAATGGTGTTCAGGCGCTTTTAATTGAGAATGCTATTCCAGAGATAGAGAACGAAGCGAATATTTTGTTAAGTAGATTGACAAATAATCAGGCGCAAATATTTATAGAGTCTCTTCGTGATTTAAAAAGTGGAGGGACTAAAGAGACACTTGATATCTCTATATCTGATAATATGGGGATAAGGCCATATGAAATGTACTCAGGTGGTGAGAGCTTTAGAATAGATTTTGCCCTTAGAATAGCGATCTCTAAACTTTTGGCCAGGCGTGCTGGGACCTCTTTGCAGACACTTATTATTGATGAGGGCTTTGGCTCTCAAGATGAAGAGGGGATATCAAAAATCTTGGACGCCCTTTATGTTATCCAAAAAGATTTTTCAAAAATCATAGTAGTCTCACATATGTCTGACTTTAAAGAGAATTTTCCTGTACACTTTATTGTCCAAAAGCTTGCAACAGGGTCTGTTGTTAATATTTGCGAGCGTGGATAATATTTTATAATATTGCTATTTGCTCTTAATTTTTTTTAAAGTAATTTAATTATTTTTAAAAAAATATATAAATTGGTTTAATAAATAAAAAGAGAGAGGGTCATGAAGATATCTTATTTAAGTTATGTAACTATTTTATCTTTTATATTTTTTATTTTTAGTAATAGTTATTGCGTTAGTCCAAAAGATTTAATTTCAGATGCTAACCATAAGATTGAAAGCTCTGATGCCAAAAGTGTTTCTGATGCACTTAATATTTATTCGAAAGTTAATGGTGTAATTGACCAAACTTCGGGAACATTTATGCAAGAGGTTCGCGATAATTTAACTAGAGTTTTAGATAAAGCAAAAGAGCTTTCTAGTGATTCGCAGGTTAAGTCTAAGGCTGTGTCTGTATTAAAAAAAGCTAATGAGAAATTCACTCGTATTATTCAAAAACAAAAAAAAGAGATAGGAAAATTAGAAGAGAGTTATAAAACACTTAAAGGGCTTTATGAATGGTTAGATCTTTATGCGAGTGACTTTGGTTATAGTTACACGAAGAAAAGTGAGGAGCCTGAAAAAAAGCCGGTCAAAAAACCAGCGCCTAAAAAACCAGAGAAGAAAAAAGAAGAAGAGAAAAAAGATGATAGAGAGAGTGAAGCTTTGCGTCAAAAGATAAAAGAGTTAGAGAGTCAGATAACAGAGATTACTATCCATAATCGTGAGTTAGAGTCTAAATTAAAAGAAGAACGTGAAAAATTAAGAAAGAAAATAGATGCTGAAAAGGCTAAACGTGAACCTAAGAAAGAGGGTGTTGAAGAGGGAGCGAAAAAAGAGGGAGTAAAGGAGAAAGAGGGTGAGGAGGTTGCGGAGGTTCTTGCTTTGTTAGAACAGCGTGATGGTGAGATTGCAGAGTTAGAAGCGAAGTTACATGAAGCTGATGAGGCACTTAGGAGTGCAGCTGAAAAGTTAAAAGTGCTAGAGAGTAGTGAGTTTATACCAGTCAAAGAGGTTGAAGAGGGTCTTGAGGGGATTTCTACCGGGGTTAGGACATTAGATCAGAATTTTATGAAATTAGAAGATGAAATAAGACGGCTGTGTGGCGAAAAGCCTTTAGAAGAGACTAAAAAAGAGACTAAAAAGAAATTAAAAAGAGATATGACGATTGTTCGTACAGTTGTTAAGTTAAAGAGGGGTGGTGAGAAAAGATCTAAGAAGGTACGGGTGCAGGAGGGTGAAGACATTGTCGGCTCACCATCGTAAAGCTAAGTAAATTTTACGCAGCTGGATTGTGCCAAAGGTACCCATAAACTTCTATTCTGGCTCCTGATAAGACATGGATATTAAGGTCGTTTGCAGCAGATGCCCCGTCCCCTAATTCTAGTGATCTTGCTTGAGTGCTGTTTGTTTCGTTGTTTATTATTACGTGATTGTCGAAAATAAGTGACCCCTTGGTTAATCTTAGCCCACTGGTCTCAGGCCCAGTCGGTTGAATGAAAAGTGTAGAATTATTAAGATAAATAGTTGCATCTGTGTTTTCGAGTGTGAGCCCATAGCGTCTGTTTGTAACCCATGAAAAAGTTGTCCCTGTGTCAAGATAAAGGGTGCCCCCTTTTTGTATCTGTAGATCTTGCCCGCTGGCAAAAGAAAATATTTTGTTGTAACCAGAAATTTGTGTTATGTCTTTTAAGATGAGCTTTGGACCAGAGAGTGTCCAGTTGTTATCCAGATATACTCGTGTATTAATAAATTCCAGAGTTCCTGTGCAAGTAAAAGAGTTTTCGCCACTTAAGTTACGTAGGCGAATATTTTTTAATGTGAGTTGAGCGCCGGATAAAATAGAAAAAGAAAAATTGGAATCGAACCAAAGGGCATGCCCATTTCCATCGATTATAAGTTGTGTATCTGTTGGTAGAAGAATGGCTCTACTTGCTGGGAGATAAAGATCATTGTTTAAAAAAATAGTAGCGTTATTTCCATAGATTACTGCATGTTGTTGCCCTGGGATTGACACTGGTGTTGTTGAACTACTTGCAGTTGTGCCCAGTGTAAGATCTGATTCAAGATAAAGTGTTGCATTGTTGCCTCCACCGGTTTTCCCTAAAATAAGTGCAGAGTTAATTGGAGTCGTAAGACTTATATTTACATTACCTGTGAAAGTTATTCCAGCTGTGCAATTAACAAATCCCCTAAATGGGCCTGTTATTTCTACAGCTGTTGTTGAATATTGACAATTTGCGTCATTATTGTAAGAAGTTGGTACGCATTGGTGAAAAAATAGAAGTATAATAAGTAAAAAATTAATATATACAATTTTTGGTTTGTTCATTACTTTCTCCAGCTTAAAAAATTAAATTTTATAAGAAGAATAGCAGGTTTATGTAAATTTATAAAATTAAAGAAAGATTAAAGTGTAATTTGAACTAAAAGTATTTTTCTTTATTCTTACTTATAGCTTTATAAAAATAGATACTTTAAAAAGTAAGGGAATATAATGAGCAAAAAAGTCTTGTTTATTATTATGCCTGAAATGTTTCAAGATTTTGAATTTGGTGAACCATATAAATGTTTTAAAGAAAAGGGTTATACAATAGATATAGCTGGGTTTAAAAAGGGGATAGCAAAAGGGGCTTTTGGATTAGAGATTAACGCTAATCTTTTATTAGATAAATTAAGTGAGCAAGAGTTATCTACTTATGATGTGCTGGTAATTCCTGGAGGCCCTGGTTCAACTAAATATTTATGGGGAAATAAAAAAATTCAAGAGATTATTTTAGAGTTTTATAAAAATAAAAAAATTATAGCATCTATTTGTTATGCTGTAATAACTCTTGTGCAGGCTGGAATTTTAACTGATAAAAAGGCTACGGTGTTTCCAACAAATGAATCTAAGGGGATTTTTAAAGATAATAAAGTTACTTTTGTTGATAAGGGGGTTGTTGTATTACCCGATGAAAAAATTATTACAGCACAGGGGCCTACGTATGCGAAAGAGTTTGGAAATAAAATTGTTGAGTTACTTGAAAGTTAAGGGACATTATGTCGAAACAAGCAATTCCTGTCCAGCATGAAGGGCCAAAGACACTTTTAGTTGGGGTATATACCCCATTTAATCATGTAGAAACACAGGAATATTATTTTGATGAATTCTTAAATTTAATAAAAACTTTAGAAATAAAATATCAAGATAGTTATTTTACTAAATTACGTTTAGTTGATAACAATATGTTTTTTACAAAGGGAAAGCTAGAAGAGTTGCAAAAAATATGTGAAGAAAAACAGCCAGAGTTAATTATTTTTTCAGATCTTTTGTCTCCAGTTCAAGAGAGAAACTTAGAAAATGCGCTCTCGTGTGAGATTATGGATAGAGAAAGACTTATTTTAGAGATATTTAAAAAATCTGCTCACTCATCTGAGGGAAAAATTCAGGTAGAAATGGCAGAGATAGAATATTATAAGACTCGTCTTATTGGTAAGGGTCGTGAACTTTCTCAGCAAGCTGGGCTTATTGGAACAAGGGGGCCTGGAGAGACTGCAAAAGAGGAGATGCGTAGAAAACTTTCAGAAAAGATTCGTCAGGCACAAAAGCGTGTTGATACATTGGTAAGGTCTCGCGAGATTCAGCGTAAAAAAAGAATTTCTAGTAGTACCAAAATGATTTGTATTATTGGGTATACAAATGCTGGTAAATCTAGTCTTTTAAATAGAATTGCTAAATGTGATGTTCCTGCTGAAAATAGATTATTTGCAACTCTTGATACTACAACAAGAGAACTTTTTATAGATAGCAAAAAGATCGCTTTAATATCAGATACTGTTGGTTTTATTAGCCAGTTGCCACATAGTTTAATTGATGCTTTTAAATCTACTCTTGATGAATTACGGTATTCTAATCTTTTGTTACAGGTAATAGATAGTTCTAATCCAGCTTGGAAGAGTCAGATAAGAATAGTTCAAGAGATTCTTGACGAGTTAGAGATTAAAAAACCAATGATATATGTTTTTAATAAAATAGATCTTTTAACACAAGAGCAAAAAGAAGAGTTATATCACGAGTGTGAACGTTATGCCCCCCAAGTGTTTATACACACAAAGAGTAAAGAGGGTGTTGGGGTTCTTATAGATTTTTTGAGTAAATATAAGTTTTAACACTTACCCTTCGATACATTTTATTTTGCAAGGCTTTGTAAAATACTCAGGGTGAGCGTCGGGGCTATCCCTGGGTGGGCATAAATTTAAGGAGAAAAGATGAATGTAGCAATAAATGGCTTTGGACGCATCGGCAGAACGTTTTTACGTGTGATATTAAGTGACCCTGAAGTGTGTAAAAACATTAAAATTATCTCTATAAATGTTGGGCCGGAGTTGCCTGAAAATCTTGCTCTTTTGTTTAAATATGACTCTTTAATGGGTGAGTTTAAGGGGGATGTCTCTTTTAGAAATAATAAATTAATTATTAACGAGAATATTATTAATGTTTATGCTCAAAGGGACCCTGGTAAATTACCCTGGCGTGAAAACGAAATAGATTGGGTAGTTGAAGCTTCTGGATGTTTTGTGCAAAAAGAGAAAGCTTTAGCACACTGTAATGCTGGTGCGCAAAGTGTATTAATTACAGCCCCTTCACCTGATCCAGATGTTACTATTATTCCTGGAATAAATGATGATTCTTATGACAATAAAAAACACAAGATAGTCTCTATGGGCAGTTGTACTACAGGGGCATTTGCCCCGCTAGTTAAAGTTTTACAGGAAAGCTTTGGGATAACACAGGGACTTATGACAACAGTGCATGCATATACTAATGACCAGGTGTTATTAGATGTAGAACACAAAGATCCAAGACGTGCTAGGGCTGCTGGAATTAATATTATTCCAACAAAAACTGGTGCTGATAAGGTAATAACAAAAATTTTTCCGGATTTAGAGGGTAGAATAAAAGCGATAGCATTAAGAATTCCAGTTGCACTTGTTTCTATTATTGATTTTACTTTTAATTCACCTTGTGAATTGACAAAAGAACAAATAAACGAAAAGTTTTTATATTATTCGAAAAATTCTTTGAAAAGAATATTACAGTATGTGTCTGACCCCTTAGTCTCTTCTGATTTTATAGGTAGTATATATTCTTCTTGTTATGATAGTTTGTTAACACAGTGTTATGGAAATATTGGTAAAGTATTTGCTTGGTATGATAACGAATATGGGTACTCTATGCGCATAAAAGATTTTTTAGTTTCACTCTTGAAGAAATAATTTAAAATGTAAAAATATTAAATTATAAAATTATAAAAAAGAGATTGGTTTTTCTTCACAACATTTTAAGATTGGGCTACACTTAATGACAAGATTGCACAGTTCCTGTGTATCTTAATTAAAGATTGGCGGGCCCATAGCTCAGTCGGTCAGAGCAGTCGGCTCATAACCGAAAGGTCCCAGGTTCAAATCCTGGTGGGCCCACCATCTAATCTTGCAGGTTTGATTTAGAATCCAGGGTATGAACAAGAGGGGTGTACTTATGATAACAGGACAGGTACTTTGGCAAAAGTTAAAGGCACTTGTGGATATTGACACGCATATTTTGTCATTGAAGCAGGAGATTGTGGGGGCAAAGGATGCTTTGGTTCAGATTAATCTTTCTATAAAAAAATCTGAAAAGTCCCTTGAAGATAAAAAAAATAAGTATTTAGATGCACAAAAAAATGTAGATTCATTAGAATTAGAGGCACAAGCGTTCCAGACAGAAGAGGAGCGTACTAGAAAACAGTTAAATGATGTAAAAAATCAAAGAGAATATAAATCTTTAGAAAAAGAGATTGATCATATTAGTAAGCAACGTAGAGAGCTTGATGATCGTCTTCTAAGAGGATGGCACATAGTTGAACAATTTAAGAGAGAATATGAACAGAACAAAGATCTTTGTGCACAAAAAGTTTCTCAATATAGTGAAGATATTTTAAAGTGCGAAAATAGTATTAAAGAGATAGAAGAAAGGTTATTAAAAGTCACACAAGAGCGTGATGTTGTTGTTCAGCAGGTACCACAAGAATGGAGAGATCGTTATGAGCGTATGAAAGGGTCTGTGCCAGATCCTATTGTTCCGGTAATTTCAGAGTGTTGCAGCGCCTGTTATTACTCTGTTCTTCATCAAGATATGGTAAAATTAAAAAGATCTGGTGTGCTTTTGTGCCGCAGTTGTTATCGTTTTTTATATTATGATGAAAATGAACAAAAAGATTTAAAAAAAGCAACGTTTTGATTTTTAGATTAATTATTAAAATTTATGGAAAAGCAACTCTCTTTTTTAAATGATCAAATATTAAAAGATATTAATAAAAAAGATAAAGAATTTTGGGAGATTTATATAGATGGTGCAGCTCGGGGTAATCCGGGGCCGGCTGGAGCTGGTGTGATTATTATGTGTAATAAAAGCATACAACATAAAGAAAGTTTTTTTTTAGGAATTAAAACAAATAATCAGGCTGAGTATTTAGCGCTTGTCATTTCTTTATTTACACTTAAAAAATTAATTAATGATCAAAAAATAGAAAAGAATATAACAATATATTCAGATTCTGAGCTTTTAGTTAGTCAGATGACAGGGGTGTACAAGACCAAGAATACGTGGTTATTAAGGATTAAAACTTTAGTGCAGGAGATATTAACAGAGCTTGATTTATCTTATAAATTTGTTCATATAGAAAGAATAAAAAATTCAATAGCTGATAGGCTTGCAAATGAGGGGATAGATAAAAATGTGAGATTATCGGAGGAGCTATCTAGTTTTTTTGTGCAACATGATATTTCTATTGGATGCTCGTGACTAAAATCTTTCTTAAAAAATTTTTATTATTTTATATATTTTGTTTTTTCCCCTTGGGAAATTTTTATGGTTTTTCTAAGATTAAAAATCATAATGAAGGTTCTAAGATTATTAGAGTTTTGCTTAATGAATATAATACTCACGAAGACATAAAGTTTACATTCTCGTCTCATGATGGATTTGTTTTGGAGAGTCCTATTGGATCTGGAACAACTGTTGCTATTACAGATAGTACTATTTTTATTAGATGTGTTGGTGGGAAAATATATATTATGTGTGATGGCCAACAGTACCGTAGACTTAAATATTCTGAACTTGAGATCTGTACCCCGTATAATACACCGATTTTAAATGGGAGAACTTATCAGGGCTCTTTGTGTTTAAAAATAGATGATAAAACACAAGAGCTTTATGTTGTTAATAAGCTTAATCTTGAGGATTATATTTATTCAGTATTGCGTTATGAAAGTATTCCTAGTTGGCCAGATGAGGTACAAAAAGTACAGGCTGTAGCATCACGGACATATGCTCTTTATCACATGTATAATGCTAGAACGAAAAATAAAAATAGTTTTTATGATATAAAAAATACTATTAAAAATCAATTGTATAATGGTGTGCATTCACACACTCATTTAAGACAAGTTGTTGATGAAACAAAGGGGCTTATTTTAAGCTATAAAAATTCTATAGCGCTTACAATGTTTGATGTTTGTTGTGGGGGTGTTTATCCCGCGCTATTGCGTAAAAAGGATCTGTCAAAGCCATATCTTTATAGAAAGCAAAAATGTGATTTCTGTAAAGATTCCTCTTATTATCTTAAAAAAGAAAAAATTTTGTTATCTGATTTTTTAAGTGCTCTTAAAAAAAATCCTAAACTTTCTAGTAAGTTTAAAAATTTTGGAAATAAATTAAATGATATTTATATAATAGATAAAGACAAGGCTGGAGTTGTGCATAAAGTTCGTCTTGCTGGAAGAAGATATTTAATATTAACAGGACAAGATATAAAGTCTTCTCTTCAAAGCAAGATAAAGAGCATGGCGTTCTCTTTAAAAAAAGAGGGCAAATATGTGGGAATTACCTGTCATGGATATCATAGTCATTTTAATGGATTATGTCAGTGTGGAGCAAGGGCGCTTGTTAAAAAGGGATATAGCTGGAAAGAGATTTTAGCTTTTTATTATCCAGAAACTCGTCTAAGTCGTATTGTTTAACATTAAAGTTAATTTAATCCCGTATTTCTTTATTTATGGTATTCTTTTTTTAGAAGATTAATAATTTATTGGAGGAAATTTTATGAATACAAAAGTAGAGCAATCGCGAGTAACAATAGATATGCCGATAGAAAGCCATAAGCGGTTAAAAGCTATGGCAGCTATTCTTGGTAAAAGTATGCGTGAGATAATCATAGAATTAATAGACAAAAATCTTTGTAGTAAAAGTAATATACTTAACAAGAGAACCGTTAAAACTATAAAAAATATTGAAAAAAAAAGGGGATTAGTAAAGGCTAAAAATGCTGTATCTCTTTTCAAAAAACTTGGAATATAAGTGTTAAAACCTGTTTATCAAATTCAATTTAAAAAGGATGTAAAGCTGGCACAGAAACGGGGTAAAAATATTGAAAAGTTAAAATATATAATGAATATTTTGCTTAAAGAATTTCAGTTGCCAGAAAAAAAACAAAAATCATAAGCTTAAAGGTGAATTTATAGATTATTTTGAATGTCATATAGAATCAAATTGGTTGTTAATATATAAGAAAACGTTTAAAGAGATAATTTTTGCCAGAACTGGAACACACTCTGATCTTTTTGAATAAATATAAGGGGTAGTCTTGCTGTGTAATATACTGTCAGAATAAGTAGTGTGGGCGGGCTGCAACGCAGGCTGCCCCGCAAAAATAAATTAAAATAAAAGGGTAGATTTTATGCCAGGATATAAAACCCATCTTTTCGGTGGGGGTGTTTTATATCTTATAATTTTATTAACACTTATCTATATTTTTCCGGTTATTAATTTTTCTATAGAAACAGTACTTTTGGCTTGCTTATCTATATGTGTTGGGGCACTTTTTCCAGATATAGATATAACAAGTAAGATTCAAAGAGTTATTTACTTTCTAATGGGGCTATTAATGATTGTTTCTCTCTGGCTAAATAATTTAAAGCTGTTTTTTATAATAAGCGCCTGTGCTTTTGTGCTTATTATAATTAAACATAGGGGGATAACCCATACCTGGTGGTTTGGGCCAGTTTTATTTTCTATAATTTGGGCTATAGGGGGAGAGTACAGGGATCTTATAACGCTTTATGGCTTTTTTTTTATTTTGGGTTATTGGTCACATATAGTTTTAGATTTTTATTTTTAGAATTAAGGGTTAATTGTGCAGATAAATTTTATAATTTTTATTTTGTTCTGTTTTTTTAATAGTGTGCGGGCAATGTCTGTAGCGGCTGTTGAAGCGGCAAACCGTGCAGCTACTATAAAGGTTGGGAATAGTTTTATAATTTGTAGAGTTGATATGGCGGTTGGAAAGAGAGAGATAGTTGCGTATCCGTGTAACAGGGACACCATTTCTGATTCACAAATAACCCACGCTTTAAATAATCCAAGTGGTGATCTGTATAAGTATACCGGAAGAATAGAATATTTAGATTTGAGTTACTGTAGCAAAATAGCTGTTTTGCCTGATTTACGTATGCTTACAAAATTAAAAAGTTTTTCTGTGAGTAATTGTGAAAATCTTGAAGCATTAACTGGGTTGCCTAATTTATTACAGGTTTTAAATCTCAGTTATTGCCCAAGATTATTAAATTTTTCGGATGGATTATTGCCAACATCTTTACAATATATATTTTGTATAGAGTGCAAAAGTTTAACTAGTTTTCCAGCCCTAAATGAATATTCAGAGCTTGTGCGTGTAGATTTTACATTGTGCTCTTCATTGGAACGGTTGCCATCGTTACCAGCCTCATTGGAGGTTTTATTAATTTGTGGTGCTAGAAGACTTGGTAAAATTCCAGATTTAAGCGTGATGTGTCCAAAGCTTAGATGGTTTAAAATTGACGATAGATCTGATTCAAGTATTTATTATGAAGCCTTTAATAAAGATGGCGTTAGAGAGCTACTCAAAGCCCTTTGAGGGGTTGGACCTATTGTTTCTGACGAAGATTATTATGCTTGTCGTTAAGAATCGTAATAACTGTAGAGCATATCTGAAATTATTCACCTGATTTTATTTCTATTGTTAATTTAAGTAGTAATGAAGTATTCTTTTGCCTTGTTTTTTTACAATTGGGGCTTAAATAGGGGGAACGCAGGCACCCGTTTGACGTTTTATAATAATCTAAGTATTATTTAAAGTAATCTTTGCTATAAATTTCTCTCTGGAATAGATAAAAATTCTGGGATAAATAAGAGTCTAATTTTTAAGGGTTAATGTGGGGGAGTGGAGGTTATTTTTTGAATTAATTAAAATGGAGGTTATTTTCATGAAAAACTTTGTTTTTAAGTTTTTAACTTTAATAATAACAAGTTTTTTCTTGTGTATTTATAATATTAACCCTTTGCAATTGCCTTTTTCTGCTGCCGTTGAACAGGAAGATTTAACTGTTCCATTAATGATTTTACAAAGTAAAGAAAAAGAGGGTAAGTTGTCTGGAAAAGAGGCAAAGAAGGGTGCAGCTTTAGCGCAAGAGTATAAAAAACGTGCCTATTTTTATCCATTGATTCTTGCTGGGTTGTTTTCTAATAAAGCACTAAAACAGGAGGATGTGATTTCTAACCGTTTTTTACTTCAGCGTCTTTATGAATGTTATAGTACAGTAACGCCTGGATTTCGTGATAAATTATCAATGGCTGGAAGAATAATGTTAGAAATGTTATTTGCTTTTCCGTTATCAAATGGAAAAGCCATAACAAAAAGGGTGGAAGTAATAGAGGCCCTTTCATCTTTGCATGAGTGCGATCTTAAACTTTTAGAAAGATATATAAAAGAGCTTGGTGAGTGTGAAGAGTATTTGTATTCGTCTGATTTTTTAACAGTTTCTGATTTTTCATTGAAAAATTATCTTATTGAGAGAGTTCCTGGTTTGATAATGGCTACAGCACTTGCTTTTTCAATGCAGTTTGGAGCTGGAATTCCGTTTGGTTTTTCTTTATTAAAAGGGGTGTTAGGAGCTGAGGCTGTTATGCAGGGTTTGTCTTTTGCTAATAATATGTTTTTAGGTAGCGATGTAGCAAAATTATTTTTGGATTCTATTGGTAGGTTATCTGTCTATGGGTATTGCGGAGCAAATATGTTTGGTGGATATTATTTATCTGCACCATTATCACTGGTTAATGATGGTGCATCTAAGGGGATTTCATCTTGGTTTATTAAGCGGAAAGTTGGACAGACATTATTAAAAATGTGCGAAATTATTGGTGAATTAAGTAAAATGTTTAACACTTTAAAAAAACGTGACGAAAGATGTGCTGAATATGCGTGTGCTTTGACCCATTTAAACAGAGAGTTAACTGCTGTTTCTGGGGGAAAATTATTCTCTATAGAGCTATATAGTAAAATACTTATTGCTTATGCAAAATTAGATGTTTATGTAGCTTTGGCACGATTTATTCACGATATAAGAGAAAAAGAAAAACGAGTTAAATCTTTAGGGTTTGAGTATTCTGGTCCTAAATGTTTTTTTGTAACTGTTAATAGTGATGATAGTGCTCCACTAGTAAAAATTGTTTCTGGAGATCAAGATATTTCTCTTGGGACTGAACCTAGTATTGATAATGCTAATGAAATTTCTAGCTTATTACATACCTTAATATCAGGCCAAACATTGGGAGTATCTTTAGTTGCTGATCGTGTTGAAATTAGACCAATAGATTTAAGAAATATTATGTTTAATGTGATTAGCTATAGAGATCTAGAGTTTGTAACTGGAATCTCTTTTTGTACACCAAAAGATGTTGAAATGTTAATTAAGGGGGGACTATCACTTGATGGATTAGAGGCTGCAATTGGGCAAATGTGTCCAGAGGCTGACAGTAGCGCATTAGAGCCAGTAATTACCCCGGTAGCTACTGGAGTAGCAGTTACAGCTGGTGAATAATTTTAAATTAATTTTGCTTGACCTGTGATATAAAAACTTTACTCTTTTTAAAAGGGTACAAAAGTTAAAAATCTTTATTGCAGGTCAAGTATGCGTACTAAAATTAATAAATTATCTTTGTCTAATTTAGACAAAGAGATAACTGTTAAAGGTTGGGTAAAGACAGTTCGTGAATCTAAATCATGTCTTTTTGTTGAGATAAACGATGGATCTAAAAATAAAAACTTACAGATTGTTCTTGATATAAATTTCCCAGATTATAATAATATTATTTCACAGTTAACTACAGGAACATCTGTGTGTGTCTCTGGCACTATTGTTAAAAGTTTAGGTAAAGAGCAGCCATTTGAGCTTAAAGCAAAAAAAATAGATATAATTGGGCTGTGTGATCCTGAAAGTTACCCTTTACAAAAGAAGAATCATACGTTTGAATATTTGCGTACTATTGCCCATTTGCGAGCAAGAACAAATACTATGGGAGCAGTAATTAGAGTTCGTAATGCTCTAGCCTTTGCTACACATAAATTTTTTCAAGAGAATGGTTTTTTTTACGTGCACACCCCAGTTGTTACCGGAGCAGATTGTGAGGGTGCTGGACAGATGTTTCGTGTTACTACTCTTGATTTGTCTAAGCTTCCAATGACACAAAAGGGGACTGTTGATTTTACGCAAGATTTTTTTGCAAAGCCAACATATTTAACTGTCTCTGGACAATTAAATGGCGAGACATATGCATGTGCTCTTTCTGATATTTATACTTTTGGGCCTACATTTAGGGCAGAAAATTCTAATACATCTCGTCATTTGGCAGAATTTTGGATGATAGAACCAGAGATGGCATTTGCTGATCTGTCAGATAATAAGGAGTGTGCAGAAAATTATTTAAAATACATTATAAAATATACACTTGATAATTGTAATGAAGATTTAGAATTCTTTGAAAAATATATTTCAAAAAATCTTATATCTCGTTTATCTCACATAACAGACTCTTCTTTTGAGCATTTAACTTACACTAAAGCGATAGAGATTTTGCAAAAATCTGGAAAAAAGTTTGAGTTCCCATATGCTTGGGGTTCTGATTTGCAGTCTGAACATGAAAGATATTTAGCAGAAGAATATTGTAAAAAACCTGTCATTTTAACAGATTACCCTAAACAGATAAAAGCTTTTTATATGCGTGAAAATACAGATTGTAAAACTGTTGCAGCTATGGATATTCTTGTAGCAGGAATTGGTGAAATTATTGGTGGAAGCCAACGTGAAGAACGTTATGAGATTCTTGAAAAAAAGATTATCTCACTTGGCATGAACCCAGATGATTATTGGTGGTACCTTGAATTACGTAAATATGGGACTGTGCCTCACGCAGGTTTTGGTTTGGGTTTCGAACGACTTGTTCAATTTGTAACAGGTATGGAAAATATCCGTGATGTGATTCCTTTCCCAAGATACCCAAAGCATGCAGATTTTTAATTTATAGTCTATATGAAAATTATTACGTAATCTTGCCCAGGAGCAGATCTCTAACATTCATAAACCAGTAGAATTTAACGCTCTGGGCTACAAAGATTCCGCCCCTAACGGGGCTTACCTGCCCATGGCCAATGTTTTTATTTTGTTTTAAATTAATTTTCGGATAGGCTCTTAGAACAAAAATAACACGCAGAAATTTATTTTTTTTACAATAACCCCTTTCTTAAAAATACCCCTCGTGTCACGAGGGGTATTTTTATAATGTAAATAAATATGGGCGTTTGACGTTAATTTATAAAATGGGTAAAATTTATTTATCTTTAAAAGTAATTTGGGCTTTAAGAATTTTAGGGAATTTTAATTTGGGGGTGCAAATGTTAGTTTTTAAAAAACTAAAAGTTATAGTTTTACTTTTGGGAATATCTTATATCTTTTTTACCAGTTCTATTTTAGGGGTAAATTATGATCTTGTAGCTAATGTACCGTTAGCTATTGATGATACTAAATCTCTTTATGTTTCTAATAACCCTTTTTATAACACTGTAGAAAAAGAGCTTGAATATTTAAAAAATAGCTGCAATTATCTGGTTTCTTATCAAAGAACCCCTGTTATTGCCTCTGTTCTTTGTAAGGCTGTAGAGACTATTGCAGATTGTTATCATATGAAGGTTCCATTAATATATGTTGTTGAATCTAATACAGAAGATGAAGAGTATAAAATTCGTGGGGCTTCTTCTTCTCTTTTTATAGGCGAAGAGGTTGTTAAGTTATTACTTTGGGATCCTTATAATGTAAAATATTTTTTGCCAATATTTGCTCACGAAATGGCGCATCTTTTTTATGGACATCAGGAATCAACAGTTCAAAATGAATATGCAGCAGATGAGAAAGCTATCAGTATTCTTGAAAATCCTGAATATTTAAGTTTTGGAATTATTATTTCGATGTTTGCATTTTATTTATATAAATGTTTAAAAAACAGGCGAAAATCTCTGCTTTATGACCCACATCTTATTACAAGAATTGTTTCAAGTTGGTGTTCTAAAAATCTCTGTGTGGATTGTTTGGAATATATTACTTCATATGTTGTGCTTAAAAGAGCAATTATTTCAATTGCTAAAAAAACTATAGAAGCACACCCTAAATCACCGGATATTATTAAAATATTAATTGAAAATTTTGAAAAAATAAAAGATACTTTAGCTTGTTATCAGAGTAAAAATATAGAAGAAAACCAAAGCTTAACACATCCACCATTGGGTGATCGTATTAGTAATATTTATCAAAAGGGTGCACAAAAAATAGCAGCCTGTGCTTAATCTATTAATGTTTTAAATCGCAAAAACATTTCTGGAATAGATATTCCAGAGACATTTAAATTTTCTATAGTAATACCTGCGGATTTGTAAAAATTAATAAGTTCATTGCTGTGCTGTGCATATATTTTTAATCTTTCTTTAACAACCTCTTCTTTATCATCTTCACGTTTTATAAGATTAGCATGGCATTTTTGACATTTTGTTTCACCTTTAAGAAGTGCTTTTGAATAAACAGCTTGGCAATTTTTATTTTCGCATACTAATCTATCAGAAAGCCTTTTTATAATCTCTTCATCTGGAATAGCAAGATTAACAATACGTAATTTGTACTCAGGAAAATCTTTTTTTAGAAGATTTAAGAAAATAAAAGCTTGTCTTTGGGTTCTTGGATATCCATCAAGAATAATTGGAGAGCCATCTTTTGTCTCTTTAGAAAGCCATTCTTGAACCATTTGCGTGATAAGTTCATCTGGAACGAGCTTTCCTTTTTCTGTTTGATCTTTAATGAGCTTACCTCTTTCACTTCCTGAAGCTATCTCAGCCCTACATAAATTACCTGTAGAGACAACTTTAAAGTTAAGATTTTTAACACATTGATCTGCAAGTGTTCCTTTACCGGAACCTGGAGCCCCAAAAAAAGAAAATATAGTGTTCTTAACAGGGCTTTTAATTTCTTGCGTTACTTGTGTACGTTTGGTCAAAAAACTACACATTGGGAGCCCAATGATTAAAACAATTCCTATGATTATTAAAAACAAACTTTTCATATTGTCCTTTCTTTTCTTTAAATTTAAAGCCTAATGGTTCGATATGTAAGCCCGCGCTCATCGCAAAAAGTAGAGCATTTTTGATCCATTTATTCTACTTAATAAACCGGTGTAAAAACGTATCCAACGTTATTACGTTTTGCCCACGCCTCTAAAAAATCATCCAATTTATAATAAACTAGTGTTAAATTATTTTGTTTAAATGCCGGGTCAACACAGATAACTTTTCTTGTTTTTTGTTTCCACCCTGTGACAACTAAAAGATGGCCATCTTTGTATGGAAGTGCTCCACCAGTAATTGGGCCTTTTATACTTACAACAATTGGGATGTCTTTAGTTAAGTATTCATGTAATTCTGTAAAACTATTAAATCTTTTAACATATCCATTTATTTTCCCACAAGCTATATCACAGGCTGCTGCTACGTTTAATACCCAATTTCCATAGATTTTATTATTTTGGTCATAAACAAGATCTGCAAAATCATCTGCATTAACTAATGGAGAAACGCTAGAATTTATATCTTGTAACTTAGCTAGAATATAGCTAAGAACAATACTTGTAGATGTAGGTGAACAAAGCTTTTTTTTATCTGGATGATTAAGTGCCATTTGTGATACTAATGGGACATTTTTTATAAATACATTATTAAGCGTTACTGAGGGAGTTATTTTTTTATATTTATTAAGATTAGAGACAGAGACACAAATTTCATGAAGTGATTCACATGATGCCCCATCACAAGTAACAACTTTTATTGCAAAAGCGTTTGCAAGTGAGTTTTCTTGAAGTGAAAGTGTATCTATATTTAGTTTTATATTATCTTGTTGCGAATTTCTAGCGTCGAGATGAATAACAAAAGATTTTTGTATTTTTGCTCCCCATTGTGCATATTTTATCCAATCTGACCATATATTTTTATTTTTTATTCGCACATAAAAAGTAAAATATCCAGTATTTGGTCTTTGTGCATTCCAAGAACATATAAGTTCGTTAAAGGGAAATACATTAAATTCTTCCCATAGATATTCTTCTGTATTTTGTGTTTGATTAAAAGATGTTTTATGTGTGTAAACTTTATTAAACATATATGATTCAATAAAATTTTCTGCTGAAAATATATTTATAAATATAGAGCTAATTATTAAACAAAAAGTAAAAACTACTCCCGTTCTTTTTATCATGTTAAATACTCATATAAAAATAAAATCTGTGAGTAATAAATACAATAAATATAATATTAAGTAAATTATAACTATAGTATGTATTTTAGCAATAAAAGATATTCTAACTTTTTGTTGCTAAAAGTAAAAGGATTAAAAATTAGTTGCACCCAGCATTGCTGGGTGCAACTATAAGAAAACTTCTTGTTGCTAAAAATAAAAAGCGCATTATATTACTTTTTCTTACTATAAAAGGGTGAAAGACCTCTGTGTATCACACAGGGGTTTTATTTAGTTTGTTAAGGACAATTATGTGCCATGAAAAATTTCTTTGTTCTTATGATGGAGGCTATGGTGATATTTACTCGCCAGTTTATGATGTCGCTTTTGTTTTTATTGACGAAGATGATTATGATGACACAGATGAGTATGATGATGAATACGAAGAAGAAGATTGTGAGTTGTTGTATTTTGACGCGTGAACTGAGTTGCGCCTAATAATTTAAGCATAAATAATTAAACATAAATTGTGAGTTTAAATGCGCTCATCCTGAGTGTTCTACGTCGCCTTGCAAAGTAGAACGTATCGAAGGATAGAGCGCCAAATATAGATTATATGAAATTTTTTGTTTACGTACTAAAATGCAGTGATGGATCATATTATACTGGACATACTGATAATATAGAGGCGCGTGTATCACAGCATAAGCAAGGCCTTATCAAAAAATGTTACACAAGTATGCGATTACCTGTTGAGCTTGTATTTGTTCAGGTGTTCAATAATAGAGATGCGGCATTTGCGGCGGAACGAAAAATAAAGGGGTGGACGAGAAATAAGAAGGAAGCCCTATTTAAACAGGACTGGAATTTGATTTCGTCGCTTGCAAAGAAAGATTTTTCTAAGTAAATTTAAATTTATGCGCTCTATCCTTCGATACATTTTGCTGCGCGAAACACTCAGGATGAGCGCATTTATCAACAGCCTAAATTTATTCTACTTCGCCAGAAAACCCCATGGCTTTAAAGCCTGGGGATGAATGGCAAGTAGAACCCTTCAAAACTTCAGCGAAGTAGGGTTGGCTTCGAAGAATTTCGCACGAAACAACGGCTTTTAAGCCGTTGAGCGCTTCATTACTTTATATTACTTGCCCTGTTTAGCAGGACTTATATAAGAGAGAAAATATTTTAGATCATCATCACCGAATCTTAAGCCACCGCCAATAAATGGGTTGGCGTCACGCTTGCTACAGATATCATCAACCCCAAATGTCGTATAGAAATTACGCAAGAAGAAAGCTTTGTTTATCCACTTGATATGTGGTCTTGTGTCATTAAGTCTATTAGCGCCAGTAAGGTCAAACATTTCTAGTGAAGTTATCCAGTGTAATTTATCTGTAGACAATGGGACATAATAATCTACACCTGCACCAAATGTGTTTTCAAAAAGTCCAACTCTAAATGCAAGCCGGTCGAAGCGTTTGCCAAACTGTAGACCAAATAAAAGAGCGTTCTTTTTTTGTACTACTGTTTCTAATTGGTCTGGGAATTCAACCTTTTTTTTCATCTCTAAATCAGAGGCATTTATAATATTTCCTTGTGAGTCTTTACGTTTAAAATAACTTGTCTCGCGTGAAATAGCGCCCCTCTCATCTCCCACCAATTGTATTGTGTAAAAGTTATCTGAGTTTGGTCTTAACCTTAATTCAAAGTACCCTTTTGAATTAGAATTTCTTAAAAAAGATTCAGTGTGCATATCTATATTAAGAAGAAGTGACTGTGTTTTCCCAACATACTCTTTAAAGCCTTTAATAGTTTTCTTTAGATCTGTATAGGCCTCATCTTCGTTAATTAATTTTCCAATAACCCCTTTACCAGTATTAATTTTCTCCATTACCTGTCCAGCTTCTCTAAATGTGTCTTTGGCTTGTATAGCTCCATCTTCAATATGTTCAAATGCAGAAGATGCCTTTTTGCCAGCTGCTCCTAAATTATCTGAAGCTTTAGAAAATCCAGTACTTACAGTATCTGCAATTTTATTAAAGTCTTTAGTAATACTATCAGATGCGTTGTGAAAATCTGTGCCTATACTATCAGAAGCCTTATGAAAGTCTGTGCTTATAGTATCAGATACCTTATGAACATCACTAGAAATAGCAGGGACCTCCCGTTTTAAAGATTTGGCTGTCTCTTTAAAATCATCTATCATTGTAGAGATTTTTTCTTCATTTTGTTTCATAGTTCTGTTAAGAATTTCAGAGAAATCTGCAAGCCTATCTGATGCCTTAGCGATAGATTTTAAAGCCTGCTTCATCTGTTCTTCCCCCTGTCGTGAGGCAAAAACACTTTTTAGTGCGCCAGTAATATCATGTATTGTTGTAGCGATATCTCTAAACTGATCAAGAAGTTCACCAACGCTTGCAGGGGTTTTGCCAGGCATAGTGAGTGTACCACCCGGCAATAAAATTCCAGTCGAAGGGGACGGGTCGCCAGGATCGATTTCTAAGGTTTTTGTGCCAATAAGTCCGTCTTGATGAATCATGGCATAAGCATTTTTTGCTAATCTATTATTTTTGTTTATGCGCATGATTACCTCTGCTTTGCCGTTATCAAGAAGTTCGATGTTTTCTACCCAGCCAACATCAACGCCTGCAATTTTTACTGATGCCTTAACTGTCAAGCCCCCTGTGTCGTCAAAATAGGCTTTATAAGTACTATATTGATGCTTATCAAAGCGAATAGCTTTAATATTTAAGCTTAAATATAAAAAGACTGCAATTGCTGCAAGTATAAATAGTCCAACACGAGTTTCTGGTTTCACGTTTGCACCCTATAATAAACTTAATAATTTTTTAAATTCTTGATACAGCATAGCTTAATAATAAATAAAAAAGTAAATAAAACAAAAATTTAAAGCCAGTAAAGTCTTAAAATTTTAAAATATTTTTTTGGTTTTTTCTGTGCTGTCGATGCAACTTGGCCAGCTGGTGCAGTTGTCCCAGGGGGTAGTGACTCTTCAACCTCTTTTATAATAGCAAGAAGTTTTTGTGTAACACGATTATATTTGCCGTGAGATATTACTGAGTATGTCTGTGGATAAAGTTTTTGTGGCATGATCTTTCCGTCAGCATATACCGAATCTAATATTTGGTCTTTACTTAAACCTGGTATTGGGTCGTTTTTTTGGGTTTTTTTTGCATATAAAAGATTTAAGATATTTTTCAGCTCTTCATATTTATAAGGTTTTTTAGGGTTTTTTTTGTCATCAATTATTGCCCATCCAGGATCAAAGCTTGTTGCAAATGTTATTAGATCCTTTTGATAAAAAGAGCTGTCCCACGAGGATGGGCGTCTCAGGCCAAGCTTTTGTCTTATTCCATCCGAGAGAAGAATTGGGTCTACTGAACCATCTTCTGTACCGTCATTTGTCCAGATTGTAAAAATATCACTTAATGCATAATTTCCAAATCCTTGAGCTTTATTTGTATCCTTCGGTGTTAATTGAGCTTTATCTGTATCCTTCGGTGTTAATTCTGGGGGATTATAGAAAAGGGGTATTTTCGTCTGTTTTAATACTGAAATGAGTTGTGAAAGATCGTAAAGTTTTTCCCCGCTTTGATCATCATATCTTCTTTTAAGAAAATCTTTAATTTCTTTGTAATCAGCAGGTTCAGCAACTGGCCCGCTCCCTGCCCCTTTAGCCGCTGAGGCTTTTTCAACTTCATCATCTGATTTTAATAGTTCTTTTATTAATGGTTGATATTGAGCTTTAAAATCCCCCTTGACAAAATCAAATGCTTTATTAATATTTACTTTTCCCTCTTCACAGGTTATACATATTTTTACATAACAATCTTTTGGAACTGTGTCTTGTGGGACATTTAATTCCTTTTCCCCTAATGTAAAAGTTTCCCAATGGCTACAAAATGCTATTAAAAAGTGAATGAAGCTGCGTATGTTAAGCTCTTCATTTTCGGTTTCTCCTGTTTTTAAGATTGGATCCCTAAACTGTTTTAGTTGAACCATTGCTATTTTTATTCCACTTAGTGCAAGCATTTCTGCGTGTTCTCTATCTATCATTGTTTTGATAAACTGTGTACCAACAATGGTTCCACGAAATAGCTGTTCAGATATCGTAGCAAATAGTAGAATCATCATTAAGCAATATATTACAATAAAACTTGATTGTGTTTGTTTCATTTTATTAACCTAATCTCCAGTTGGAAACGAAAATATAGGAAAACGTTCTTCGTATAAATAAACACCTGTAAAAGAACTGTTCCAAAATTGAACATATACATCAACATATTTTGGAACAATCCCTTTTGTTTTTTCATTATCTGAAGCTGGCCATTCGTCTTTAGATTTTTCATCGCCCAAATTGTCAGTATTTGTTTTATCTTCAGGTTCGTAAGGTTCGTAACAGTACTTTATCCCAATATATTTTATTCGTCTGGCAACAATTTCAGTTTTAGCTTTTACCGTAGGATCTTGTTTAGACGTTCCTTTTTGTTTTGGCCATGGTGTTTCTGCTCGTGATAATTTATAAACAGTTACTCCCTTAGGAAGTGCTTTGCCTTTTTTGGGATTGTCTGATTTGAGTTTATATGTTACTTGAACTATTCTATCTTTTTCTGATTCTGTCTGATAAACTTGAAATGGATTTGTATTTATCATTGTTATTTCTTGTAAATTATATACACCTACAGACATACTTCCAGTTCCACGAGGTCTTGTATTTGGTACATCACTATATATATTTACTATATAATTACCTGTTGTTCGGGTGCCCGTAAAAAATTCTATCTGCTTTGTGGTTCTATCTTTTTCTTTTTCCTTTTTTTTCTCGTCCTCACTTAATTTTGAGCGATCTTCTTTTGTATAAATTGGTGGAATAAAGGCTGTTGAAAAATCTCTTTCCATTTGATTAAACAAAAGGCATGCCCTTCTATTTGCGTCTACTATTGAGTTGCAGCTATCTAAAACATTCATAATACTCTGGTACATTTGAATCATAAATGTAAAAATGATACAAGCTAAGGAGATAGCAATGAATACCTCAAGGAATGTAAATGCTTTAACACGTCTCATTATGATTATTCCTATGTTTCTTTTAATGTAATACAAAACATTGTGCGTGTATTATCTTTGTTATTCCTTTTCCATTTCCCTGTTAGTGTTACAATGTAAATATATCCTTGAAGTGTTGTAAGTGCATCTAACCTTTTTATTGTTTCTAGATCATATTTGTCTTGTTTTTGCCACACTGGAGGTTCTTTATCGTGTTTAATTTCCAACCCGCTTGGCCCGCTGCTAAATCCAAACTTATCTGGATTTTCTAATACAGGGGAGTTCTTAGCATCTTTAATAACGCCATATCGTTTTGATGAATTAATAAAAAATTTATAAAGCTCTTTTTTCATAAGAAAAACTTTATCTATATCATCTCGATCAGTTGAAATTATATTTAGTGAATTCATTTGCATCTGAATAAGAATAAATATTGCTCCAGTAAGAATCGACATAGCGATTAATACCTCTAAAATAGTAAAAGCGTTAGTCGATTTCATACTCTTGTCTCACTCTTATTTCATTTCAAATTTTCCATCAAATGGACTCATTGTAAAAATTTTTCTATCGCTCCCCCCTCCATCTATTCTTTTTATTGCAATTTCAGTCTCCTGTACCAAACCATCATGAATAACATAGCAATCCTTAGGGGCTTCAATTTCAAACGCTGGATCTAGCTTGTATGTTGGATCAATATAATAAACATTTTTAGGGACGTTCCATCCTGTAATTTTCCCTGTCGTTGGATCTTCAATTCCCTCTTTAACAACTATTTCATTTTGTCCAAATTCAATTCTATATGTTGTCTGCTTTGCAATTGCCTCCTGGCGAGCAAAGAAGACCAAGTTATTCATGTCATTTAAAATCGTTTTCCAAGACGGTCCCTTTTTTACGAGCATTGGAAGGCCCACGGCCATTACAATCCCGATGAGGAATATAACGACCATGAGCTCTAGAAATGTAAAACTAGCTGATGTTTTCATTAAATTTACTTTTGCTTAAATATTATTTTTAGTCTTCATATGTTGTTTTAAATTTATCCGGTCCAATAGCATCTTTTAAGCTTTTTGCCGTTATTATATCTCTAACAGTTTTAGCGCCTAATTCAACGGCTCCTGCATTTTTATCAAATTTATATTGTTCTTTATTTATATCAAATTTTGATCCTCCGGCACCAGCTGCAGTTACGTTGCCGGCTGCATCTAGTTTATCAGGAGTTCCACCTATCGCACTTAAAGTATCTGTGTCTTGAACCTCGTTGTTAGCTTTTAGTTCTATGACTTTTTCCTTTATGCTCTGAAATGTTAATGAATCATGCGCTTGTGGGCCTTTTTTCATCATGTTTATTATTCTTGGGGCGATTACAGCAAGTAAAATGCCTATAATTACAACTACTATCATTATTTCCATCATCGTAAAGCCCTGTTTTAATTTCATTTCCATAAAATCTCCTTTGTGTTAATACTTTTTTACTTTCTAAATTATTTTATTACTTTTGTGTCACATGCCTGACATCATGCTTGACATGTTCATAATGGGTAAAAATATTGCCAGTACTATAAATGTTACTATTCCACCAAGCAGGAGGGTCATGATTGGAGTAATGGCTCCTGTAAGCCCCTCTGTTATGTCATTAAGCTCTGTGTTATAGTCATTACCTACCGTTGTAAGCATTTCTGCAAGTTTGCCTGATTGTTCTCCGGTGCTTATCATGTAGCTTGCTATTCCAGGAAAGATCTCTGTCTCTTTTAAATATCTCGCTATCTTGCCCTCCTTTATAATTTTATCTCTTGCTGTACTTAATCTTTTGACTAAAACTTTATTGTCTACTATGTTACAGACGATATCTAGCGCTTCGGTTAAATTAACCCCACTCTCTAAAAGCATACCCAAAGTAGAACTGAACTGTACTACAGCTTTGGTGCGTGAGAAATACATTGTAAGTGGGATGCGTAAGAAAATTTCGTCTAAGATATATTTGCCCTTTGGTGTAGACTTCCAGTATAAAAAGCCCATAATAAAAGCTATTGTTGTAACTGCCATGAGTGTAAAATTGTTTACAAAAAAATTAGACATAGAGATCAAAAGTTGTGTTGGGCCTGGCATTTCCATCTTCATCTTTTCAAAGATTCCCTTAATTCGTGGAACTAACCCAACCATCATGCCAACTACTACAAGAATGGCAAAAGAGATCATGATGATAGGGTATGTCATGGCTTTTTTAATTTTTTTACGAGTCTCTTCTGTCTTTTCTAAATACCCAGTCAGGCTAAAAAGAATTGTGTCCAGTTTGCCACTGGCCTCACCAGCACGAACCAGTTGGATATAAACGTTTATAAAAACTTTAGGATATTTAGAAAGAGTTTGTGCTAAAGGTTCACCAGCTTTTAAGCTGTCTTTCACTGAAATAAGTATTCGCCTGAAGGGGTCTTCGAATTGTTCGACCAATAGTTCCATAGCGTTGACAAGTGGTACGGCTGATTTTAAAAGAACGGCTAATTGACGAGTGAATAAAATAACTGTTTTGGTGTCTACTTTTTTTTCAAAAAGTTTAGTGACAAAACTTACCTTGGCGCTCTCTGTTGTCTCTACTATTTTAGTTGGCATTAACCCTTGGCCTTGAAGCATGTCTTTAGCTGCTTGTGGGGATGGGGCATCGATTGTACCACTGACTTTTGTCCCTCTTTTACTAAAAGAGTCGTAATGATATAGTGGCATAGCAAATCTCTCCAAAAATTACTTGCAAAATCTTGTTTAATCTTGTTAATCTGACTTTAATTTATTTTAATAAGCTTACAAACTTTTTCTACTCTATCAGAAAGGGTGGTGTGATGAGAACAAAAAATTTGTTTATTATACTTTTTACTATATCTCTTATATGTTTTTACTGCAAGGGTGATGAAAACACAAGTGTTAGTAATACTTCTGTTGGTAATAAGTTCAGTTCGTATGATTCGACTTCGCTTTACACGAACGGGGGTAAAGTTATAGCACAAAAGGGGGCTGGGCTTGAGATAGAGAGTGTGTTGCCCATAAAGACAGATATTACTATGGGAGACAAAAGTTTAAGAAACTTTTTTGAAGGGCTCTCTTTTACTACACTTAATCTTCAGACTCGTCCCTCATTGGGGCAATCAAGAACCTCTATATTTAATCAGGCGTTTTTAAAGTATATAAAAGAGCTTTATAACGATAGAAGCTATGCAGACTCTCTTTCACAAAACGCTATGCATATTGTAGAATTTTTAGAGATAAGTAACGAGATAAATCTTGGGATAGAGTCTGTTTATGTTGGGCTTAGGCTTTTTTATAATAAAATAAAATCTTGTGAGGTTATTGACGATGCTGTTATTAATCAGGTACTTTCTCCTTTGCCAAAATATCTGGAAAGATATTTTAGCCCGTTATCTAAAGAGCCTGATTTTGATCAAGAGGGAATTAAGAGCACACTTGAATATATTATGTGTAGAAGATTTGTTGATAATATAACTGACTTTTATAACACCCCTGATAGGTTTCTCTCTTCTCTTTCACAAGAACTTGCAAAATCAATAGGGAAAAATCTTATTAAGTTTACGGTGAAAAAGGATTATGAAGAGATAAAAGAGCGCTTAAGACAATTAATAATTAGATTTTTTGAAATAGCTTTAGGAAAAACTGTTTGGAATATAAAAGCTCCTGAGGGGGTTTGGCAGTCTTTCTTAACTATAGCAAATAATTTGCAGCTATTGGCAGTGCATGGGATTATTAACCACATGGACGATCTTGATGATCTATTGTGGTCTTTAACTCATAGATTTTGTTTCTTTTTAGATTTTGCAGGTTCTGGGCTCCCTGTCTCTTTATTTAATGAGATCGAGGGTGATTTGAAAAGCTGTGTTGTCTTTTTCTTGGAGGCAAAAGAGCAGGATGATGGAATAAAGAGTAAAAAAGAGACGTTGGCTGAATTGGTTTTGCACGGAAAGACTAAGGCTATTGCTTTTGAGAAAGCTGGGATTATAAGTTAGGGCCCGGAGCATGTGTATGAGGGCTTGAGTATATTTCCCGTCGCCCCCATGTAAATGGGGGTCCAGGTAATGCCCACTTGTAATATTTACGAGTTATGTTTTGGTATTTTGGGTTCGAAATGAAAGTTTTGCCTGGATACCCGCTTTCGCGGGTATGACGTACCGGGCTGTGTGCCCGTCACTCCAATGTAAATAATATGCGCCTGGAGAGTTTATGAAGAAAATTTTAAAAATTTTATGTGCGATTATATTTTTTAATATTTATTTAGTCGTTCGTACCCATTCGATTACGCTCAGGGCGAACGACTTTTACTCTCAAGGGCAAACTACTGACTGGACATTTTTTATATATATGGATGCAAGTTATAATCTTGGCGAGCAGGCGCTTTATAATCTTAACGAGATGATGGAGGGGGTTGTAAGTTCAACGCATCTTAAAGTTGTTGTGCAGTTACATGGGTGGGGTGAGTGTGCATGGCGTTATGAAGTTAATCACAAAAAACTTGATCTTGTTATGACTGTTACCTTGGGTGACAATTGTAAAAAAGATTTTTGTGATGGTATGGGCTGGGCTTTATTAAATTATCCGGCCAAACATAATGCGATTGTACTTTGGAACCATGGGCATGGGGTATTAGATCCAGATGATGAACAGAGATCTATTATGAGCAATAATTGGGAATATACATATGGACTATATCCATTGGCACTCTTTAAGTGTTCGCGTCACGATACACTTAAGGGAATTTTATTTAATGGGGTAACTAGAGGGTATTTAAATAACTCTGATCTTATTGATTCACTTGATTTTGTTTATAAAATATTGGGAGGTAAGATAGATATTTTGGGCGCAGATGCCTGCATGATGTCTATGTTAGAAATTGGCTATCATGTACGTAAATATGTAAACTTTTTAGTAGGGTCTGAAAATTGTGAGTTACCTACGGGGTGGGATTACAGAAATCTTTTTAAAAAAATTTGCGTAAAGTATTATACCCCGCTAGAAGTCTCTTCTCTTGTGATAGAAACGTTTAGAGATTTTTATTCTAAAAATAAAAATAACAATATGTACACCCATTCTTTGTGTAATTTAAATACTCTTGATAATTTTATAAAAAATCTTAATAGCTTTGTTGATTTGTCTTGCTTATGTGTAAATAAATATAAAGATAAATTTAAAGATATAGTTTTAAAAGTTAGGACACAGGGTGTACAGTTTTGTGGCCAGCCTCTTTATACTGATATAATTTATTTTTATACACTGTTGTGTGAATCTTTGTGCGCCTGTGAGATTAAAGATACTCCTGAAATAAAAGAGCTGTGTAAAATTTTACATCAGGGTTTAGATTTATTTAATACTCTTGTTATTGCAAATGTTGCTGGTGCTGAAATATTTGGAGCACGTGGACTTTCTATTTATTTTCCGTACTTGCGCGTGAGTGAATCGTATAGAAATATCCCTTTCGTACGCGAGACTAAATGGGTAAAATTCTTACAAGAAGTTATAGGGTGTGTGTAAGCTTATATCTATTAATAAAAATATTTTTTTAAAAAATTATTGTGTGTATACTGGATAAAGGTTTTTTGTCAATTGGTTTATTCTAAAGTTTTAGGAGAAGGGTATGATGATTCACTGTGTGTCTCCGCCATTATTTTAGATACATAAATGTTACTTAATAATACTTAAAGAGTAAGGGAGTTTTATGAATAAGTATCGTGTAAAAAATATTTTTTGTGCTGTTGTAACAGTTACTTTTATTTTTAGTAAACTGGTTTCGCAGTTTAGTACTCAAGATGTAAAAAGCCCAAAAGTTGTAGTGAATATACAAGACATTAAGCGTGTTGCGGATGTACAGCCAGTTGTACAGTATGTAGGGTTTGGTGGCTTAGTAAATGATTATAAGCTAACTAATATAAAAATTAGTGGAGCAGGAGCTGAAGTAAAAGTGCCAGCAGGGTTTGAAGAAGAACAAGGCGAGATGAATAAGATTACATGTGGTAGCAAAGATGGCGCACTTGTAGCATTAGGGCTTGGCTTTGATGAGCAGTTATATAAATATAATGTAGACACTATGAACCCAGATCCATGGGAAAAGATGGAAACAAAAGATGACAAGGGGAATGTGATTGCTGGGTTAATAGATGTGTCATGTGGGTCAGACGGGACACTATGTGTATTAAATAATAAGGGCGCTGTGTATAAATACGACTGGGCAAAGAAAGTATTTATAGAGTTGGCTAAAGGTGCCGGTAACGAAAACTTAATAGTAGATTATATATCAGTAGGTCATGTAAATAATATCTGGGCAGTGGATGTTGATAAGAGTGATATATATCAGTATACAGCTAAGGGATGGGAGATAAAAGCGAAGGGGGTTGGAATATATGTATCAGCAGGTATAGATAATACAGTGGTAGCAATAAATACAGCTTATGATCTGTATAAATGGGAGAATAACAAGTGGGTTGAATTCCCAGGGACAAAACTGACAAAAGTGTCTGTAGCAAGTAAAGATAATATTTGGGGGACATATCTAAATGAGGGAGTATTAGAAGTATGGCAGTGTAAGGCTGGAAAATGGGAAAAAGTAAAGGGTGCAGATGGTAAAGAGGCAGTAGGCTTTGATGATATAGCAGTCAATGCAGCCGGGACAGTGTTTGCAACAAATCTGGACGGAACAGATGTTTATCATCTAGGTGAGGCAGGAGTAAAAATTACGATAGTACCATCGAAAGTACCTGGTAAGCCAGCAGTAGTAAAGGCAGAAAAGGTAGTAAAAGAACCATCGAAGAGAGCAACAGCAAAGAAGCAGGGCAAGATAGCAAAACCAAAGAAGGGAACAAAGACAGTTAGAGGGGCAAAGAAGCCTGCTAAGCCAGCAAAGAGAGCTACTAAGAAAGTTGCAAAGAAGACAGCAAAGAAAGCTGTTAAAAAAGCAGCTAAGAAGGTATCTCAAAAGAAAGCAGCGACTAAAAAGGTAGCCCCAAAGACAGCGGTTAAAAAGACAACAGCTAAAGTAGGAGCATAGAGAGCTTTATGGGCAGGGGAATCTCCCCTGCCCTTTTTAAAAAAGGTTAATTAAATTTTTTTGTAGTAATGGAATTTTATGAATAAGAATAATTTAAGAAAAATATTTTTGGCCGGAACAGTAATTGTTTTTGCTATTAATAATCTTTTAGCACAGGCGGTTGCTGGCGGTAGCGAGTATGTAGCATTATCATCTTCGCCTGGAAGATTTTTTTATAGTGATAAATGGCAGCTTCCAGTGGCAGACAAGGGGTATGTTAAATTTGAAGTTAAGGGAAAAGTGGAAGCAGCATTTACTTTTTCAGATAAGGCTGCTAATGATCAGTTTGTTCATAGATTATTAATTGGAGGATGGTCCAATACACTTACAGCTCTTGATGTATCTGGAGTTGGTTGGATGATAAAAGATGGCTCTAATCCAGATAAGGTTTTTAATGCAAATTATAATGGCCCAACGTTAGATGGAAATAATTATAAAGCTTATTATATAATTTATGATAATGGGAAAATAGTATTTGGTGGAGGGAAAGCTTCAACAAAGGAGCTTGTAATAGGTCAAGACGTTTTGTTTTCATGGGCGCCTATAAAGGCTGTTTCTGGTATTAAATATTTTTCATTTTCTGGATATAAATGGTCTGATATTTATTTTAGGAATATAGAGTCTGGGGCTTTAACTGCAGCGTCAACAGGTCAAACTTTGCAGTCTGGAGTAAAGGTTGTTATTGCAGCACTAAGTTTGTCTCAATCACGCTTTTCTAAGTTGCAATATACAAATGGGTGGTGGAGCTTCCCAAATTATGGAAATTCTGTGTATGGTGGTGTGACATATACAAAAGAGGGTCCATTGGTTGTGTTACAAGGGTTGCCAACTGGTGGAAAATGGAGTTTGGTTGGAAATTTACCGGCTGATTGTCGTCCAGATAAACATCTGATTTTTAATGTGAACCAACATGATTCAACGGCACGTCTTGGAATTAGACCTGTAGAGGGTGGCGCTGCTGTTGGTGGTAGCGAGTGGGATGTTACTAATAAGGGTCCTGGTCATTGGGCTAATTTATCTGGTGTTGTATTTAGCACGCAGCCAGGTACACCATTAACTTTGCAAAATGATTTTCAGCATTATGGTGGAGAATATGGTCAAGCTACTTACCAAAAGATTGGTAATCTTGTTGTTGTTCAGGGACTTGTAAGAAGAGCTGGCTTAAGATCAATAGGTGAAAAAGATTGTTGGGATGCAAGAACATATATTGCTAAATTACCAGAAGGTTTTAGACCTCAGGGACAATTGATATTTAACCAGAATAATCATAATAGAACAGGACGGGTTGATATACGCTCTAATGGTGATATATGCTGGGGTGCAGGGCAATATTATCATGAGTGGGTTAGCTTATCTGGTATAGTATATAGCACAGTTAATGGTACACAGTTGCCATTGGCAAGCGGTTGGGTAAATTACGGTGGTGAATATGCACCAGCTACATATCAAAAAATAGGTAATCTTATTGTTGTACAGGGTTTGATAAGAAGTGGACAGTGGGGTTTGATCGGGACTCTTCCAGAAGGTTATAGACCAGCAAGAAGATTAATATTTAATATGAACAATCATAAGAATATAACAAGAATGGATATTGAACCTAATGGTAATATAGTATACACAGGTGGTGCTAGAGATCATGGTTGGGTAAGTTTGACTGGTATGGTATTTGCGCTTCCAGAGACATGCGTATTAGGTGATAATAATTATACATATGGTCTTGAGCATTCTATTTTGCAGACAGATTATAGTGAGAAATGGAAATTTGCTACACCGGGTAAAGGCTTTGTACAGTTTAAACTTTCTAGTGATGATCCTTCTGATGTTATGGTTAATTTCTCTGCTGGTCCAAATGATATGCCAAATAACATGTACAGAATAGTAATAGGGGCACGAACAACAAGGCCTGGGAATGATCCAAACATGAAAGATATGTCTAATGCTGTGACGTATATAACTAAAGCGCCTAATGGTGCTGTTGTTTATGTTGCTGCTGATATGACAAAGGGTGGAGATCCAAGAGCAATGATAACAAAAGGGACAGATGACTATTGGATAGATATAAATAATGGGTTAATAAGATTCGGTAAGAGTCCAACAGTTGGTCAGAATGTAGTATGGCAATGGCAGGATCCAGCACCGCTTAATTTTGTGCAGTATGTAGGGTTTGGTGGCTTAGTAAATGATTATAAGCTAACTAATATAAAAATTAGTGGAGCAGGAGCTGAAGTAAAAGTGCCAGCAGGGTTTGAAGAAGAACAAGGCGAGATGAATAAGATTA